>ERZ838399.2545-NODE-2545-length-13442-cov-2.772466_pt1 | contig 13442 bp, 12 predicted proteins | sample MGYA00519683_ERZ838399 | MGnify/ENA primary metagenome ERZ838399 (study PRJEB31850, sample SAMEA3708833) | human gut metagenome | biome: human gut; feature: human-associated habitat; material: faeces | place: China | collected 2014 ...
TTGATAGCTAAGATACATGGTAAATCATTGAGATCATCTCCAATATACGCTACTGAATTCAAATTATATGTCACCTCTCTTAGTTTTTCAGTTTTATTGGACACACCTTGAAAAACAGCATCAATTCCAAGTTCTTTGCATCTATTCTCCAATATCTTGGAGGATCTACCAGTTATAATAATCGGAATAATTCCTCGTGGAATAGCAATATCATGGATTCCATATCCATCTTTAATGTTAAAAGCTTTTAATATTTCTCCATCGTTTCCCATGTATATTTTACCATCAGTCAGAGTTCCATCAACATCCATAACCAAATATTTAATTTTATCCATATTATTCATATTTAGACGGTGTAACAAACTTGATAGCAATACCGTCATCCTTTACTTTGCTAATAAATTGCTTATAGAAATTGTTTCTACGTTCTACCTGTTCAACATTGACTGGACGGCGCATGTTAGGATCATAATAATTTTCATTAATATTCACATCAAAACCATCAAATCCGGCCAGTAGAATTTCTTTTACGCCACAAGCTCTCAACAAATTGAGCGCAATAACAGAAGAAGAATCATGTGTACGCTCATCAGTCTCGATCCAATTTGAATAATTTAGAATTTTCACATTTCCTCTACCGCCTTTAGAGACGTTTGAGCAAACAATAATTTTCCGTCCTTCCGCTACAGCAATATCATAGATTTCTTTCCGTGTTGTAAGCAAATAATCTACGAAATCCAACTTTGTATTCAATCCAATAGAAACAACATCGTTTTTGTCTGTGATATCTCGAATTTGTTTCATCGCAGAGCGAATGTTCTTTCCTGGTGCAACCAAAAGTACCTTTTTTCCTGCAAATGCCTTTTTTAATTCCGCAACTACAGCACTATCTTCAACCGTTTTAATTTCATTATACCGTCGATACAATTCTTCAGCATAATTTTTGTCGAAAGAGACTTTCTTTTCTGGAGCAATCATTCCTAAGAGTTCCCCTACTTGATTGATTGGGAGCATATGCTTATTATAGAAATGGCTTGCATAACTCGGTGTGCATTGATTCGCTGCAGATAAATAATATTCTGGTGCATACCCCCAATAAAACTCCGAGTGTAATTGATTAATAACCTTATCAATCACTTCAAGAAGTGGTTCAATTTTGTACGTTTTTCCATAATATAAGTTCAAATGTTCCAATAAAAGTTCGGTATTAAGATTACCAGCACCCTTACCCATACCCATAATAGAACAATCAAGCATAAAATCTCGATTTGTCGGGAACTGTAGCATTGCAATTGCATTGGAATAAGACATCTGTAAATTATTATGTGAGTGAAATCCCAATGTCATTGATGGAATTAAATTGTGATCGACCAAATTCAAAATCCTACTCATATCATTTGGACGCATCTCACCAAAACTATCAACAATATAGAAGCCAGTTGCATCTGGGAGATGTTCGTTAACCATATTGATGAGTTCGAGGAGTTCTGTATCACTATAGCGAAGCGTAATCATCGGCTGAATATAAAACTTATACCCTTTATCAATAATCTTACGTCCTATAGAAATGATATCCGTCCTGTTCATTTTATGGAACGCCATGCGAATACCATCAATACCATTTTCTGTTCTACTATGTAAATTATCTACATTAAATTTTCCATAATCCATCATTGCAACATAAGTAACGCCATGCTTTTTGTGTTTTAAAATAGTTTCTGGAATCACACTTTCATTAATATATTGTGTTCTACCCGAACTAGATCCTTTATTTTCATCAATATACCCCATCTCGATTACATCAACACCTGATGCTTCTTGGGCAGACAGTATCTTTTCCATATAAGTCTGACCAAAATTAAAATCATTAACGCAACCCCCATCTCGCAGCGTTACATCCAGTACTTTTAAGCTATTCATAAGTTTCCTCTTTTCTTTTTATCTTTATGGTGGTAACATCATAGAACAACATTAACCAGAGTTTCAGCTAAGTCAAAGTCTTCTGGATTATCAATATCAACCATTTCCTTAAATCCAACGCATTTTACAAAAGGTTTTATACCAATTCTTCTTCCATACTCAAGAAATACTTCCTTTGTAAAGACATAAACACCTGATGTTTCTTTATAAATCGGCTGCAAATCTTGTGTTCTTGGTAAATTGGTTGCATCGAAATTTAGAGGTTTTCCATTTTGCCAAAGAAAATCTTGTATTTTTTCTGCGCAAAAAGCCGAATCGTATTCGCCACTTTTTACCGCTTCAATACATTCGCTCATTGTTTGTACGGAAATGAATGGAGCAGTTGCATGTGCAAACACATAAATATCAGAATCTAATTCCCTTACAAAGGCTGAAAATATTTGATTAAAATTTGCAGTAGGAAGATCCAAATCTTTAGATCTCTTTATAAAATTAACCCCTTCTGGAATAAAAGGAATCACATCTTCTGAACTGCAAAACACATTGATACTATCGCATAAGCCTGTTTTCTTTAAACTATCAAGTTCATATTGAAGTAATGGCTTTCCACCTAGCATACGTGTATTCTTTCCTGGGCATCTCTCATTTATTAATTTGATTGGCATAATGGCTACTATTTTCATGCTTTTTCTCCATATCTTTAATTTTTTAATCAACGTCTTTCTTTTTTATGACAACAACCCAAATCATTCCGAGTAGCGAATCTTTTTACGGACTTTTTCTGCTATGGACCGTTCCACAGCTCATTCCGATTCTGGATAGTTAGGTTGCGTTAAAAGTACAGAAAGAATTACTATAATTTTCATTATGACCTCATATGGTTACTTTCTTAAAGATGTAATCATGTTTTTGCTCATTGTTAACAGGTGCTTTATTGCTTTAATATTAATCGCTAAAAGAGCCACCATTATTACTGCTTCCAAAATATAGTTGGATAAATAGATTTCAATTATAGCCTGCACACACAGCAAGCCCCATGTATGCAATACTATTCCATATCCATCAATCTTTATTTCCTTACCTACTGCAACCTTTCTAACAACATAAATAATATATGAACATACCACTGTCGCTATTGTGGCTCCTTGAATGCCAATAAAATAAACAAACACAATATTCATTATAATGTTTGTTCCTGCCCCAATGAGGGCAGACCACATCATAGCTTTTGAGTTCTTCTGTGCAGACAATATTGGACCAAGCAATCCAGATGCGCAATTTAAAACACTTGCTATTAACAAGAATGGCACATACTGCCAAGCTTGATAAAAATCTCTTGCGTATAAAACATGCGCAAGAGGTCTGGTCAACAAAATCAACCACGAACAAGCAATACACATTAATAGATTAATACTTATAAATGCATTTCCATAAAACTCAGCTGTATCACGTTCTCCATATTCTTTAATGGCTGAAATTTGCCACGCCTGTATAAAAATCCCTTGAAGTGTATTAATTATTTGTGGAATTTTGTAAGCTACAGATAATACTCCGTTTGATGCAAACCCCAACATGAATACAACTACATATTTGTCTGCTGTGCTGTTCACCCACCAACCTACTGTTGTAACAATCAGAGGAATCGAATAGAGAAGCATTTCTTTTTGTAATTGTTTATTACTACATTTAAAATCAATATACTTCCAGACTTTAATACGAACTGCAAGATAAAGACAAGACATTAACTGGGTCAATATGTTAGCAAAGAAAAATCCTATAAGCCCCCATTTAAACACAAGCAGAAATAAAACATTACTAGCAATCGTTACAACGGTACTCACAACCCCTGCAACACCCATATCTATTACTTTTTCTAATCCTTTTGCAAATTGAATCAGAAATTGATTAAATACATAGGATATGTAGTAGAAAAAAACAAACAACTCTAACCCATTAATATTGGACCATAGACCGGTTATATTTAGCATATACATGCCAATGCCAAATATAACTATACTTAGAAACACGAATTTCATTCCTATGTAGGCGATATATTTTTTATCATATGTCTGATCCATAGAAAAGCGCATTACAGCATCGACAATATTCAAGGTAAGTATAGGATATAAAAGTGTAGCTATAGAAACTGCCAAATCATAAGATCCGTATTCGGTAGTTGATAGAACACTTGTGTATAATGGAACAAGCAGGAATACTAAGATTTTTGATGAGAAATTACTAATCGTTAGTATTCCCATGTTTTTCATTAAATACTTTGATTTATTCATAAAACATCTTCCAATTTTTTTGATATATTAACTGTTGTAATATTCCATCATATCTTCATTTTTAAGCAAATCTTCTATACCATCTCTTGCCAACGTCTTTTTACAGTCAAACCATACTGAATTTTTGATTTCGGCAACTTCTCACCTAATATTTTCTTCACACACAAATAGGGCAAATTAACTCCCGCATAATAAAACACGGGGACACCTGCAGTTATTCTTGGATTGCATTCCATGATGATGGGTATTCCATTAGCTCTTTCTTTTATATCGAATCCTATATTCCCGTCAAGATTGAGATCTGTAATAATATTAGAGCATAGTTTTTCAATATCCGTTCGTTTAACCACTTGACTATCTAACATGATACTGTTTTCCATGTGTAGACCTTTTCTACAACAGCACTCTAGAACCTTTCCCTTATCGGCTAGTGCATCAACTGTAAACTCCGCTCCAGGAAGATATTCCATGACCAGTAATTCAGGGAACTTATTTTTCTCTGCCAAGATTTGACGAAATTCTTCCAATTTCATTTCACTTGAAGAAGGTTTATCATTAAAAAACTTATCAAACATTGAGGTGTTTGCATTCAGAATTCTAAATCCACGGCTTCCACTTGCATTCGTTGCTTTTACACACACTTTTTTTAGGGGATACCCGAGTTTAAAGACTGCCTCATCTAATTCGTTTAGCGTTTTAATCGAGTAAAACTGTGCGCAGGGATATTCCCGATCCCTCATATATGATAATAATTTCAGCTTGTCATTGGCCACTCTAAGTCCGTCTATATTGGATACAGATATTTTTGTTCCAATGCTTTCAAACTTATCTCGGCTTACTGATAACTTTTCAAGTTCAACCGACATGATTGGTAGAACCACATCGACTTTTTCTTTTCTACAGATATCCAAAAGAACGTCAATATAAGACGGATCATCACCACGAGGAACAGCATAATAAGCGTCTACCATGTTAAGCATGGTCGGGTCATCACTCATATCTGCTCCAATTAATCTAATGTTTCTTTCCCCATTATTCCTTAAACACGCCGTAGTTCCAGGCATAAAAACATTACCTGCCGCCGTGATAAGAACCGTTATATCTTTCATACATTCACTCCTTGTTTAAAAGCAATATGTTACTAAAATATCATCATATGTTTCTTTGCCTTTTATCAGAACATCTTTGTTATCTGGCGTAACTGCAATCATTGCACAGTTGGGTCTAATAAATGGAGGCTTTAAAACATTAGAATATCCTCCTACATTTCCAAAAACTATATAATCTCCAACAGCCAATTTGCAAGTCACATTCCTGCGCATTACATCCTGTTCCAAACATGTATAACCAGTAAAATCAATATTGGAGAACTCACTTTGTGTACCACCCGTTGAAACAATTCTAATCGGCAAGTCTTTTAGCGTACATGTTTCTCCCAAATTATGCTCACTACAATTTAAGACCGCAAAAGCCTTACCCCTTATGGTTTTTATTGCATCAACCTCCGATATTAAATCAACGAAATGATTGATAAGCGTTGTTCCCGGTTCTGTTATCAAAATCGGCTTACTCTCTTCAGAAAAATCAGCATAATGTCTCGCAAAAGCACCAGCGACAACCGTTGCGTATTCGTGATATGACGGCACATTTTCAAATTGTTCAGCGAATTCCGGATCCATTGTACCAAACATTCCGCTTCCCAAATCGATGTACTGCGGTGGCTGACAAAAATATTTGTCAGCCAGTGCTAACATCTTTTCTGCCCTAAGTTTCCATTTTTCTATGCTCCTGCATCTACTTATATGGCAGTGCAGACCAACCACAGAAATATTTAATTGCTCTCTCAAAAGCGAAAATACGCAGTCCAATTCACTTTCGTCTATACCAAACCTCGATATAAACGACTGGCCAACATCGGCATTAACTCGAACTGCCACTTCGAACTTTTTATCTTGATGTTCCTGTGCAATTTGAGTTAGCGCAATTGCTTCATGCATATTATCGATCTGAATCTTGCAACCGTCCAGAAACGCACTTACACCATCAGTTTCTTTATTAGGACCATTAAAAATAATATTTTCGCTTTTATATCCCGTTTTTTGGGCAATATAATACTCCATTCCGGAGACAACTTCAGCAAATCCTCCTAGCTTTTTTACGAGAGATACAATATATGGAGAATAATTTGTTTTAAAAGAATACGCTATATTATACTTAGGATATATGCTTCTAAATTCTTCTTCTAAGTTCTTATAATTCTGGACGAATGCTTTTTCATCAAAAACATATAATGGTGAGCCATATCTCTGAACAATTTTTTTTATGTAATCAAGGTCATAAGTTTTCATTTTTATTCCATTCAATTTAGCAGTATGACAATAAAGAATATTAGTTCTTGCTTTATCTACCAATTAATTTTGTGCCCCTACCAAAGTCCATCTCAATTCTAAGGACCTCAAACGCCTCGGCAAACTTCTTTCCAATTTCATAGCCTCTAAAACCACATCTGCATCTGACGCCTTCAACCCAATCCTCTCCTGAGAACTTATTATATTCGGACTTATGTTCTCTTAAAGAATTAAGTTTCTTCTCCAGCGTATCCTCGATATCCACATAAAGGTCAGGCTTAAATGCGACATAGGATCTACCAGAAGGTGTAATTGGCTCGTAGAAAAACACCGTATTTCTCCTTCTGGCAGCAGCAATTGTAGCATTTGAAACGCCCGCATGTGCTTGATGAGTATCGAACGGATGATGCGTGAAGATAACATCCGGATTATAATTGGTAATGCAAACATCAATTGCGTTTACAACATCAGACCGCCAAGGAATATCTTTGGTGGGGAAATCCAGAATCTCAATATCCTGAATTCCAAGAGCGTGCAACGCATTGGTGCCCTCTCTCACGGCGACATCATTTTCTCTTTGAACTTTGCCATCTATATTCGTATAGCCCGACTTACTCATAATGAGGACTTTAACCTCATGTCCGTTTTCAATTGCCTTGGCAAGAGTGCCTCCACATGCAATTTCAATATCATCCAAATGTGCTCCAACTGCTAAGATTTTCATTCTACTCTTCCTTTCAAATAATAATCTTGAATTATTCACGACAAAGCCGTGAATGTGGCTGAAAGCCACATAGTTACTATATTTTAATTATCCCAAATTATCAGATATAAGGTTTTTAAAACCATTCCAACTAAGCGAAGTCTCAACCCAACTGACGCAACACGCTGCTTATCATAATTGACATCACTTATATAGCGTATCACAGTGTCAACTATATTCAGAGTCATAATGGAGAACAAAAAGCACACTCGTGTATAGTAGCACGAGCAGAAAAACCGATATTTTAGACGCAAAATTATTGACAGTTAACATTTCAACATTTTTGAGCAACGTTTTACCATTGTTATGTACTAACCTCAAACAGCCATTATTTTTTCAATTCATCCAATGACTCAACGGCCTTAATGCCTTCAAGTGAAAATTCGCTTATAAATCTATCTATTATCTGACTAGTTTCGACAGCAGCCAGATTAACCCGATAATTACAGCACTTATATAAGAACATTGCCTCTGCTTTTTTTTCTGTTATCATATTTGCACCTATAACGCTACCAGAATTAACTGTCAAAAGAACTTTCGATGAAAAATTATTGTTCAGCTGAATGGCCTCCCACGGTATTTCAGAATGTTCATAAACATGAATTCCCAGTTTTTTGAATACATTCCTCATATCCCGTGGATGAGTCTTCACAATCAAATTTTCTTTTCCAACAATTTCTGCTACTTGCTGTACAAGTTCTGTTTCTCCGATTGGCGCTCCACCTTCAAAATCGTACACACTTGTGAAAAAGATATATTTTTCATTAATAATTAACTTTTCATCATCAACATCAAACAACTCTTTCAGCTTATTCCCAATAACTCTACAATCGGCAATTTTAGGCACCGCTATCGGTGTAAGATTTCCTTTATAAAACTCCGGATAGAAACAATAGAAATTCTGCGTTTCCTCATCCAGTGTTGTTTTTTTCATTTGCCATCTTATTGTATTACAAATATTGAGTCGACTGTTTTTCAAAAACTTCGAATCCTCGTAGGACAAAATTCCTTCTTCATATCTGCTGCAGATCAAATTTTTATTTTTTAACTTTAACTTGTCGTATATTCCATAGATATAAACGTCTGCATTGTAGTATACAAGTTCATCGTATTGATTATTTATTATTTCGGCATCATCCAATCCAAACACGATGCATTTTATTTTTTCTAATGTCTTAAAAATATTTGATTCCGGTCTGCATATAGCTGAATTTGCTCTCCAATAAACAGTATGAAATAGGTTGACCCTATTCAAATTAGAATATACTCTGTGTGCATCGTTTGACTGATCCGAGATAACGATATCCACATCATCGTTATCCATAATCGTCTCTGCCATTTGCATTGCGACAATTAATTGATAATATGTATTACAGCTAATTAAAATTTTTCGATTCACTATGTCTTACTTCCCGCCAATCTGTCTTTTTCGTGCAAAAATAGATTCCCAAAATGCAAAAAAATATTGTTTCGCCTCCACCAAACTGAAAAAATGATAGTAAAAAATAAATAATCAATGCCTGTATAATTGGATTTTTAAATACCATATAAATATTCTTTTTTATAAATCTTCCCCAAACCAGAATATATGCAATTCCGCCAAATACGCCTATCTCGCAAAACATTTGCAATATAACACAATGCATATTATCTTCCTCGTATAAAATTGGTGATACTTTCATCAGCCCTTTCATGCAGTTTCCCAGACCTACTCCCATCGGATATGTTTTTATCAGATTAGGAGCATACTTCCACATTGCAATTCTCCCCATACTTCCCACATCTCTTCCTATTTGGGTAATTCTGGAAAATATCTTTAAAACATCTCTGCTGTATGATGGTGAGTTCAATAGAATCGCACAGCCGACTATACCTAACAAGGTAAATGCAAATATTCTTTTTATCCTTTTGATAGCTTTTTCAAAAGGAATTTTTTCATAAACAAAAAACATTGCTACTAATATATCAGCAATCATGCCACATCTTGAGGCATATAATAAAGAAAACGCACTTGAAATACCTAGTGGTAAAAAACGCCACCATTTATCCCAGAAAAACACAGATAAAATCCCAAGCCATGTTGCCTCAAGATTAACACCGCCGACTATGACGGTCTCAAGTGCTGGGTGGTTTAGTTTCAAGTAAAAATATTCAGAAAAAACTTTATAATTCGAAATATCATTTATTGTAACAACCGTTATGCATACCCCCCATACTTTTTGTAATAAGACCATCCATCTATCAAATGTTATACTTTTGCCCAATGTACAAAAAATGGTCAATACAACTATCCCAAATATATAATTAAAAAATCGTCGTCCAACCCCCATGAATAGCATCATACCAAAAGAAACCAATATTCCATACGAAAAAATAATTAGCACAGTCTTATTTGGTAGAATACAGTTTCTTTTTCGCAAAGAAGTATGCAAAGTACACCCAAGACAGCATACATCGGCTTTAGACTGATTCCATTTATCCTAAACATATCTGGCAATAGAGCAAAGATAATAAACATCGTAAATAGAACCTCAATATTAAATACTCCTGTTATTTTTCCTTTTTTTATTCTCAATGTCTTCATATTATTTTTTGTTTTTTATTTTTTTAGCAAAATCACTTGCGCGATATAGTATGTAGAACGGAAGTCTTCCGCATTTTGCCGCGACCACTTTGACAAGATCATGTTTTTTTGCCAGACCAGATCGTATGAATTCATTTCCATCTTCAGCGATTTTTTTTCTGATTCTTCTTTGTTCCTCGTTGAACGCATTCCACCCAACATATAAAATTCTGCTATAAAGCTTGAGGTAGATCATCATGGTCATTCTCATTATAAAAGGTTTTAATTCAGGATACTTGTTAGACAGGTTCAATGCAACCTCGTCATTGATGTCCAATAATTCCATGTCCTTTTTGCCAACTAAAGCGTTCGTAATAGAATCCTCTCGAATCCTGTAGTAATTTCTCAGATCATCGCAAAACATAATCTTATTAGCGTTTGATACAACATAAAAAACTGTAGCATGATCCTCATATAACATTCCTACCGGAAAACGCATATTTTTCCATAATGAAGACCTAAACAAGGGACCCGCAGCACAATGATGCAGTTTTTCATCCATAAACATCATTTTTAAAGCTTCCAACCTTGAATAACAAGTAATCTCTCTAACCGTTGTCTCTGGATATCTTTTCAAATCACCTATGAACTCATATATTGTGCCCATAACGACATCTGCAAAGTTTTCTTCGCAAAGCTTAACATATGCCTCTATTATGTCATTCGCTACTACGTCATCACTATCATGGAAAAAAACATACTCTCCATGCATTTTATCCATAGCAATATTTCTTGCAGAAGATAATCCTCCATTTTCTTTATGGATTACTGTGATTCTTTCATCTATCTTAGAATATTCATCACATATTGCACCGCAACCGTCCTTAGACCCATCATCAACAAGAAATATCTCCAGATTTCTGTATGTCTGGTTAATAATACTATCAACAGCTTCTCTCAAATATTTTTCAACGTTATAAACTGGTATTATAATACTTACTAACGGCATATTTTTCATTATCAACGTCCCAAAAATCCAATTCTCCATAATGTTCCAAATCCAAAATATGTTGCGCAACACGCCATCCTTACTTTTAGTGTAACATCTCGAGAAAAAATCATATCCTTTCTGTATTTTTTTATATAATGCCAAAGATAATTTTTATCTTCATTAGCCATGAGAAAAAGGTGAAAACAGGTTGAGATAAATTTACATGTTGCCGCTGTCTTTATACGCTTGTCATTCTCAAGTTCAAACAAATTTTCAATTTTTGCCAAAGACAACAAATTTTCTTTTGTAATACGATTTATTGTGTTTGAATTGTGCTGAAAATATGCATATCCAACCTGATTCTTAAACACAACATTTTTTGTATCTAAAAATACTCGATAAAAAAAATCTAAATCTTCTCCAATAGAAAAATTTGTATCGAATTTTTTTTCACCAATTACATCCCTATTTACCAGTTTACAGCAAACACAGCTATCAAAATCCCTGGCAAGCATCATATTCCTACAAGCGTCTTTACCTGTATATATTTTTTCTACATTTGTGCTTTTCATTTTGAATATCTCTGTATTGTAATTTGAAGTCATTTTATATGATAAAATCGAAATCTCTGCTTTTTCTTTTTTCATTAGATTGACTAAAGTTTCTATATAATTTTCAGCAACATAATCATCTGCATCTATAAAAGTTATTGAATCACCTTCAGCTAAATCCAAGCCAACGTTTCTGGCTGCACTCACTCCCAAATTTCTTTGGTGAATCACCTTAATACGATTGTCTCTCATTTTATATGTATCACATAACTTTCCGGAACTGTCCATGGATCCGTCATCGACTAAAATTATTTCAATATTTTCATAGGTTTGATTTATAACACTCTGGATACATCTTGCAAGATACTTTTCAACATTGTATACAGGGATAACTATCGATACTTTCATATTATTTTCCAGCCTTTAATCTTATGTATAATGGTTTAAACACCGCATGTATCATCCCCAAAACACTGTACGCTCTATTTTTAGATAATTTTATAACTATTCTTATTATCCTAGATTCCCTAGACTTAAATTCCATAGTATTCAATTTTTTATTTTTCCATACACTTACATCCATATATTTCTTGAATTGATCTTTTGCCGGGTGATTAGTATTGCTATACCATGGCCTCACTATAAGCATGTTGGTTGTATAATGAATAATACACGGATTTCTTTTAGCCAACTCAATTTCAGATTCTGTATAAAAATTTGTTGGTCTTCTTAACTTTTGAATCTCATCATATGTATGCGCTAAGTCAATTGTCATAAGATCATACTTTGGATTTAATGTACCGATTCTCCCATCAAATATACCGTTAAAGATATCCTGATCGGCATAACTGATAAGGTTTGCATAATTTTTCATATATGCTTCGATTTCTACATTAATATCAAATTTTCTTAATGTACTCATATCAAACAGAATAACTCCTGCATTAAAATATGGGGAATTTCTATGCAAGCCTATATTTTCTTTATACAATCCACTGATGCAATCTTTCACGCTGTATGCAATCTTTCCGTTAAATTCAACCTTATCAAGTTCTGAAATATCACCAGAAATTATGGTATCACAATCCAAATATAAGATTCTTTCCACATTCTCAGGTAAAATGTTCCCAGAAAAGAGTCTGGTAAAAGCGGACAAGGGCCATCGTAATGAAATCAACGAATCCGGTATTTTCAGTTCTGGAGTATCGATTATTTCAATCAATCTTCCGTATTGTTCTCCTATTTTCTTAAGTTCATCTCTATTATTCTGACTAATACTTTCGCCAATGAGATAAACACTCAAGTCGTCCATTTCTTTATTATTTTCAAATAAAGATATCGTAGAAATTGCCATCAGCCACACATAATTATTGTCGCAAGTGTACATAATATTCATTTCCACACCTCAGAAAAGTTCCTGTTATTTCGGTCTCGATCATTTTGTATTGGAGATTCTATCCCCCAGTCAATAGTGATTTGTTCGCTATTCCATGCAAAACCAAGTTCATCATTGGGAATATAATGTGTTGTGGTTTTAAACAAAACGCGAGCATCTGTTAGCGCTAAATATCCATGTCCCATGCCTTCTGGTATATAGAGTTGTTTTTTATTACGATCAGAAAGTACAATCGAATAGCATGACAGATATGTCTTAGAGTTTCTTCTCAAGTCAATTACAACATCTAGAATTTCACCATCAAGAACCCGGATTAGCTTTGCTTGTGGATGTTTAATATTCACATGCATTCCACGAAGAACATTTTTTCTACTCACGACCTCATTGTCTTGGACAAATTGGTAATTTAAACCGTAAGAAATAAAAGCCCTTTTACTGTATGCTTCAAAAAAGGACCCTCTGTTATCAGAAAAAATTATAGGTTCTATGATGCATAGGCCTTCAAAACTTGTTTTTGTAATATTTACCTCTGTCACTTTTCTCACCTTATACTTTCCACAGTACACTCTTGTTAACTCTACCAATTCTTCCATTCTTGCAATTTATTTCTAGTTGATTCATT
>ERZ838399.2546-NODE-2546-length-13441-cov-10.611012_pt1 | contig 13441 bp, 8 predicted proteins | sample MGYA00519683_ERZ838399 | MGnify/ENA primary metagenome ERZ838399 (study PRJEB31850, sample SAMEA3708833) | human gut metagenome | biome: human gut; feature: human-associated habitat; material: faeces | place: China | collected 2014 ...
GAAATCGTTTTGTCCTTAATCGGGCACGTGGGTTCGAATCCCACCATCTCCGCCAACAAAAAGCATCAGCTCAGGCTGGTGCTTTTTTTGCGGCAAAGATGGTGAGGATGAGAACAGGGCGGCGGTCCGCAGACCGCAAGCAATCAGCCCAGTGCAACGACGACGACCGCTGCCTGTGGCAGAAACAGGGAGGAGTTGTTGGGGCAGCGTTCTGATTTTTCAAAGCCCTGCCAAGGGGCTGCGGAAAAATCAGCAAACGCAACCCGTTGCTGTTGCTTAGCCCGCGGGAGAATATCCACCATCTCCGCCAACAAAAGGCATCAGCTCAGGCTGGTGCCTTTTTATGTTCTCCAGCCATTAAAAAGAATGTATCAATATTTTTTGCTCAGAATCTTCTCAAGCGTATCCGCAAACCTGACATCCTGCTCCTTCGTCCGCTTTGGGCTCCCCTTGGGGTGCTTTCCGGCACGGAGGAGCTTTTTGTTTTCATACCGCCGCAGCATGAGAGCGTCTATGTTGTCGGCGGTGTATTCCAAACCGTTCTGACTCAGCACCCGGGCGCACTTGGCAAGGCACATACTCGCCAGCCCGTAGTCCTGTGTTACGACAATATCCCCCGGCTTTACCCGGTTGACGAGGGCAAAGTCCACGCTGTCCGCTCCTTTATCGAACACCAGCGTCTGCGCACCTTCTCGCTCGATTTGGTGAGCTGTGTCGCACAGGATGATGACCGGAACGCCAAATCGCTTTGCAATCTGCAACGTCAGATCCACCACCGGGCAGCCGTCTGCATCAATCAAAATGGTCATGTGTGTTCCTCCATCGTCCACCGAAAGGCTTTCGCCGTGCGCAGGTCAGCGTCTTTGAAATGCCCGCCGCTGTTCCATTCAAGCGTGCAGTCTGCGCCACGCTCTGTAAGCCGATTGTGCAGGGTGCGGATGTTATCGCCCACCACAGCCATGACGGTGTTTTTCGTGCGCTCTTCCTTGTCGCCAAGGCTCAGATAAATGTGCTGTGCCTGTATCGGGTGCTGCTGCTCATACTCCATCCAGCCCGGAAACCAAACAGAGGGAGAAGCGGCGGCGACACCGTAGAACAGATCAGTCTGGGTGGAGGCCCACAGAGCAAACAATCCCGCCAGTGAATAGCCGCCCAGAATGATTTTGATGTTTTCCGGGAGATGAAACTGCCGCTTCAGCGTGGGGATGACCTGTTCCATCAGAAAGCGCAGGGTGTCCATAGCATTGCCGCCAAACCCTTGCGTTCCCCACACAGCAGGGGCTTCCCACGGAGAAAGTGCATCGTTCCAACTTTCCACCGGAACCGCAGCAAACAGAAACGGATGCGCTGCGCCCTGTGCAATGGCTGCAACTTCGTTGTCCATGCGCTGCAATTCGTGTTCATCCGTCATCTGAAGCAGAAGATATTCGGCGCAGTCTACGCCGTAAATACGGCAGGGTCTATCTCCGATTTGAACTTGCTTTGCGGTCACGGCAACTGCCTCCTGAAAAATTTTTGATGAGTCCAGTATAACAGCTGCGAGCGGAATTGACAATTCAGATGGATGCAATAGCTTCTGCAAGCAGTGCTTCGTGGTACCATTCTGGTACGCCGAAGCTCTCTTGCAAGCAATGTCTTTGTATATACAAAGCCCCTTGCCTTGCAAGAGCTTGTTGGGCACAGCCCAAACCTGTTGTTCTGCATCGTGCCGATGCAGGCTTCGCGTTTCTGCAAAACGCTCTTTCAGCACTCTGTAAGAGTGCACAGCCATCACGGAATTGTGATGATTACAGGGATTGGGATTGCATCCCAACAAGCGAATGAACACAGCAGAATTTTAATTCTGCGTGCGAATTTAGCCTTTGTGCGCACAAAGGCTCTGCTTGCCACGGTTATGGTTCTGCGAATGCGATTGAGAAACTTTTCATTCGCATTGCAAACCGGGTGGCACTTTTGTATAATTGGTTCAATGAACATACGCATAAAATCGGAGGGGCTGTCCGATTAAAAAATCTAAAAATGCGCTATTGCAGGCCACTGGGAGGAATAGCATGAACAAGCAGCAACTCGCATCGAAAATCTGGGAATCTGCCAACAAGATGCGCTCTAAAATCGAAGCCAACGAGTACAAGGATTACATTCTGGGCTTCATGTTTTATAAATTTCTGTCGGACAAAGAAGTCAAATGGCTGAAAGAGAATGACTGGACAGACGAATATCTGCCGGATTTGACCGAAGACGATGCCGAAACGCTGGATACCGTTCGGAAGAATGTCGGCTATTTTATCGCCTATGAAAATCTGTTTTCCACATGGATCAGCAAAGGCAGCGACTTCAAGGCTGACGACGTAACGGTGGCATTGCAGGCATTCAGTCGATTGATCGACCCGCACCACAAAAAGGTGTTTGACGGTGTCTTTGCTACGCTGCAAACCGGCCTGTCCAAACTGGGTGAAAGCTCCGGTGCGCGGACAAAGGCCATTCGCGACCTGATCTATCTCATCAAAGATATTCCCATGGACGGCAAGCAGGATTATGATGTTCTCGGCTTTATCTACGAATATCTGATCAGCAACTTTGCAGCAAACGCAGGCAAGAAGGCCGGCGAGTTCTACACGCCGCACGAAGTTTCGCTGCTCATGTCTGAAATCGTGGCGTACCACCTGAAAGACCGGGAAGAGATCAAAATTTACGACCCCACCAGCGGTTCCGGCTCACTGCTGATCAACATTGGTCAGTGTGCCGCACGGTATATGGGCAATGGCAACAACATCAAATACTACGCACAGGAGTTGAAGGAAAACACCTACAACCTGACCCGCATGAACCTTGTCATGCGCGGCATTCTGCCCGACAACATTGTAACGCGCAACGGCGATACGCTGGAGGAAGATTGGCCGTACTTTGAAGAAAACGACCCGGTCAACACCTACGACCCGCTGTTTGTGGATGCGGTGGTATCAAATCCCCCATATTCGCAGGCGTGGAATCCGAACGACAAAGAGAACAACCCGCGCTTTTCGGATTACGGCCTTGCCCCCAAAGGCAAGGCAGACTACGCCTTTTTGCTGCACGACCTGTATCACATCCGCAATGATGGCATTGTGACCATCGTTCTGCCCCACGGTGTTCTATTCCGTGGCGGTGAAGAAGGTACAATTCGCAAAAATCTGATTGACCACAACAACATTGATGCAATCATCGGTCTGCCCGCCAATATTTTCTTCGGCACAGGCATTCCCACCATCATCATGGTGCTGCGGAAGAATAAAAAGGATTCGGACGTTCTGATTATTGATGCGTCTAAGGGCTTTGAGAAGGACGGCAAAAACAATAAGCTGCGTGCCTGCGACATCAAACGCATTGTGGATGCTTACAAGGAACGCCCGGAGAAAATCGAAAAGTTCGCACGCAGAGTATCCCGCGCAGAGATTATCCAGAATGATTACAACCTGAACATCCCCCGGTATGTGGATTCCTCGGAAAAGGCTGAGAGCTGGGATATTTACGCTTCGATGTTTGGCGGCATTCCCGAGGCCGAACTGCAAGACCTGTCTGCCTACTGGACAGCATTCCCGCACCTGAAAGCGGCTCTGTTCAGCCCGGACAACGAAGCCTATTGCCGTCTGAATGTGGCCAATTTGAAGAACGCTGTTCTGTCCCACCCGGATGTGGTGGCGTTCAAGACCGCTTTCCAGAATGCTTTCGGTGACTTTGATGCCTACTTGAAGTCCGCACTCATCGACGGCATGACGCAGCTGAATGCTGCCGGCGAGGAAGAACGCCTGAGCCGGGAGATCTTTGCCCGGCTGGCAGGAATTCCACTGGTTGACCGCTATGCAGCATACCAGCTTTTGGACGACGACTGGAAGAAAATTGCCATCGACCTTGAAATCATCCAGACCGAGGGTTTTGCCGCAACCAAGCAGGTAGACCCCAACATGGTGCTGAAAAAGGATGCCGAGGTACAGGACGGCTGGGTGGGTCATGTGCTGCCCTTTGAGCTGGTGCAGAGCGTTAAAATGCATGAGGAAGTGGCAGCACTGCGGGCAAAAGAAACTCGCCTTGCCGAAATTGCAGGCGAGTATGAAAGCTATCTGGACGAACTGAGCGAGGAGGACAAGGAACAGGATTTTGTCAACGATGGTGCCTTTGTTGCGGCTGAGGTCAAAAAGGCCATCAAGGCGCGGGAGGTAGAGCCAGCTACCTTGAGCATCCTGAAAGATGTGGACGCGCTGTTCGCCGAGGAAAAGACCCTGAAAAAGCAGGTCAAGGACGACAGTGCCGCCCTCCACCAGCGTACCAAGAGCGTGATTGAACGCCTGACCGATGAAGAAGTGCGTGACCTGCTGCATCGCAAGTGGATCCTGCCCCTGATGGAAAATCTGAACAGCCTGCCGGATGCCGTTCTGGACGATTTTGTAAAGCAGCTGGATGCCGTCTGCAAGAAATATGAAACCACCTTTGAGGACGTAGAGAGCCAGATCACCAATACCGAGCACGAATTGCTGGGGCTGCTGGACGATTTGCAGGGAAATGAATTTGACATGAAGGGCATTGCAGAACTCAAAAAGTTGCTGGGAGGTGAATGATTATGCAGGATAACGAGAAGAAACCTGCCCTCCGGTTCAAGGGCTTCACTGACCCTTGGGAACAGCGTAAGTTTGAAGAAATAGCGGTACGTTCCTCTGTTATGAGTGATAAAAAAGGACTTCCGCGTGTTGAATACGAGGACATTATTTCAGGTGCTGGCCGGCTTAATAAAGATATAAAATTAAAAGAAAGCGAAAAAGTGGGCATTGTATTTCATAAGGGAGATGTTCTTTACGGAAAACTTCGTCCGTATCTACAAAATTGGCTTTTAGCGTCATTTAATGGCCTTGCCGTAGGAGATTTTTGGGTTTTGCAACCTCAAAACACAGATAGCAGTTTTCTATACCGATTGGTACAGAGCCAGCAATTTGACGGGGTTGCTAATCAATCGACTGGAACAAAGATGCCAAGAGCGGATTGGAAACTTGTTTCAAAAACAAAATTTGCGATGCCGCATTCAGTAGATGAACAAGCTGCCATTGGCGCATACTTTGAGCATCTGGATACCCTTATCACCCTTCATCAGCGTAAGTATGAGAAGCTAGTGAATATCAAAAAGTCCATGCTGGACAAGATGTTCCCCCAAAATGGGGCATCTGTGCCGGAAATTCGCTTCAAGGGTTTTACTGACCCTTGGGAACAGCGTAAGTTAGGGGATGCGTTTGAAAGAGTTGTCCGAAAAAACACGAATAACGAATCGCGGTTGCCGCTAACAATTTCTGCACAAGACGGCTTGGTTGACCAGATCACATATTTCAATAATCGTGTTGCCAGTCGTGATGTGAGCAATTATTATCTGGTCTACAACGGCGAATTTGCTTATAACAAGAGCACTTCGGACGGATACCCATTTGGTGCTGTTAAACGGCTTGATTGGTATGAAAAAGGCGTTTTGTCGACGCTTTATATCGTGTTTGCACTAAAGCATCCCGAAAAAGATGACTCGGATTTTATGACAGTGTTTTATGATACTGACCGTTGGCATCGAGGCGTTGCCGAGCGTGCGGCAGAGGGCGCAAGAAATCACGGCTTGCTGAATATCTCGGCAGATGATTTCTTTGATATTGATACAACTATGCCAGAAGATAAGGTGGAGCAAGAAAAAATCGGCAGGCTATTGAAGAAACTTGACACCCTTATCACCCTTCATCAACGTAAGTTGGAAAAGCTGCAAAACATCAAGAAATCCTGTCTTGAAAAGATGTTTGTATAAAAATAAGTGGTGCAATTTGCCCATAATCAGAAGATGGACGTATCGGCGTTTGTTGTTTGGCTAAGGGAGCAACGCAATTTCTCTTGCCCGTTCAGAATATGCAAAACAGGCTGATGAATGAAAATCAAGGTAATGTCAGACGCTTGGAACAGCTGTGTTTTAAAGCTATCGGGAGTCAAAAATCAAAATTTGAACCGAATACGCAAAACCGAGAGTGAAATTTTCAGCGAACATTCGGTAGGCGGTGGAAAATAGCTGCTGAAAGTGTGCATTTGCTCCTACTTGGGAACAGCGTAAGCTGGGTGAAGTTTTTGAAGAATACTCGGAAAAGAACCACGCAGAACTTCCGCCACTTACAATCATTCAAGGCGGAGGTACTATTCGGCGCGATGAATCTGAGAGAGCCTTGCAGTATGATAAATCCAGTTTGTCAAACTATAAAATGGTCAATAAAGACGATTTTATAGTTCATCTTCGTTCGTTTGAAGGCGGCTTGGAAAAGGCAAGTTCGCAAGGAATCATCAGTCCTGCGTATCATACTTTCCATGGTGAAGATGTTGATTCAAGATTTTATTATGCTTATTTCCGGTCAAAGAATTTTATCAACAAAGATTTGAAACCGCACGTCTATGGCATCCGGGATGGTCGCAGCATTGATATTGAGGGAATGAAAACGATTCGGATTCCATGGGCATCTTATCCCGAACAAAAAAGTATCGGCGATTTTCTTACTCATCTTGACACCCTTATCACCCTTCATCAGCGTAAGCTGGAAAAGCTTGTACAAATTAGAAAAGCCTTCGCAGAGAGGTGCTTTTTGCAAAGTCGAAAGGAGTTCGTTATGGCGTTTACAAAAGAAGCCGATTTTGAAGAGGCGGTGGTAAAGCTCCTGATAGAACGCGGCTGGAAAGATGGTGTGCTGAAGAACTACACCGAACAGCAGCTGATCCAGAACTGGGCGAACATCCTTTTTGAAAACAACCGTGGCATTGACCGACTGAACGATTATCCGCTGACAGATGGCGAGATGCAGCAGATCATGGAACAGGTCATGAACGCGAAAACGCCGATGAAGCTGAATAAATTTATCAACGGCAAAAGTGTGCTTATCAAGCGTGACAATCCTGACGATAAGCTGAATTTCGGCAAAGAAGTGTCCCTGAAAATCTATGACCGTCTGGAAATTGCAGCCGGACTTAGCCGCTACCAGATCGCAGAGCAGCCAAAGTTCCCCACCAAGTCCAAAATTTTGAATGACCGCCGCGGCGATTTGATGCTGCTCATCAATGGTATGCCGGTCATTCACATGGAACTGAAAAAGAGCGGTGTTTCCATCAAACAGGCTTGCAACCAGATTGAAAAATACGCGGCAGAGGGCATTTTTACGGGACTGTTCTCGCTGGTGCAGATTTTTGTGGCCATGAACCCGGAAGAAACGGTCTACTTTGCCAATCCCGGCCCGGAAGGACAATTCAACCCCAGCTACTATTTCCATTGGGCGGACTTCTACAACGAGCCGATGAACGACTGGAAAGACGTTACGACGGCACTTTTGTCTATCCCGATGGCGCATATGTTGGTGGGCTTTTATACCGTTGCCGATGGTTCTGATGGCATTTTGAAGGTGATGCGCAGCTATCAGTACTACGCTGCCAGCAAAATTTCGGATGCCGTTTCCAAGGCGAAATGGGAGAATGACCAGCAGCGCGGCGGCTACATCTGGCACACCACAGGTTCCGGCAAGACTATGACTTCTTTCAAGTCCGCTCAACTGATTGCATCTTCCAAGGATGCGGACAAAGTGATTTTTCTGATGGACCGAATCGAGTTGGGCACTCAGAGCCTGAAAGAATACCGCAACTTTGCAGAGGAAAACGAGGAGGTGCAGGCTACCGAGAACACGGATGTTCTTGTGGACAAGCTGAAAAGTACTTCGCCGTCCGATACGCTCATCGTGACTTCCATCCAGAAGATGAGCAACATCAAGGATGATGCACAAAACAAGCTGAACCCCAACGACATTGCGCTGATCAACGCAAAGCGGTTGGTTTTTATCGTGGACGAGTGCCACCGTTCCACCTTTGGCGATATGATGCAGACCATCAAACATACATTCCCGAAAGCACTGTTCTTTGGTTTTACCGGTACGCCGATCCAAGGCGAAAACCAGAAGAAAATGAGCACTACCGCCACCGTTTTCGGCAACGAGCTGCATCGGTACAGCATTGCAGACGGCATCCGGGATCACAACGTGCTGGGTTTTGACCCTTACAAGGTGCTGACCTTCAAGGACAGCGACTTGCGGAAAGCGGTTGCACTGGAAAAAGCAAAGGCATATTCTGTGGACGAAGCTCTGGCAGACCCGCAGAAGAGCAAGGTGTTCTATAAGTATCTGAATCTGCCGATGACAGGCGGAAAAGATGCGCTCGGTGAGGAGATAAAGGGCATCGAGGATTATATTCCCAACACCCAGTATGAGGGCGAAGAACACCAGAAAGCCGTGGTGGAGGACATTTGCGAGAACTGGCAGACCCAGAGTCGCAACAGCAAATTTCATGCCATTTTTGCAACCTCCAGCATCCCGGAAGCCATCCAATATTACAAGAGGTTTAGAGAAGCCGCACCATGGCTGAAAGTCACCGCACTATTTGACCCCAATATTGACAACAACGGCAAAGGCATCACCAAAGAAGAAGGGCTAAAAGAGATCGTAGAAGACTATAACGCCCGCTATGGACAGGACTTCAGCATTCCGACCTTTGCCAAGATGAAAAAGGACATTGCGGCACGTCTGGCGCACAAATCACCCTACCAGCGCATCGAGCATACCCCGGAAAAACAGCTTGATCTGCTGATCGTGGTGGATCAGATGCTGACAGGCTTTGACTCCAAGTGGATCAACACCCTGTATCTGGATAAAATGCTGCAATACGAAAATCTGATTCAGGCGTTCTCCCGCACCAACCGACTGTTTGGCGATGACAAACAGTTTGGCACCATCAAATATTACCGCCGTCCGCACACGATGGAGAAAAATATCGCAGATGCGGTAAAAGAGTATTCCGGCGATAAACCGTTTGGCCTGTTTGTAGATAAACTGGACAAGAACGTGGAAAAACTGAATGCCCTCTATGCGGAGATCAAAGATATGTTTGTGTCGGCGGGCATTGAAGAGTTTTCGCAGATCCCTGCGGATATGGCAGAGCGCAAAAAGTTTGCCGACCTGTTCCAGTCCTTCAACGAAAATCTGGAAGCAGCCAAGGTGCAGGGCTTCGAGTGGGATAAGCCTATTGTGATCGTCAACGAGGATACAGATGAGAAAACAGAACTTCATGCAGACTTTGACGAGAGAGCGTTCAAAGTGCTGGCACTCCGCTATAAAGAGCTGTTCACGCCGAATCCGGATGGCGGTGAAAATGACCCGGACGATGACGTTCCCTATGCGGTGAACAGCTATCTGACCACCATTGATACTGCTGACATCGACACGGATTACATGAACTCCCGCTTTGAAAAGTACCTGAAAATTTTCTATCAGGAGGGTGCAGAAGCGGAAGCCATCCATCAGGCCGAAACGGAGCTGCACAAGACCTTTGCCACCCTCTCGCAGGAAGAGCAGAAGTACGCTAATATTTTCCTGCACGACATTCAAAGCGGCGCAGTGGTTCCGCAGCCGGGAAAGACCTTGCGGGAGTACATTGCCGAGTACATCGCCCAAAAGCAGAACGACCAGATCCACAAAGTAGCTGAAGTTTTCGGCTTGGACGAAAAGAAGCTGCGGGCATTCATGCGTGCAAACATCACCGAAGCCAACATTAACGAATTTGGCCGTTTTGATGACCTGAAAGCCACCGTAGATAAGGCAAAAGCAAAGGCATATTTTGAAGCAATCGAGGGTACAAAGCTTATTCCGCCCAAGGTGCCTGTCAAGTATGATAAACTCTTGCGCGAGTTCATCGTAAGTGGCGGATTTGATTTGAAAATGCCAAAAGAATCATAAAATGGGTGCAAAATCACCCTGCTGACCAAGAGCCGAGGCGCGTCCTCGGCTCTTTTTTTACGCCAAAATCCCAAAACACACCTACTTGGGAACAGCGTAAGGTCGGAACGCTGATTGAAGATTATACTGAAAAAACTGTGACTCAGAATCAATATCCGGTTTTGACATCATCCCAGCAACAGGGAATTGTCCTTCAAGAAGATTATTTTGCAGATCGACAGGTAACAACGGATAATAATGTTGGCTACTATGTACTACCTAAGGGCTATTTTACTTATCGAAGCAGAAGCGATACAGATGTATTTGTTTTCAACCGAAATAACATCGTAGACAAGGGGATTATTAGCTATTACTATCCGGTCTTTGCTCCTAAATCTTGTGATTCAAACTTTCTTCTAAGGCGCTTGAATCACGGAATAAAAAAGCAGCTTTCAATGGCGGCAGAAGGTACCGGTCAAAAAGTTCTTGCACATGCAAAGTTCAAAAATATGGTGGTTGACGTTCCATCTCAATCCGAACAAGAAAAAATTGGAACAATTCTCGAAGAGTTGGATACCCTTATCACCCTTCATCAGCGTGAGCATATAAAACCGATTTTGGAGGTAAAACGTGTTAAACGAAATGAATGAAAACAACCTGTTCTGCGATTATTATGAGCAGTGGGTTGCTGTATACAAAGAGGGTGCAGTTCGCCCGGTTACATTGGACAAGTACAAAATGACCCTTTCTTGGGTAAAAAAACTCGCTCCTACTTTGAAACTCTGTGAGGTTTCCAGAGTGACCTATCAGCAGCTTTTGAACGATTATGCCGTAGGCCACGAGCGTCAGACCACGATGGACTTCCACCATCAACTGAAAGGCGCCATCATGGATGCCGTGGATGATGGACTGATTGTGAAAGACCCGACCCGGAAAGCGATCATCAAAGGCAAGCCCCCGGTTCCTAAAAAGGTGAAGTATCTGAACCAGTTTGAACTGCATCTTTTACTGAGCGACTTGGATCTACAGGGAAAACTCAACTGGGACTGGATGATTTTGTTGATTGCCAAAACTGGCATCCGCTTTTCCGAAGCTTTGGCAATTACTCCTGCGGATTTTGACTTTTCGCATCAGATGCTTTCCATCAATAAAACGTGGGATTATAAGGGGAACGGTGGATTTTTGCCGACAAAAAATAAATCGTCTGTCCGTAAAATTCAGATCGACTGGCAGACGGTGATCCAGTTCGCCGCACTGGTAAAGGACGTTCCTGAAGATAAGCCGATTTTCGTGTTCAAGGAACACGCCTACAATTCCACCGTCAACGATGTTCTGGAACGGCACTGCAACCGGGCCAAGATCCCGGTCATCTCGGTACATGGTCTGCGGCATACCCACGCTTCGGTGCTTTTGTTTGCAGGGGTATCCATTGCAAGCGTAGCAAGGAGGCTGGGGCATTCCAGCATGACAACCACGCAGAAAACCTACCTGCATATCATTCAGGAACTTGAAAATCAGGACATCGACCTTGTAATGCGGTCACTCTCTGGATTAAGCTGATAAAATAATCAACCATCGCTCGCGCTGGTGAAGGATGATAAGAGAAAAGCCAAACCTCAAGCTGTACAGGATGTACGGTGAGGTTTGGCTTTTTGGTATCAGCTGCTCTTTTGATTTTCGTTCATAATTCTTCTGGCTCGTCCGCGCGTGGTGTCCTCAAAGGTTTCATCCTCGCTGAATCGCAGCCAATAGGGGTCTTCCATCAGGCAGGCGTTGGTGCGTTTGACGATTTCCCATGCATTGTAGTTCGGCAGACCCATCATTTTCAGAATTTCCTTGCAGTCCATCCGATTTTTCGGAAAGATTCGTTTCTTTGCCCAAACCACCACATCAACCAATGGAACTTCACGTTTGTCACCGATGAAAAGGTTCAGTGGGAGGCTGTACTGCGGCACGCCCTCATTTGCGCAAAGAGACTGCCCATCTTCGCTTAGGTGGGCAATTTCTTTTTCATCCATCATCAATTTCAGATAGGCCATTTTATCACCCCATGGCGGCTTTCAGGTAGTGCAGACGGTATTTCAGGTATTGACGGATCGCAGATGCTCTTTTTTCGCTCAACAATGCAAGAATAGGCGAGATGGACTGAATGATTTCACTATACAACTCGTCCAAGTCACGCGTTGGCAGCACAGGCTCATCGATCATCTTGATTTGCTGGGCATGGTGACTGCGGAACGGTTTGGCTTTGTCGAACTGATAACGGAGCTTTGTGTCAGTCAATTCTTCATCCGTTGCCCACGCAAGCAGACTACCGCCATTGTCATAAATAGGCGGAGCATAATTTTTTCCATCCCGGACGATCACATCAAAATTGTTTTCGTGGCGGTCTTCGTTGCCGATAAAGGCGTCAAATGCCAGCATTTGATAAAGCCACTTCTTACCATATAGTTCTATCGCATACTGGAACAATGCTTCCGGTGAAGCGGCTCGACCGCTGGCAAGGAAATGGGCATCAGCCAAGTCTGCAAAATGATACAGCTGTTCATCGTCCGTTGTGAACTTGGGGCAGACGCTGACCACATCGCAGGAATAGGTCTGAATGTCGGGAAAGAGTTTGGCAGGCATCAGGGCGTATTCCACATGAGGCAGACCCAGAACCTGCGCAATCAGCGATGCCATCACCTCAGAATATGGCTCATATCCAGCCGTTCCGGCCTCTGTGATGGAGTTGCCTTTGACCATAACAAGCTGATCATCTACATGATACCAGCCCTTTGAGAGCATTCCACGGCTCGTCCGTGTTTCACGCTTTTCAACCAACTGGATTTTTGCGGGGACTTCAATTGGGCTCATGGTATCACGCTCCTTTGCTCCATTATACCATGTTTGGATGGATAGACAAGGTAAACTATGGTCAATAGCAAAAATCAAAACATCAAATTGTTTTTGAAATTTGAAGTAGAAAAGTCAAATCAAATATGAAATTTCGATAGAAACATTAAATTTTTAGCTCAATAAGTGAAATGAACGCTCAAAAAAAAAAATGAAATCCAAACCCCAAAAGTGAAATTTGATGGTTGAATACTGAAAAAGTGTTAAAAAGATTTTGATATTCTAAATTCGACTTGAACTGTTTTTTGCATATCGTCCTTGCAGATAGCCCTTGGAGATATTCTCACCTTTCCGGGGAGAAAACTCGGTCAGGGCGTAAATATCGGTCTGCATGGTCTTTTCGTTCTTCTCTGCAAACCAAATCTGATCGCGCCGCAGCAATGTCAGGTCGAGAAGTCCGGTATCGTGTGTTGTGAAGATGAGTTGTGCATGGTTTGTATTGATAGCGGCATCCTGCACCATCTCGATCAGATGCCTTGTCAGCAGCGGGTGCATACTGGATTCGATCTCGTCTACTACCAAAACAGAGCCTGTTTCTAGTGCCGCAAGCCACATACCGATGCGAGAGAAGAAACGCTGTGTTCCAACGGATTCTTGCCCCAACGGGAGCCAGAAACCCTTAGAAGTGCCATCTTCGGCATCGAGAGTGTGCAGTGCGGAAATGATAGGCTCTTCCTTGGAGCCTGTAATGCGGATGTCCTTGATACCGAGGTCTGCATACAGCATTTCATGCAGGATACGGCTCTTTTCAGAGCCGCCCT
>ERZ838399.2551-NODE-2551-length-13411-cov-20.123390_pt1 | contig 13411 bp, 16 predicted proteins | sample MGYA00519683_ERZ838399 | MGnify/ENA primary metagenome ERZ838399 (study PRJEB31850, sample SAMEA3708833) | human gut metagenome | biome: human gut; feature: human-associated habitat; material: faeces | place: China | collected 2014 ...
CTTTTGTGCCGAGCCCGGTCTGCGGGATGTCTTTCCACGAAAAGCGGAACGCCTCGCGGCTCCCCGGATGCATCTGGCTATGAAGCAGCGCAAGGCGGGCCCGCCCGTCCATAGGCTCCGAGGGAACGCCCAGCCGCTTAAAGTTATTCATTAAATCCATCTCGATGTGTGTCAGCCGGGGCTTCGCCTGCTTCATGGACTCTGCCTCAATGCCAAAGGTCAGATACTTGGTTTTCGTCAGACCATTGTTTCCCTGTGCAAGCTGACGGCGCAGCATGGTGCTGTATTCCGCCCGAACTGCGTTGAAATGATCTTTTCGATAGGGAATCTGCACCATTTTCTCGAATTTGGACGCGTCTGTCGCCATGTTCATAAAGGACAATTCAAACCGGACGGAGCTGTCAAAAAAATTCAGGAAGCTACACCACTCTTCAAAAATAGCGGTTCGGTCTTCCTGCTGCGCCAGCTGATAATTGATATCCTGAAACTGAATGGTCTTAGTATAGTAGTTGTCAGTCACACGGCAAATGCCATCCGGGAACATTCTCTGAAACGGTATGCTGTCCTGCGCACTCTCAGGCACATCACTCTTTCCTCTGGCGCGTTCCATAACGGCTTTGATTTCCTTCTGCTGTGCCGCCGTGAGATTTTCGGGCATTTTTACGGGTTCCTTTTCCTGCCTGCCACCCGCCAGCAGCTTTTTCAGAGTTACAAACAATACGCTCTACCTCCTGTTCTGCGTCATACTGGATTTCCAGCAGCTTGTAATAGTTTCGGATCTTATAGGGGCGAACCTTGGGTCGCCTGAATTTCGATTCATAGAAGTGCCGGGCAACCACCTCCAACGGCTGACCATCCTTTTCATACATTGCCAAAAAGAACAACGGCAGCATGACAATCATCATGCCCAGAGCTGAGAGGCTTAAATTGCCGCTTTTCTTCAACAGAAAGAAGGTCGGCACACCGATGAGCGCCGCCGCGCCAAAGCAAAGGAGCTGCCGCTTGGTCAGGTTCATAAAGACCTTTGTTTTGACCTTGGACAAATCGCGGGGGACTGAAATATACGATGCCATTTTCTATCACCTCCTCCATCAATGCGCCCCTAGAATTGCTTTTGCAAGACTTCCCGTCTTAAAAAGCGTGAAGCACAGCAATACGGTATATCCGGCGATACCCCAGATGGTGGAAACGATGTCGTCCGTTACGGCGATTGTCTGCACTAACACCGCATAAATGCCCACGCAGATCATGATCAAAAACCCCTGCAATCCCAGCGCAAAAAGGCTGCGCAGGTAGTTCTGCCCGGTATGGCTCTGCTCGTGATTGCCAAATGTGGCAAATGGGATCGGTGCCAAACTCACGGTCAAATAAATTTCCACCATACGCCCATAAACGATAACAAAAATCACAATCGACAAAGCCTGCATCGTGATGTTCACAATCAGGGTTTGCAAAAATACGCCAAGCAACGGCCCCAAATCCATGGCTTCCAGAGATGTCTGCATGGCATTGAGCATGGTGTCATTGACCGCCGTATTGGCGGAGATAATGCCGCCGCTTCTTGTAATGACATGCTGCGCTACATCAAAGACTGCCATGGTAATATTAAACGTGTTGGAAATCAGCGTAACAGCTACAAACGTTTTAAATATCCATTTGAAGAACGTCCATGTCTCAAAGTTGGCCAGATTGTTATGCTCGACCAGCATCTGAATCAGCTCGTAGCAGGCAATGAAAGTTAGGATAAGTCCTGCAATGGGCAAAATCACAGATTCCGAGATATTTCGGATCATCGAGAACACGCCGGGAGAGAAATTTGCCGGTGTCGTACCCACATCAGCGGCGATGCTTCCCACCTGCTGATTCACTGCATCGAACATCCCGGAGAGATTGCCCATAATTCCGCCGATAATCATCTCCTTCAGCCATGTGGTAATCTTTTCGAGAATGATTTCCATTCAGCACCTCCTTTACACAAGGGCACCGAACAGCTTTGCAAACCGTGCAAGCAGCGTGAACAGCTGCGAAAAGAGAGAAAGCGCCGATGCTGTAGTCGTGAGAAAAATCATAAGTTTTGTCCTCCAGTTATTTTCCCCGCACTCCTGCGCAGGGCTTGTGAGTAAAACTCAAGTGAATACGCCTCTTACAAACCGCTTGCGCACCGCTGGTTTTCAAGGGCTGGAACTGTGCAGATGTTGTCTGCACAAATAGCCAATGCTGGTGATCAGGCAGAACCGGCTATGTAACAGGCGGAATACTCCGCCCGGTCTGGATTCTCTGCACCAGACAGCAGCCGGTTCGGATTTAACCGAACAGTCCGGAAAGCAGCGGCACGAGGGTAGTGCCGATGAGAGCTACACCCCCGCCTGCCATCAGCTGTTTCATCCATTTGTTCACGCCGGTTCGCAGCTCCGGCGCGGTTCCACCATTTTGGCGAACTCCCCATGCTTTCACATGGGTGCAGACTATATCTTCACCCGCAGAACGCGGGGCAGACCACTTCAAGTCGCTTGACCTTACTCCTGCAAAGGATAGTCGTTGAACGTTCCCCTGTTCAGGGCTTCGCTGCTGATTGCCCATTGTAAAAGCGTTTAGGCTCACGCCATGCGCTATCTGTATGCTTTTTTCTGCTTTCGCCGCCATCACACCAGAATCTGTTTCATTTCCATGTTGTGGCGCACACAGCTTTAGGGGTTTCCAGCAATTCAATCTGTTGTCATATGGGATTTCACCATACGCTGCGCGGCGATTGCTCGTCCGCGGAGGGCTTCCAGTTACCCCTGCGACTTGGCTCCGGGGTTGTCGTTGCCGTAGCCCTCCAGCAGATTGATTGCGCCCCAGATGCCAAGACCGGCACCGAGTGCGATGACGAGAGTCTGAAGTACGGTTACTGCGCTGTTGAAAAATGCCATATAGAATACCTCCTGTTTGTTGCGCCCTTACGGGCAATGAATGAGTTGGAATCGCGCCCTCTTTTCGCGGATATGCGCACCTATCCTTGATTGCAGGCACAAAAATAGCCGGGTCACTGGTGATCAGTCAGCAATCCGGCTATGTACGCAGGCAGAACAGCTCTGCCTGCTAAATGGGTTATTCAGTTCTCTACAGCATCTGCATCCACCACTTCATACTCATCGCTGGGCCGCAGCTTTAGCCGATGGTCAAGGAACTTTTCAATATCAAACGTGTACTTCTTGTTGGCTCCGGCGGTATATTTATAATTCGGATGCTGCGTCAGGTCATATTTATTCGACCGAAACGGGCGAACACCGCGCAGCTGCAAAATACACTTGCTGCCATCCAGCACCGCAAGCTCATCGACAGAAGCGAGATCATGCCCAGTTTTTTGATACGTTGTGCCATAAGACGGGCTGTTTCCCCGTGTATCCGAAGTATTGTAGAGGTCGATCGTCTCCTTTCCGAGCGCCTGATTCAATTCCTTCAACGTGGTCGGCTCAGCACCTCCAAGGAAAATGCGGGAATCCATGTTGCCGATAATCGTATCCGCATTGTCCTTGTAAATCGCCTTCAGCTGGCTCTGCGCCTGCAAAACCAGACAAGCCGAAATTTCACGGCTCCGGATGGTAGCTACCAACTTTTCAAGGTTAGGGATTTGACCAATATTAGCCGCCTCATCGATCAGGCATCGCACATGGACAGGAAGCCTGCCGGCATACACATCATCTGCTTTTTCACACAGCAGATTGAACAGCTGCGTGTAAATCATACTGATGAGGAAGTTAAATGTCGGGTCAGTGTCGCTCATGATGAGGAAAAGCGCTGTTTTCCGATCTCCGATGGTATCCAAAGCTAGTTCATCATACATGGTAATATCCCGCACCTCCTGAATATCAAAAGGAGCCAGCCTTGCACCACAGCTCACAAGTATAGATTTAGCTGTTTTGCCGGCGGCCAAGCGATATTTATCATATTGGCGCACAGCAAAGTGATTTGGCTTCTTTCTCTTGAGCGCTTCAAACATCTGGTCAACCGGATTCTGAAAAGTCTCGTCATCCTCCCGGACTTCCATAGCGTTGATAAACTCAATCAGCGTTGCAAAATTCTGCTCTTCTTTTGGGGCTTCGTAATGGATATAACCAATCAGCGCACAATAAAGCAGCGTCTCAGCCTTCGTCCAAAATTCATCTCCGGATTTTCCATCTCCCTTAGTATTGGCAATCAGCGTGGTAGTCAGCTTCAAAATATCCTTCTCGCTGTGAATATACTCGAAGGGATTATAATGCATGGATTTCTTGAAGTTGATCGTATTGAAAATGCGAATCTGGTAGTGGTTTTTCTGAAGAACGTAGCCACAGTCGATGACGATATCGCCTTTCGGATCAGTGACGACGTAGGAGCTATGGCACTGGAGGAGGTTGGGCTTCAGCCAAAATCTCGTCTTGCCGGAGCCGGAACCGCCTATGATCAGAACGTTTTTGTTTCTGGCATTCGCCGGGTTCTTCGGGCGGTTTCCCATCATCAAGCGTTCCGTCTGCGTGAGAATCACATTATTGGCGAACACGGGATCGATGAATGGTTCAATATCTTTGGAATTTCCCCAACGCGCAGAACCGTACTCCTGATTGTGCCGATATTTCTTTGCGTTTTTCCCTTTGAGATAAACCGCCAACCAGAACGCGCCGCCGCACAGAACGCCGATCATCAGGTCAAATGGGTGAAAACTGGGCAGCGGGCTGGAAAACGCCATGCCCAGCACTGCAAGAAATCCAAGGATTTTCTCAGAAGTATCCACGCCTTCGGCAATTCGCCACGCTTCCCCGATATTCGTTGCCACAAGAGCAGCAAACAAATATGGCAGGTATCGAATCAGCCATTTTTTCATCTTGGTCGTATTCATCGGCTGCCACGCTCCTGACTCTTTTCACGCACCCTATCCGGCACAAGCGATGCGACAAGCTCTTTCAGCTTGCCAAGCTGTTCCAATACGCTGGGACGGTCTTTTGCCTTCATCTTCTGATTGCTGAATTCAGTAAAGGCCGCTGTCAGCGCATCTGCATCCTGTGCTTTGAAAAACACCGTATAGCGGGGCGGTGCAAGGCTCTTGTCCTTTACGATAGAGAAATCCACGCCGTACTTCCCAGCCGCCTTTTCAAAGCCTTTCAAATCAGTGCTTTCGACCGGAATGCTGCTGACGCCCTTGTTCTGCCCCAACAGCTGCTGAATCGTCTGCTTTCCATGAGGAATTTCTGCTTTTTTGGCTTTATGATGGCTACGCCATGCCTGAAATCCCTTCATCAGCTCTCCCCACGCCAGCTTGGTGGTACTGATTGCAAGATTCACTGTGCGGTTTTCAATTTCTTCCTGCATAGTTTCGCGCCTCCTCTCTTACTGAACCGTTCCGTCCAGCCGGATAACAGGGTAAACTTTGTCTCCCATATGCAGCTCCGTCACGTTTTCTTTCACATATTCCACTGCGTTCAGCATGGTTTCAGACGAAATACTGCATTCGCTGCCGTTTTCGTCAATATCAAACACCTCCGCAAATCCCAACAGGTAGCGGCAGCCGTCCACCTCAAAAATAGCGCTGCGATCATAGCGGATCATCAAAGCATCGTCATAGAGAAAATCTACCTCTGTATCGCTGCCTTCTCTGTGAAGAATCTCCTCGCTTTCCTCAACGGTCATCAACTCCGGCGCAAAATCTGGACAAAGCATCAGTACAATGCGGGAATGCGGATGCTCGGTTTTTTCATCTTCCAGCATAAGCAGATTGTGCATCATCTCGGCAGCCTCATCCAGAAACGACTCATCAATCAGATTCTGCCAGTTCGATTTTCCCAAAAGAGCGTCTGCCATGCAGTTTCGGCAGTCCATTCCGCAGGTCAGATTTTTGTTCTTATTGTTCATCATGATATCATGCCTCCCTTTATCGTTGTTGGTCACGTTGTCTGCGCCGTTGCCACTGTTCCAGCAGTTTGATAATAGTTTCCTGCATTTGCAGCGGCGTGTAGGATTTCGGAAAATATTTCCGAAGCACGTCATTTTTGATGGTCACATGGTCAAGCTCTCCTTTTTTGATTTCATTCATCACTTCACACATCGCATCCAGCGTGCAGCCGCCCTCCTGCGAGAGCTTTTTTAATCTCTGCGCCTGCGAAAGGGAAGGAGATGTCTGTGCATAGTCCATGGCTTCCAGAAATAACTTCTGCTCCTCCGGTTTCAAATAAGACAACTCCACCGCAGGATTGAACGCAATCTTCTTGGTATCCACCATATCCAGCAGTTCGGAGATAAGGTTGGTCAGACGAATATATCGGAAAATCTGATTTTTGCTTGTACCAAGCTCTTCAGCCATTTCCTCACTGGATAATCGACCAAAATTATTCCCAAGTTGGGAATCATTCTTTTGGGATGGCCGACCAGCCTGATGTTTCATCGCCTCCAGCTTCATCTTGTAGGAAAACGCCCGCTCACTGGGCAGGATGTTTTCCCGCTGCAAATTGCTGTCCACCATAAAAATAATAGCAGCGTCATCATCCATCTCTCTTACAATGACCGGTACAGTCTCCAATCCAGCCAGCTCCGCTGCCCGCAGGCGGCGATGCCCGGAAAGAATCTCATAACCACCCTCCGGGTCGGACCGCACAATCAATGGCTGCACAATCCCCAGCATCTTCACGCTTTCCACCGTCTGCTCCATCAGCTCATCATCCAGCACCTTGAACGGGTGCCCCTCAAATGAGTGGAGCTGCGCCAGCGGCATTTCCGTTTTCTGTTCCGTTCCCGGATTATCCGCATCTCCGGTGTATGAGCCAGCTTGGCTTACGGGTGTAGCAGTCTTTCTTGCCATACAGCTTCTGTACCTCCTTAATTTGCCGGTAGATACTGTTCTTCCGGCCAAATGAATTTGCCCCAAACGGCTTACGTTTCTTGTTCTTGCTCACAGGTCAAGCACCTCCTTTACAGTCTCCTGCTTTGATTTGCCCACGGATTTACGGCGGTCTGCGCCATTTATCTGCACCGGCGTACACATTTCCAAAATCCGGCTGTAAATACGGGCGTGCGCCACATCCGCCGGTTCCCGAATCTCTTGGATTTTCAGATTCGTGGTGATAATCACCGGCAGCCCGGATTTATACCGCTCATCAATGACAGCGTATACCTGCTCCAGCGCATACTCGGTGTTCCGCTCAATCCCCAAATCGTCAATGATCAGCAGGGAAAAATCAGAAAAAGACGCAATGTACCGATATCGTTCCTCCGAATACATCGCGCCCATCTGGTTCAGGATTTTGGAAAAGTTCGTCATCAGTACCGGTACACCCTTCTCCAACAAAGCATTGGCGATGCAGGCGGCCACAAAGGACTTGCCGGTTCCCACATCACCCCACAGCAAAAGCCCCAGATTTTTCTCCCTGACCTGCTTCCACTGCTCCACATAGCGGTGCGCCATTTGAATATTTTTGTTATCCTCCGCCACCTCAAATCGCCAGTCCAGCAAATGCCGCTCCTGAATCCCGTTTGCTTTCAGGCGGCGAACACGCTGCAACCGCTCCTGTTCCGCTTCCAGCTCTTTCTCCCTCTGTAAACGCGCCTGCTCACACTTGCAGATACAGTGAACGATTCGTTCCGTTCCCATCATGTGAATACGACACTGGGTCGGGGTATTACATCGGGAACAATACAACAACCCATCTTCTCCCAGATATTCGTTTTCACTGGCAGGGGCAAAATTGCGCTCCACCAAGTTTTGTATCGCAACGGACAATGAATCGCTCATAAACTGTCTCCCTCCTCAAAATCGTAATAACCGGGCTTACCATATCCATCCTGTGCAGACGCAGCAGCCTTATCTTTTCTCGCCCAACTTCGGATGGTCGCCAGATGGTTCTTATAGGACTTCCCCGTAGAAGCCACATATTCCGAAAGTCGTTCGATACGCTGCTGATAATCCATAGGAAATTCCCTGCAAAGCATCTGAAACTCCGCATCCGTGAGAAGAACATTCTGATACGTCCCATGCCTATGGCGCGGCTCCTTCTTCTCTCCGTATTTAATTTCTTCCGTACTTAATGAATCAGTACTTAATTGTGCGGGATTTTTCGGCAACGATTTTGCCCGCGCCGGGCTTACCGTAGTCGGCTTTTCCGACATCGGCTTTTTCGCTGCCGGTATTTCCATTGTCAGCGATGCCTGTGCAGGTATCTCCCGAATCACATACTCGGAATGACCCATTGTACCGTCTGGCCTGCGAAGCTGCTCTCTGGAGATATAACCAGCCTGCTCCAATTCGCGGACAGCGGAAAGCACTGCATCCCGCCCTTCTTTGCTGATGGCTGCCAAACCGTTCACGCTGTAATCCCAGCTTTCTGTCAGGCTCAGACACATACTGAGCAAGCCCTTAGCTTTCAGGCTGATTCCGGTATCCCGCAAATGGTAATTGCTCATCGTGGTGTAATTAGCGTTCTTTTCTACTCTGAACACTGGCATCCGTCTCACCAGCCTTTCCGGTCTTTTTCCTTCCCGGCTTCTGTCCTGCCTTGCCGCATTGGTCATCCACAGGATTCCGGCTGTGTCTACCGGTGTCCTGCATCATCCGTTCATACGCTTGCAGGCGTCCTTCTGTAAATAGCGTCATTTGATCTCCTCCCTGATAATAGCCAGCCTTTTCCGGAAATGCTCTTTCCCTTTACAGGTCATAAAGGTCTGCTGCACCAGCCGGCCAGTTTGAGTGTAAACATCCCTAACGATAAAGTAGCCGCGGGCTGCCGCCGGTGCAGTCGGCATCAGCTGACCATTCAGCTTTGCCTCACGGTACAGATACTTGTGCGCCAGCATGAACTCCACAAATTTCTTCTGCGGAATTCCCAGTTCCTTGCCACTGTTTCGGATGTTGGTGGTATCTGCCACATTCACAAATTGATCGAAATAATCCGCTTTCGGCTGCGCAACCGCCAGACGTGCCGCTGCCTCCTTATGGGCAGCACGCTCTGCCAGAAGCTGCTCCGCCAGTGTGTAAATCGCCTCCGGCTGCTCCATGACCTGCTCCAGAACGGAATCCGTCATATACACTCCGTGCTTTCGGACACTTGGCAGCACCTCAGAAGTAACCCATCGTTTGAATTTTCTGGCAGTCGGCATCTTACTGGACAGGATCAGCGAATACAGGCCGCTTTCATTGATCATCCAACCACCGCGCTGCCCTAACTCAATCCCAAAACGGGACTGAGTTTTTCCATCAACCATTATCCGATCCTCTTCGTCCACATGGTCAATAATCGCTTTGCCTGCACGCTCGTAGCCCAACGCCATAGCCACGTCCTTACCTGCCAGCCAAACCTCGCCGTCCATCTGAACCGTGCGCAGCAATCCAAACTCCTGATTCTCAAACACCCGCAGCACATCGTTCATGTTGACACCTGACCTTTCCAGCTTTCGTTTTTTCCTGTTTCCTGTTCGGTCTGAAATCCATCTTGTCGCCTCCTTCCAATTTCTGCCGCCCGGATTTCTGGGCAAAAAAATAGAGCCTCCGTCCATTCACTTTGAAAAATGAATGAGCAGAGACTCTATGTAGCTGAGGGAAAATATGTGATTTTGAAGTCCGAAAAAGGGTAAAAGTTAGCCCCGGTTTAAACCCATAAGGGACAAAAAAGAGGGAGTTAGCCCCAATTTTGACCCCTATAAACCCATAAAAACCGCGCCAAATTTGGTCAAATCCCGCCAGCCGTTTCAGAATTTTAGGCATAGGAAAAGCCCGGAAAATGGCGTATTTCCGGGCTTTTTTGATGATTTTGGTTCGTCGATTATCGCTTGCTGAACTGCGGAGCGCGACGAGCTGCTTTGAGACCGTATTCACCTGACCTTGATCCCAAAAGTCCAGTATTCATGCGTTTTTTCGGGCTTCCCTCTCTCAGTAAACCCATAGGTAAACCCACGAAATCGCGAGATTTTTGGTGCCGTTTAACGCAGCCCGAATGCAGCATTCACAACGCTGCTTAATTTCTCAGGTTTATTATACTTGACTTTCGCATAGATGTCCATAGTCGTTTTGCTGTTCTCATGGCCTGCCAAATACTGCACCGTCTTTGGATCAACACCTTTGTAAATCAGATTGGTGATGTAGGTGTGCCGCAGCATGTGCGGAGTCACCTTGAAGTCCATCGTATACACCAGCTTGGGATTGTTCGGCTGATGCTCACCAAGCCTTGGCTTTATTCTATGCTTGATGGACTGCCCATTTACATAGGTGTAATAACAGCGTTCTGCGGTGGAACGGACTGTTATGTACTTCCAGACCCTCACAAACTGTGTTTCCGTCAAAACAGTTCCCTTTGAATTGGAGATCACATATTCCGATTCTGATTTTTCCCTTGCTTCTTTGAGACAGGCTACCAGGCATTTGGGAATCGGAACATCTCGCTTCGCTGCCGGAGTCTTCAAAAGTGTGTTGACCACCGGCTCACCGCCTTCCACATGCCATGCACGCCTTACAGAAATGTACGGCGTTTTTTCATCCAGGAATACGCAGTCCCATTTCAATCCAAGAATCTCTTCTCTACGCAATCCCGCGTACAAGCCGATCATTACGAAAACATACGGTGGTAGCTCACGAATGCTATCCAGCAAAATGGCAGTCTGTTCATCCGTCAAAGCTTCGCGCCGTTTCGCAGGCTTTCCTCCTCTTGCGCAAATCGTTTTGGATGGATTCTCTTTGATCACCCTGCTCTCTTCTGCCGAATTAAAAATGTTCTTAATCAGCATATTGAGCTGACCATACATTCCTGAAGAACCTTTTGATAGCGGAACCATCAGCAGCCGCAGGTCATCTGTGGTCACCTCATCCATATACATCTGTCCAATCGGACCCACAATGTACCGATTCACCATCCGCGCGTATCCTTCCAACGTATTGGTTCTTACCGTTCCTGACCGCATCAGCAGCCATTTTTCGCAGTATTCCTCCACGGTCGGATTCTCTCTATGGAAAACCACTTCCGCGATTTTCTTCTGTGCATCTTCCACCCGGTCATATAATTCTTCGCGTGTCAGCCCATAAATTGCCACTCTCTTTCCGTCTGCATCTGTAATTCGGGTACGATAATACTGTACCCCTTTCATCATCACTGTTCCGTATTCCGGAAGTTCAGCAGGACGCTTTTTCCCTTTAGCCATGTGTTCTCCTCCTATCTATCTTCATACATTGCGTGTTGTCACTTTTATTATCATGGCGTACAGCACTTCCTTCAAGGATGTCGAATGTATGTAAAAAGGGCAGGGATTTTTGACCATCCCTGCCCCAAGTTTTTTCTGATTTACTCTTAATCCCACGATGCAAAAGCATCTTCCAGCACTCCTGCGAGCTGCTCTGGGCGATTGTATTTCACCTTGGCGTAAATATCCATGGTGATCTTGCTGCTTTCATGACCGGCAAGATACTGAACTGTCTTCGGATCAACCGAAGCATGAATCAGATTCGTAATGTAGGTGTGCCGCAGCTGATGCGGAGTCACCTCAAAGTCCAGACTGTAAACCACATTTCCATTGTGTGCTGCCTTTTGCCCCAGAACCGGCTTCACCGTATGCTTCACCCTCTTGCCATCTTCATAGCGGTAATAGCAGCGTTCCTTGGTGGTACGGGTTACGATATATTGCCATAATCTCTTGAACTGCGTATAGGACAAAGGGTCTCCATCCCGGTTTGCAACCACATAATCCGATGTCGATGTCTTCTTCGCCTCTTTCAGACATTCCAGAAGATTGTCCGGCAGAGGGACATTCCGATGCGCTGCCTTTGTTTTCAGCTCTGTCAGAATCACCGGACGATTATGCTCCGTATGCCAGGCTCTCCGAACGGTAAGGTACGGAGCCTCGCAATCAAGATACACCGAATCCCATTGAAGTCCGAGGATTTCTTCTCTCCGCAATCCTGCGTACAGCCCCAGCATCACAAACACATACGGCGGTAAGCCGTAAATGGCATCCAGCAGCTTATCCACCTGCTCATCCGTAAGCGGGAGGCGATCCTTCTGGGGAATCCCGCCCACATTCTTCTTCAGATAGATGGTCGGATTCTCATCAATGATCTTGCTCTCCATTGCTGCCGTAAAAATACACTTATATAGAACATTCACGGATTTGTACACGGATGCCGACTTTTTCGATGCCGCCAGCAGTGCCAGGCGAATGTCATCTGCTGTTACATCTCCCATATGCATATCGCCCAAGGGCTTGATGATGTAGTTCTTCACTTTCGATGTATAGTCAATCAGCGTTGTCATCCTAATCTGTGCCGACTGCATCAGCAGCCATTTCTCGCAATACTCCTCCACCGTGGGTGTACTGCGGCGATACGTCTTGTTCTCAATCTGCTGGATCGCTTCCTGTTCCTTCTGGTACAGTTCCTCTCTCGTTCTTGCATATAAGGAAACCCGCCGCCCCTGCTGATCTGTTACACGGGTTCGATAATATTGCGTTCCCTTCATACTCACCGTACCATAATCGGGAAGCATCATTCTTCTTGCCGCCATATCATTACCTCCAATCCTGTTGATGCTTTCATTATTGCGGATTCATCGTCCATACTCAACGATGTCGATTTTCACCGCCGAAAGCTTCGAGGTTTGCGATATGTCGCAGCACGTTCCATCGGTTTTGCACGGTGCGTACATTTTGCAATGTACTCCTGAATCCCCACTTCTGTGAAATAAACGCAGCCGTTTTCCACATACTGAACATAGGAGATCAAACCGTCTGTTCTTGCAGCATCCAGTGTTTTTACGCTGATTCCCAGTATACTGGCTGCTTCTTTCCTTGTAATCAGTTTATCCATCGCCTTCTTCGCCATCCTTTCGGCATTTGCCCTGTCTTTTTTTCTCTGCCTGTTCCGGAATGTAATATCCAAGCTGAATCCTTACAGCTTCGTCAATCCCACGCATCTGCCCCTTACTTACCCGCCCAAGATAGCGAATCACGCATATCTTGTCGCAGGTGTCGAGCTGTTCTGCCAATACCATGGACGGTTTTGCCAGTCCCTTTGCTTTACGGAGAAAGAAATGCGTTGGCTGTTTTCGCTTCTTCTCAATTTTCGATGTCAGCGGAGCAATCGTGATCGTCGGCGCATAATAATTGCCGACATCATTCTGAAGAACCACAACAGGACGAACACCGCCCTGCTTTGATCCGACCGGAACACCGAGATTGGCGAGATATAAATCACCTCGCCGATAAACCCAGTTTTCTTTCATATGCTGTTGTCTCCAATCTCCATACACTGATATGGATAAAGCCTGCCAGGTATCATGCTGATACAGCACCCGGCAGCGCTTTCTGAAAATATGGTTTCTCTGTACTTTTTCTTATCACCCCAGAGATGTAGGATTTCTCACAGGCGGCAGTGTGCTTCACTGCTCCATTGGAATTTAACCATCCCGCCTTCCTTATGGCCGGACCG
>ERZ838399.2554-NODE-2554-length-13384-cov-7.726836_pt1 | contig 13384 bp, 6 predicted proteins | sample MGYA00519683_ERZ838399 | MGnify/ENA primary metagenome ERZ838399 (study PRJEB31850, sample SAMEA3708833) | human gut metagenome | biome: human gut; feature: human-associated habitat; material: faeces | place: China | collected 2014 ...
GGCACAGAAGAAGATTGCGCCAAGTGGGTCAAACTAACATTGCGCTTGACAGGCATTAGCAAAGCCCCTATGCAATTCCTCATCTGAATACGTATAGTTTGTGAGATTTATTTCAACACGGACATCTCTACGGTAGGTGAACCGTTCATTAAATGGCTGACCTGCAAATACACCAACTACGCTGTCTACAGCCTCGGTCTGGTAAGGCTGTATGGTAAATTTAAATTTCATATCTGCCATTACAATACCTTCCTTCGCGTTTTCGGACTGAAAGTTTCAAAAATCTGTTCGAAGTTCGCGGCTACGCTGTCATTTGCCATACCACTATCACGGAACACTGCATAGAACGGCTTCTTCTGTGCAATCGCTTTTACCGTCTCCTCCGTAACTTCTGAATCAAAGCAGGCAATCAGATATCCCCCAGCAACAGAGAAAACCTTCTTTCCTGCAATTTCTAATTCTTCAATATCGGAAGAAAGCAAAATACCAAGATCAAGCATCACCTGGAAAAGTAGGTCTTCCGGTGTTCTATCCGCTTTAATGTTGTTGGCAAAGAGCTGCATCTGTCCTTGATTGTAATCGGCCGGGCGGTAATAAACATCCTCCATATTTGTGCTGTCCACACGAAACACACGGAAGCCGTAATCAATATCCGCCCCTGTTTCCTCTTTGATTTTCTTTCCAGCACGCTGAATACGTTCTTCACCAATCTCGCAAATGGTATGTGGACGTTTAATGCTATCAAGGAATTTGATTGCATTTTTTAGTGTTTTTTTTGTTCTAGAATCTGACCTTCTCACCGATTCATCTAAATTCTCTGGAATCTGAACCATGATGAACTTTATGCTGCCACATGTCTTTGCATTGAGACGCATAATCGCCTCAGCCGTAGTGGCGCTGCCTGAAAAAAAGTCCAATATTACATCCCCATCATTTACACTAAAAGTAATAAGGCGCCCTAAAATCGTAGGTGACTTAGTGTTTTGAAAAATATCTCTCGCCATAAGTGTTTCAAATTGCTTTGTTGATGTTCTACCATCCTCATAAATAATTGAGCGTAAAACATCCTTTGCATTTTCGAGACGCTTTTTGGGTTTAATGAGAGTAGTTTCATCAGGGCCAAACATAATATCACCCTTAGCGACCATTTCACGCATAGTAGATTCGGCGAATCTGAATCCTTTTTCAGGAACTTTGCATGCTTTTTTTGTTATCGGATGAATAACATCATACCTGTATCCACCAAAGACCGTATTTGCAATATCACCATCATGGAAGACTCCTCTTTCGTCCACATTATCATAATGTGCAACACCTTCAAGCGCATTTCCCATCTTTTTTATCCATGCGCGCAAATCTACTTGAATGGCACGAGTATCGCTACCATACTTTCTCTTCAATTCAACATACTTATCTTGAATCAATTGTCCCTTATCACTATCTGCAAACCACGGTGGTTGGATAGCTTTATTCTTTGCATAACAGAGAATATATTCATGCTCAGTACTTATTTGCCTTGGATTATTATCTGTTGCTGTTTGAAGAACAATACATCCAACAAAGTTTTGGGGTCCAAAAATCTCTGAGCACAATTTTTGAAGGTTATAATTCTCATTATCATCAATTGATATAAATATTATACCGTCTTCAGTAAGAAGATCCTTCGCAATTCTTAACCTCGGATACATCATATTGAGCCAATCTGTGTGAAACCGTCCATTACTTTCTGTATTCTGCACCAGGCGATTCCCTTCTTCATCGAACTGACCGCTGTTTCCGAGGTATTCGTCAGCATTCTGCGAGAAATTGTCCTCATAAATAAAGTCTTTCCCCGTGTTGTAAGGCGGATCAATATAAATCATCTTCACCTTACCCAGGTACGTCTCTTGTAGCAACTTCAGCGCATCGAGATTATCTCCCTCGATGTAGATATTTCCCGTATCAATACTGCCGTGCGTGCCATCTCTACCAACAGACTTCTCCCTGTCAAGGCGCAAGGTCTTGGCAATAGGTTGATTTGCAAGAGCCACCGATTTTCGCTTTTCCGGCCATATGAACTGATAACGCTCCTGTGCTCCTTCCACAACAGCCGCAGAGATTTCCTGGCGCAGAACATCTGCGTCAATGGCTCGGACGACCTCTCCGTTTTCATTTATCGTTTCCGTCACAGCGTTTGGGAACATTGCAGCAAGTTTTCTAAAGTTCTCCTCCGCTAGATCGGGTGTACGCATCTTAAGCTTCTCCATGTTTCAAGTCCTCCAGTTTCTGTTTATAGCCGAGGACGCGGGTATGTAATGCGAATCATTTCCTGGGTTGCTGCTCCGTCCAAGCTGCAACTTCTGTCCAGTTCCTCATCCGAGCACGTATAGTTCATAAGATTTTGCTCAACATGGACATCTCTACGGTAGGTGAACCGCTCATTAAACGGCGGACCTGCAAATACACTTACTACACTGTCTACAACCTCGGTCTGATAAGGCTGTATGGTAAATTTGAATTTCATATCTGCCATTACAATACTTTCCTTTGTGTTTTCGGGCTGTAAGTTTCAAAAATCTGTTCGAAGTTCGCGACTACGCTATCATTTGCCATACCACTATCACGGAACACGGCATAGAACGGCTTCTTCTGTGCAATCACCTTTACCGTCTCCTCCGTAACTTCTGAATCAAAGCAGGCAATTAGATATCCCCCGGCAACAGAGAATACCTTCTTTCCTGCAATTTCTAATTCTTCGATATCAGAAGAAAGCAAGATGCCAAGATCAAGCATCACCTGGAAGAGTAGGTCTTCCGGTGTTCTATCCGCCTTAATATTGTTGGCAAAGAGCTGCATCTGTCCTTGATTGTATTCGTCCGGGCGGTAGTAAACATCCTCCATATTTGTGCTGTCCACACGAAACACACGGAAGCCATAATCAATATTTGCCCCTGTTTCCTCTTTGATTTTCTTTCCGGCGCGCTGAATACGTTCTTCACCAATTTCGCAAATAGTATGTGGACGTTTAATACTCTCAAGGAATTTGATTGCATTATTTAGCGTTTGTTTTGCTCTAGAATCTGCTCTTATAAGTGATTCATCTAAATCCTCGGGAATCTGAACCAAAATAACTCTACGGTTCTCACCATCCTCAGCATTGAGTTGCATGACAGCGTGGGCGGTGGTAGCAGAGCCAGAAAAAAAATCGAGAATTATATCATTTCCCTTAGTACATAGAGAAATCAACTGTTTCATCATCTCTATTGATTTGGGAAATTCAAAAACAACACTGCCAAACATCTTTTCTATCATCTTTTTATCAGATGCAGTGTCTGCAAAAATAAAATTATCAAAAACGCTTTCACTCTCTTCAGTCAAATACGACTTCATACCTGGAGCCGTTTTTTCATCCCCATACCATATCAAATCTTCTTTTTGTAACCGTAAAAGTTCCTCATAGCTTTTCCCCCATCCGCGATTAGGTATAATACATTCTTTTCCAGTATGAGGATTTATTATTGTATAATCCTTAGGCCCATTATCACGAGACAAATCCGCATCTTTAAACACCCCTTTTTCATCAACTTTATTCCATCGACTCAAGTGTGCATACTTTGGCCTGCTATATAATTCCATAATTTCATCGCGAATAACTTCAAGCGGCACCCCCCTGCTTTTCATTTTCTTAAAAGCTATATTTATATCGGCCGCACCTTTTTTCTTTGTTCGCCACATCCCTTGCTTTTCATTTAAAGTAAACAAATCGCGCGCATATATCAACACAAATTCTGTTGACACGCCAACATATTTACTTTGATTTTTCATTGAATTATTTTTATGTATAATATGAGCAATAAAATTATGGTTTCCAAAGATTTCGTCACAAATCTTTCTCAGATTATCCACCTCATTATCATCAATACTTATAAATATAACTCCATCATCACTCAACAAATCTTTGGCAAGTCTGAGCCTCGGATACATCATATTCAGCCAGTCGGTGTGAAAACGGCCATTACTTTCCAAGTTCTTAACCAGACGATTTCCCGCCTCATCAAACTGACCGCTGTGAACAAGATACTCATCCGTGCTCTGGGAAAAATCGTCCGCATAAATGAAGTCATTTCCTGTGTTGTAAGGTGGATCAATATAGATCATCTTCACCTTACCCAGATACGTCTCCTGGAGCAACTTCAGCGCATCGAGATTATCTCCCTCGATGTAGATATTTCCCGTATCAATACTGCCGTGCGTGCCATCTCTACCAACAGACTTCTCCCTGTCAAGGCGCAAGGTCTTGGCAATAGGTTGATTTGCAAGAGCCACCGATTTTCGCTTTTCCGGCCATATGAACTGATAACGCTCCTGTGCTCCTTCCACAACAGCCGCAGAGATTTCCTGGCGCAGAACATCTGCGTCAATGGCTCGGACGACCTCTCCGTTTTCATTTATCGTTTCCGTCACAGCGTTTGGGAACATTGCAGCAAGTTTTCTAAAGTTCTCCTCCGCTAGATCGGGTGTATGCATCTTAAGCTTCTCCATGTTTCAAGTCCTTCAGTTTCTGTTTATGGCCGCGGACGCAGGTATGTAATACGAATCATTTCTTCGGTTGCTGCTCCGTCCAAGCTGCAGCTTCTGTCCTTTCTATCAGCTTTTCAAGCTTGAGTATATCTTCCTGTCGTTTAAAGCGCTTCCCCACAGAGAGGGTATGCACTTTTTTTGCGCACTCTTCGCAGAGGGATATCCGCTCTACAAAGCGTTCCCATACCTCATCACGAGAAAAACCGAAACTGATTGATGGGGCACTCACCCCCCCCACGCAGGGTCTGCGCAGTTCCAGCAGTCTCTGCGAAAACGCTGCTCCACCAGAAAAACAACCTCAAAAGCCCAATAGAAGCAGTTCTGATCATAAATCCACGCCGCCGGTCTACTGGGATTCTGACGATTTTACTGACTGCCGCAGCGCCTGTCTCTACATTTGCTCAACGTAATCCTCAACCTGATTAATCAGCGCTTCTCACCTGCACATAATGCGTTGACACACCATGCGCTGCCCTGTAGAGTGGAAAGATCACTACAGCGCACCTGCTGTTCTGCCGGTGTCAGGTGACTCACTGACACATGAGCCAGTGCGCGACGTCAATGTTGAAACAGGACACCGTTTATGCCAAATACCGGGTATGTAATCTCTCGTCTCTCCCTGTCAGTCTGTCTTGCCCTGGGCACCGGTCTCGCCCTTGCCCAAACCACTGTCCCCACCGCCTACCTGCGAGCCAGAATCGAAGTCCCGCAGTCTCCCAAAGGTCCTCTGATTGTCAGTTTCTCGCCGGACGCGGAGCGCTGCAACAAAGCCTATCCGGAACGGGGTGAAAACCGGGATCCGTGCCGGCGCCAGCTCGGCAGTGATGCGCAGCCTGTCATCGGCATCAGTCTTGAACCGAAACGTCAGGGCTACTGGCGATGGGAAGGAAACGAGAACCGTGCCGCCTTTTATCCGGCTGAGCCCTGGAATCCTTCCGAGCCGCTCAGAGTGAATATGAGCGGGCTTTCGCTGCCCAAAGCCACTCAGCTCTCGGGAACGCTCCTTGAAGCGAAAACCCTGGCACTCTCTGCCAGAACCGAACTCTCCTTCCTCGCGAGCACCGACCCGCAGAGCGTGGGCAGTCTTGTGGCGCAGCTCGACTTTATGACAGCAGTGCCGGACCGCAAAGTGGTGGAGGACTCCGTCAGAATGTCCGCCGCGAGCAGTGCCGTCACCCTGGGGTCTCCGCTCTTTCTCTGGACTCAGGAAAGCGGCCGTGATGTCGGTCTGAGAATTCAGTGGCCGGTGCTCTCCACTGACACTGAAGAGAAGCTGGCACAGCTGAGCATTGCCGCTGTGGGCACGGGCAAAGCCCGCGGAACAACGCTAAAGACCGTCCCTGTTCCGGGAAAAGCCAACCTCTATCAGCTCGGCAGCGTTCAGGTACAGAAGGTTTACACCGACGCGATGGAAGTGGCTTACAACCTCACCTTCACGCCGCTCATCAGAACGCCGGCAGCGGAACTGACCAAAGCGCTCGAAATCTACGAGCTGCCGGAAAAACTCAACCGTGATGCCATTGAAAAAGCCGACTGGACAAAAGCGCCGGTCGTCACCGACGAGACCGTCAAATCATCCCGCCGGCTTGAGGCCAAACCGGTCACCCCTGAGGGCTACCATGCCAATGCGGTGACAGTTCAGGTGAAAGCCACCCCCGGACGCTATCTGCTGCTGCACGTGAAAAAGGGCTTCGGCCCTGCGGCAGACCGTCAGCTGCAGCACGACTGGGCGCAGATTGTCGGCCTTGGCAAAGAACACGCCCGTCTGAGCTTTATGGAGCAGGGAAACATGCTCACGCTCTCGGGACGACGCACGCTCACCCTCCATGCCGCGCGCGTGAAATCCATCCGCTGGGAGCTCTCCCGTGTGCGGGATCCCTATCTGGCGCTCACCGCTCAGGACCACAGTCCGGTGGCAAATGATGCGCCCCGGGCGCTCTCCTCCACGCTTCGCGGTGAAATTCCTGATGCAGGCACCCAGAGTGTGGACGGCCGGTTTATTGCGCTGAAGTTTGACAGCATGATGCCCCGTGGGGTTGAACCTGGTCTCTATGATCTGACGCTCGAAGCCGAGGGACTTACTGACAATCCGCAGGAAAAGACCATCCGTGTGCACAAACGCATTCTTCTGAGCGATATCGGACTGATTGCCAAAACCAACGGTGTAACGCCGGTGGTCTATGCGATGAATATCGCCACCGGCAAACCGGTCGAAGGACTGCTCCTTGATCTGGTAGCCGCCAACGGGCTCACCATCGAAACCAGAGCCACGGATGCCGCCGGCGAAGTCCGCTTCTCCAACACGAAGGGACTCACCAATGAGCGTGAGCCCTCAGCAGTGATTGCCCGTCGCGCTTCCCTGCCGCCCACGGCGGCGCTGATGCCTGACGGCGGAAAAGAGGCTGCGACCGGGGCTGCCCCCTCGGCCGGCGCTGAACTCAAAGTTGAAGGCGAGCTCGACAAAACCGAAGTGCTTGCCTGGTTGCCGATCAGCAGCTGGGAGGCGCAGGATCAGCTCTACATGCCAGGGCGTGCCCTTCAGGGGGATGAGCTCACCGGCACGCTCTTTACCGACCGCACGCTTTACCGTCCGGGCGACAGTCTGCACATCGGCGTGCTCGCGAAAAAACTCGGCTGGCTGACGCTCGAAGCAGGCACCCCGCTCAAGGTTCAGCTGCTCGGACGCGATCTGAAGCCCCTCTTCAGTGACGTGCTCAAGCTCGACGCCAACGGTATTGCCGAGGTAGAGTGGCGCATCCCCGGACAGATGCTCCCCGGCGTCTACCCGGTGGAAATCTCCGCAGGCGACAAGACGCTTGACGTCAAAGACGTGCGTGTGCAGACGTTTGAACCGGAAAGCCTGGTACTCAACCTCACACCTGCTGTCAGCGAGGAGAAAGGCTGGACGGTGGGTGAAGCGGACATCCGTGCACAGATGCTCTACGGGTTCGGCAGCGCTGCAGCGGGACGCGAACTCAAAGGGCGGGTGAAACTCGTCACGCCGCATACCCTCACCTTCAAAGCCTGGCCTGATTTCAGCTTTATGCCGGTGCAGCCGCCAAGCCTCAATTACGGCTACGGCAGTGCAGACACGACTGAGGCGAGCGATACGATCACGCTCGAAGCACTCAAAACGGACGATGAGGGCCGTGCGGTTATCCGGCTCCCCCTCAGCCGGCATCTCTCCGAGATGCGGATCGCGCATGTTGAAATCGAAGGCACGGATGAACTGGGTGCACGTCTTACCAGCGCTGAAACCACGCTCCTTGTCTCGCCCTTTGACACCCTTCTGGGCTGGAAGGCCAAAAACACCGCCACCCCGCTCACGGATCTCACAAGCGGGAGCGATGTCACGCTCGAGCTCGCACTCATTGACAACGCGCTCGCACCCAAAGCGGGAAGCACCCTCACGGTTGAAACGGCTGAGCGGCGCTACGTCACGGAACTCTCCGCCGACGATCGCGGCTACCTTGCCTACCGCGATACCCCCAAACTCACTGTGACCGGCACAAAGACGCTGACCACCGGGGCGACCGGCACGGCAGAGGTGAAGCTTGAGACGGGGACGCCAGGCGAATACAGCCTGCGCATCCGGGACGCCAGCGGCCGCGTGCTCTCCGAGATCCCCTACTTTGTGGCCGGCAATGCGGTGCGCCCCGACCGGGCGATTCCGACCGCGTACATGAAGCTCAAACTCGACAAGAGCCGCTATGAGCCGGGCGAAACCGTCACGGTGAGTGTGCTCTCGCCCTTTGACGGCACGGCTCTGCTGTCGCTTGAATCCGACGGCGTGCTCAAACATCAGTGGTCCGAGGTGAAGGCCGGTCAGAACGAAGTGCACTTCAAGGTGCCTGAGAATGCCGACGGCCAGTACTGGCTCACCACGTCGCTCGTTCGCGCGCCGGGCTGGGCGAACCGCTATCTCAAGGCCTACAGCACGGAAACGGTGCCGCTTTTTGTGAATGCCGCCGCACATGAGCTTGGCCTCAGGCTCGAAGCGCCCGAGGTGCAGAGTGACGCGGGTAAAGTCACCGTGACCCTTGCGGGCAAAGAGGACGGGATGGCGCTTTTGTGGGCGGTCGACGACGCACTGTTGCGGCCCACGCAGTACAGGCTCACCGATCCGCTCACCGAGCTGATGCAGAACCGTCAGCTGATGACAAGAACCTATGAAACCATTGAGGATCTCATCCCCGAAGGACTTTCCTTCCCGGGACTTTCGCCCGAAGGGGGCGGCGATGAGATGGCCGGCAAACTTGCCGCCGTGCTCTCGAACCCCTTCCGCCGCCAGCTCGGCGACGTGGCCGCCCGCTGGATCGGGATGGTGCCGGTGAGCAGCACGCCCGCCACGCACACGTTCGCGCTGCCTGAAAACTTCCAGGGCAAAGTGCGCATCATGGCTGTCGGCGCCAGTGCCACCCGGGTGGGTGCCGCCGAAACCGCCACGCTGGTGAGATCCGATCTTGCCATCACGCCGGTGCTCCCCGCCTTTGCCGCGCCGGGCGACCGGTTTGATTTTGCATTGAGTCTGACGGCACAAAAGCCGCTGGATGCGCAACTGACGCTTGAGGCGAGCGGTGCGCTCTCGACCGGCAAACCCGCGCCGTCGCAGCACGTGACACCGGAAAAAGAAGCGCACATCACGGTTCCGGTGACGGTCTCCGGAACGCCTGCCGCCTCCGCCATCCGGATTGAGGCTGCAACGGCTGAGAAAACCTACACCCGTGAGGCCACCGTGACCGTGCGTCCGGCGGCACTCCCCATCACACTCTCTAACTGGGGAGAAATCCCCGCCGGGAAGACTGCGCCGCAGGCTAAAACCCTGAAGTCAGCACTCACTCTTTACCCCTACAGCGCAGAGAGTACGGTGAGTGTCGGGACGAGTCCCGTGCCGGTACTCGCCTCGCTAATGACGAATTTCGAGCGTGAAAGTGCCGCGGACGATGTGCTCACCCGAATCGAGATGACCCTTCCGTGGGTGCTGCTGGCGGGCGAGCGCGATCTGCTCCCTGCACTGGGGCTTGACGCGAAAACCGTTTCCGACCGGCTCAAGCGCACAGTGAGCGTTACGGACGCAAAGATCTTCGAGCAGCTCGCCTGGGACGGCATCCGCGGGGCTGATGAAAGAACCGACTGGTTTGCCACAGCCATGGCGCTCGACTATGCACTTACCCTCAGAGACCGCGGCATTCCGTCAGCGGCCGATGAAATCGCGGGACGCCTTGTCGCGGCCGTGCGCACGTCGCTTTTTGATGCCGATGTCACACAGCCTGAAGTCGCGCAGTCCGTGGCCTACGTGATTTATGAGCTCACCCGCGCAGGCGTCATCACGACCGAGTCGCTCGAGTGGCTCCGCCAGCGTCTCTCTGAGCCGACACTCAACTGGAACTGGCGTGAGGACACGACGGCACTGTTCATGGCCGAAACCTACCGGCTTCTTCACGTTGACCGTGAAGCCCGGGCACTGATGCCGGTGTCGGTGAAACTCTCCGCTGCCATGCCGGGCACCCGTGCCGCGGCGCTCTACCTCACCGCGGTGAGTCTCTCCAGCGACACCAACCGCGCGGCGGTCACGCTCGACATGCTGCGCAGTGCGCCTGCGCGCATGAATATGGATGTGGCACTCGCGGCAGTGAAAAACCTGCTCAAGGCAGGCGCCGCAGCGCGTCAGGGCGAACTGCCGGTCACAGCGGTCTGCACGGCGTTTATGCCAGGGTTTGAGAAAACCGACCCGGTGAGGGGAAGTACTCCCTATGCCGAGCAGTGGAGCGCGGCGGGCTGCAGCAGCTGGCGTATTGAGAGCCGGGCGGGCGAGCCCCTTTACTATGCCTTTACCGAGAGCGGCTATCCGGCCTCGGTACCTGCTTCAGGGATCAGTCAGGGGATTTCGCTCAGAAAGCACCTCAGCGCGTCTGACGGCAAACCGGTCACCCGTGTGATGGCAGGCGACATTCTGACCGTCACCCTCACGCTCTCTCCCTATCAGGGGGACCGGGCGGGAAACGTGATCGTCACCGACCTCCTGCCCGCCGGGTTTGAACTGCTCAAAGAGAGCCCCGAAACGGATCAGAATCCGCGCATTCTTTCAAAGCTTGCTGAAGAAGACCGCGTCGTTTTCGTGGTCGACCCTGCTGACGGTGATACTATCCTTAGCTATAGACTTCGAGCCACGCATTTGGGCCGGTTTACTGTACCGGGCGCAGACGCCAGATCGGCCGCAACGCCGGCGGTGCGAGCACTCACTGCACCGGGGAAAATCAGCGTGACGCGATAAAAAAGAAAAATTTCAGGAGACCTCCCTCATGTCAAAAGCTCTGCCCATCGCTCTTGGCTCAACCGCGGTTCTTATCGCGGCCGGCCTCGGCATCCTTATGTGGACAGTACACAGCATGCCCAAGCCTGCACTGCTCGAGGGCGTGAAATACTCTTCGGCCGTGTACGACCGCGACGGCAAACTGCTGCGGCTCTCGCTCAACGAAGACGGCACCTACCGTCTGCCGCTCAAGCTGCGTGACCTCTCGCCCGATCTGATCAAAACCACGCTCGAGTATGAGGACCGCTACTTTTACGAGCACCCCGGGGTGAATCCCCTCGCGATTGTGCGCGCCTCCTTCCAGTCGCTCTTCGGGCGCTCGATCGGGGCCTCCACCATCACGATGCAGGTTGCCCGTATGGAGCAGAAGCTCAACACCCGCTCGATCCGCGGCAAACTCGAGCAGATCATCTGGGCGCTGCGCTATGAGGCTTTTTACAGCAAGGATGACATCCTCGAGGCGTACTTCACGCTGGTGCCCTACGGCGGCAACATCGAAGGCGCCACCGCGGCCTCTCAGGTCTTTTTCAATAAGCCTGCCGACCGTCTGACACCAAGCGAGGCAGCCTCACTGTCGGTGATTCCGCAAAACCCCGTCAAGCGCCACCCCATCACCGGGGAGGACTATGACAAGGCGCGGCTCGCACTCGGCAAAACGCTGCTCGAGCGCGGTGTGTATCCTGACCGGCTCAAGTCTGCCCTGCTCGCGCCCTCGGCCGGCGAAAAGGTGAAGCACCTCCCCTTTGAAGCGCCGCACTTTGTGCGTCAGGTTGAAAGCGAAAATCCCGGTGTGCAGCGCATCGAGACCACGCTCTCGCTTGAACTCAACAATCGCCTAAGCTCGGTGCTCGAGAGCACGGTGAAGTCGCTCTCGGCATACGGCATTCAGAACGGCGCCATTTTCGTGATCGACACACGCAACAATCAGGTTGTCGCGGATATCGGGAGTGCAGATTTCTTTAACGACAAAATCGAAGGTGAAGTCGACGGCACCCGCGCCGTGCGCAGTGTCGGCTCCACTCTGAAACCCTTTATCTACGGGCTTGCACTCGACCAGGGACTCATTCACAGCCGCAGTATTGTGGTCGATGAGGAACGCAACTGGACGGGCTATCAGCCCAAAAACGAAGACGGCCGCTTCATGGGGCCGATGCCTGCGACCGAAGCGCTCGTGAAAAGCCGCAATATCCCTGCACTCACGCTTGAGAGCCGTCTGAACCCTGACCTTTACGATCTGCTGCAGAAGGCGGGTGCCAACCTCCCTGAGCCCAAGGCATACTACGGCCTGCCGATTGCGCTCGGCACGGCCGGGCTCAACATGCAGAAACTCACTGCGCTCTACAGTGCGCTTGCCAACAGCGGCAACTATCAGACGCCGCGCATGACGCTCAACGGGGATGTGCGTGAGAGCACGCCGCTTCTCTCCGAGGCTTCAGCCTGGATTGTGCGTCAGATGCTCTACTCCTCAGGTCTCACAGTCAACGCCGGTCATATTCCGGTGAAGGTTGCGCTCAAAACCGGTACGAGTAACGGCTACCGTGATGCCTGGGCAGCCGGGCTGGTGGGCCCCTACGCCATGACCGTGTGGCTCGGCAACTTCAACAGTCGCCCGAATGCACGACTCAAAGGGGGCGAGGTGGCCGCACCGCTCTTTATGGATGCGGCGCAGACAATCGTAAACACACCGCACTTTACTGTGACGCTGGCCACTCAGGCCGCAGCCGAGCAGATGCCCGAGTCGGTCAGCAGTGTGGATGTGTGCCCCGACACCGGTGACCTTGCTGTTGATGCCGAAGGGCTCGCCCGCTGTACGGACAGCGTCAAAGCCTGGTTTATTCCGGGAAAAAGTCCGATCGCGACCAGTCCCTGGATGAAGAAAGTGATGGTTGATGAAAAGACCGGCCTTCGCGTCTGCGAACCCGGCACTGGCGTTGCCCGCTACATTGAAACCTGGCCCACACACCTGATCAGTCTTGCCAAAGCACAGGGACGAAACCTCAGTCCGATGCCCGACTGGGTGGAGGGTTGCAGGGCTGCCGGTGAACAGCGGCCGCAGATTCTTCAGCCTGCCGCTGGCGCCGTGTTTTTCGCCGGCACCGCAAGTGAAACCGAGGCAAGCGTTGCCCTCAAAGGAAGTGCCACCCGCGGTATTGAGACACTCTACTGGTATGACGGCGCAAGTTACCTTGGCGCCTCCAAGCCGGGCGACGTGCTCTCCGCGGTGCTTGACATCGGGCGGCACCATATCACGCTCACCGACGACAGCGGAAACTCTTCGCAGGTCACGGTGACGGTTAAGCGGCCCTGACATCCTCCACAGTTTCTGCCCGGTAGCCTGCCGGGCAGATTGGTCTGCTCTCTTTTATTCCCGCACAGGGCTTTCCGCCAACTGGAGGAAATATTCCTGCAGCAATCTCAGCCCAATCCCGCATTTTCTGCGGGCTTCAACAGAAAATAAAGAGTCTTCATGCATGTTTGTGGTAACAGCTGAGAAGATACTGCTTTCTTAAA
>ERZ838399.2562-NODE-2562-length-13338-cov-21.770308_pt1 | contig 13338 bp, 9 predicted proteins | sample MGYA00519683_ERZ838399 | MGnify/ENA primary metagenome ERZ838399 (study PRJEB31850, sample SAMEA3708833) | human gut metagenome | biome: human gut; feature: human-associated habitat; material: faeces | place: China | collected 2014 ...
ACACCGGGTGGTAATCCTGTGCCTGCCACTCGTGGATCATCTTCATCCAGTCGGGGTGCTTTGCCTCTTTGATCTGCGGCAGCATGGCCTGCAGCACATAGGCGGCATCGCCCACGATGGACAGGTCCACTTCCACATTCTTGCCCAGCTCGCTGGGGTCGATGTCGATCTGGATGATGGTGGCATTCTTGGCAAAGGTCTTGGGTTTCAGCGCCACACGGTCCGAGAAGCGGGTACCCACCGCGATCAGCACGTCACAGTCGGCCACGGCCCGGTTGGAGGTGTAACAGCCGTGCATGCCCAGCATGCCGATGTTCATGGGGTCGCCGTAAGGCACCACACCGGCCGCCATCAGGGTGTAGGTGGCCGGGATCTCGGCCTTGTGCAGCAGATCCCGCAGCGGCTGGCAGGAGGCCGCGCTGCGCACGCCGCCGCCAAAGTACACCAGCGGGCGCTGTGCCGCGTTGATCAGGTCGGCTGCCCAGCGCACCTGTTCCGCATCAAAGGTGGTCACCGTGCGGATGGGCTCCGGCTGCTTGGCTTCAAATTCGCACACGGCAGCGGTCACATCCTTGGGGATGTCCACCAGCACCGGGCCCTTGCGGCCGCTCTGTGCAATGCGGAAAGCTGCGCGCATGGTGTCGGCCAGATCCTCGACCCGGCGCACCGTGAAGTTGTGCTTGGTGATGGGCATCGTGATGCCCTCAATGTAGGCTTCCTGAAAGCAGTCCTTGCCGATGCCCGGGGTGGCTACGTTGCCGGTAAAGGCCACCAGAGGCACCGAGTCCATATAAGCGGTGGCGATGCCGGTGACCAGGTTGGTGGCACCCGGGCCGCTGGTGGCCAGCACCACGCCGGTGCGGCCGGTGGCCCGGGCGTAACCGTCGGCTGCGTGGGCAGCGCCCTGCTCGTGTGCCGTGAGCACATGGGTGATGCGGTCGGCATTCTTATACAGCTCATCGTAAAGATTCAGCACTGCACCGCCGGGATAACCAAAAATGGTATCCACGCCCTGCTCACAAAGAACCTCCACAAAAATCTGAGAACCGTTCAACTGCATGGTAAGTTACTCCTGTTTCCTAAACCTTTTTCATGTACGCTCTGCAGGGGGCGGGGGTAAAAGAAAAGGCCCTTGTCCCCTGTTCATTCCAAGAGACAAAGACCTTGTGATCATCAAGCTCTCTGCGGTACCACTCTCGTTGGTGCGCTGTGCACCCTCTCATGGGCTTCCAACAAAGCCCTGCCTCATAACGGCGGCTGCCGGCACTGCTTACAAGGGTCTGACACCCGTTGGGCAGGCTGCTCCGGGAGGATTTCTCCCACGAAACACTGACTGCCTCGCACCAAACGGCAGCTCTCTGAACAGGGGGGATCGTGTGGTACTTTTTCCCATCCACGCATTTGTTGATGTAAATTATACTATAAATCGGGCTGTTGTCAATCGACAATTCGTAACCTGAATCGTTCCAAACATGAAGGAAATTAAACACTCTTGCGTGAAATGAAAAACCGCTGTATACTCTTTTTATCTGTGCGCGCCGCGCGCGTTGTCTGAAAGAGGATGTACCAAAAAAAGATTCAGGATCGAGGAAACCGGACTATGAAACTGCATGAATGGAACGCCCGCCTGCACGGGCTTGTGATCTTTCGCTCCCTGCTGAGCGACCCCGTGGCGGCCAGATTTGCCGCTCTCATCGACTGCCTGACGGCCGGAAACAGCAGCGTTGGCAGCGTGTGCAACGCCGTGGCACAGTTTGAAAGCGTGCTGTTCGAGCGCACCACCAACTGGGGCACCTACCTGAGCACCACCGTGCTGGAGACCGAGACCGTGTGCGTGCGGCAGGCCGCTGCCGGTATCCTGCCCCCCGTTCTGCAGACTGCACTGGACAACGAGCTGGCCTTCCTGCAGCAGCTGTGCAGCCTGACGCTGGATGCCCTGCTGGACGCGGCAGAGGTCCCGGCCGAAGAGCTGGCCTTCCTGCCCCGGTGGGAGACGGCCGACCTTGACCTGCCCGCCGCCTATGCCCAGCGCATGAGCGAGGTGGGCAAGAAGGGCTACGGCATGTTTGCCAAGCACCATGTATTTACAGTAGAAAACGGCAAGCTGGTTCCGGTGAAGTACCCCGACCCCCAGCGTCTTTCCGAGCTGCCGGGCTACGAAAAGGAGCGGGAAAAGGTGATCGCCAACACCCGTGCCCTGCTGGCCGGGATGCCCGCCAACAATGTGCTGCTGTACGGCGACGCCGGCACCGGCAAGTCCAGCTCGGTCAAGGCCATCGCCAACGAGTTTGCCCCGGAGGGCCTGCGGCTGGTGGAAGTGAAAAAGAACCAGCTGTACCAGATCCCGGACCTGATGGACAAGCTGGCCGCCAACCCCCTCAAGTTTATCCTGTTCATCGACGACCTGAGCTTTACCGCCAACGACGACAACTTTGCCGCCCTCAAGGCCATTCTGGAGGGCAGCGTGGGCGGCCGTGCCCGCAACATCGCGGTGTACGCCACCTCCAACCGCCGCCACCTCATCAAGGAGACCCTGACCGACCGCACCGGCGACGACATCCACGAAGCCGACACCCGGCAGGAGCTCATGAGCCTTTCGGCCCGGTTCGGCCTGACCGTGACCTTCCAGCGGCCGGAAAAAGCCCGGTTCGAGACCATCCTGGAGGAGCTGGCCCGGCAGCACCGTATCCAGATGCCCATGGACCAGCTGCTGGTCAAGGCCGAGGCCTTTGCCATCCGCGCCGGCGGCCGCAGCCCCCGCGTGGCCAAGCAGTTCATCGAGCAGTGTGAGGCCGGTGTGCAGAAGTAACACTTCTGCCCGGCACGCAGCAAAGCACCCGCAAGGGCGTTTTCCGCGTTTCCAGCGCCGGAAAACGCCCTTGCGGGTGCCTTTTTTCTGCCGCAATTTCCCGCAAAAAAGTCGCATGAACGCCGCAATTAGTTTGTCGTTATTTTAACGACAAACTCCCGTCAAAAGTTTCACAAAATCGCCGTGAATTCGTGAAAATTTTGACCTTTCAAGAATCTTTGTCTATTTTTTATTTATCGGCAAAAAGGCTTGATTTCTGGCAAACAACGGACTATAATATGGCCAAAATCAGCCCGGCGGGGCGCAGCTCCTCCGGGCACATTCTGGAGGATAACTATGGGCTTTTTAACGGGTAAGACCGCACTCATCACCGGTGCAGGGCGCGCAGTCCTGCAGGATGGCAGCTGCGGTTCCATTGGATACGGCATTGCTACGGCCTACGCAAAAGAGGGTGCAAACCTTGTGATCACCGGCCGCAATGTGAAAAAACTGGAAGAGGCCAAGCAGGAGCTGGAGAGCAAGTACGGCATCAAGGTGCTGCCGGTGCAGGCCGATGTGTGCGCCGGCGGCGACAACGAAGCCACCGTGCAGCGCGTGGTGAAGCAGGCCGTTGACGCCTTTGGCGGCATTCAGGTGCTGATCAACAACGCACAGGCCTCGGCTTCCGGCGTCTCGCTGGCCGAGCACACCACCGAGCAATTCGACCTGGCCCTGTATTCGGGCCTGTACGCAGCCTTCTATTATATGAAGGCCTGCTACCCCTACCTGAAGCAGTCCCACGGCAGCGTGATCAACTTTGCCTCCGGTGCCGGCCTGTTCGGCAACTACGGCCAGTGCGCCTACGCTGCCGCCAAGGAGGGCATCCGCGGCCTGTCCCGCGTGGCCGCCACCGAGTGGGGCCCGGATGACATCAACGTCAACGTTGTCTGCCCGCTGGCCTGGACCGCCAAGCTGGAGCAGTTCCAGCAGGCTTACCCGGAGGCCTTCAAGGCCAACGTCAAAATGCCGCCCATGGGCCACTACGGCAACGCCGAACTGGAGATCGGCCGCGTGTGCGTCCAGCTGGCCATGCCGGACTTCAAGTTCATGTCCGGCGAGACCCTCACGCTGGAGGGCGGCATGGGTCAACGCCCGTAACTTTGCGTTTTTCTTCCTTCTTCTCAATAGACAAAAGAGGCTGTGCCGGTGGGCACAGCCTCTTTTGTCTATCTGTTGCTTTTGGGATCAGCCCCGCACCGCGATGCACTCGATCTCGAGCTTTGCACCCTTGGGGATGGCTGCCACCTGCACGCAGCTGCGGGCCGGGAACGGCTCTGCAAAGGCCTTGGCATACTCTGCGTTCACAGCCGCAAAGTCGTTGATGTCGGCCAGAAAGATCACGGTCTTGACCACATTGGCCATGGTCAGGCCGGCCTCGGCCAGAATAGCCTTGAGGTTTGCCAGGCTCTGTGCGGCCTGCTCTTCCACGGTATCGGCCATCTTGCCGGTGGCGGGGTCTACCGGGATCTGACCGGACACGAATACCATATTGCCCAGGTCCAGTGCCTGGCTGTAGGGGCCGATGGCGGCAGGTGCGTTGGGGGTAGATACGACTTTCATCGTGGTTCTCCTTTGTTTGTAGATTCATGATTTGAAACAGCCGTTGTTTCAAGCGGGCTGACTTATATTATAGCAAATCTTCAGTGATACTTCCAATAGGATCCGGTATACTCTTTTGCTGCGGTCAGTGCATCCGGATGCTCGAACAGCAACACATACTGCGCATAGCCTGCATCCGGCGCAGAACTATTCATATAAAATTTGTTCATCTTATGAATCGGAGGTCCGGCACGGGTAGTATTGTAAAGCGTTGCTTTGTTCACATCCGATTTTCCCAAATCACCGATCTCAAACGTCAGACAGCCATCTATGACGGTCAGTTTTCCATTCAACGGCGAGCCGATCTCCGCAAGGCGGCTCACGAAAGAGTTCTGCACACGGTACAGCTTTCCGGAATAGTCGGACATCAAAACGTGCGCTCCGCCAAACTGCCCATAATATTTTGCGTCCGGTTTCTGCTGATACTCCCACATGAAATGCTCATACAGGCAATTTTCCCGGTACGAACCATCGGGGCCACCCAGTTGCTCCGTTTCCCCTTTGAGGCGCTGTTGTTCCTGTGCTTCTTCCCAGCCCAGAAGGGCACGTTCCAGACAAACCGTTTGTGTTCCAAGCACAGTTTCAAGCTGTTTCGGTTTTGTCTGATACAGTTCAGCCAGCTGTGGCAGAAACTTCTCCTGAAAGGTCTGGAGTTGCAAAGAACTGAACGGGTTCTGTTCCCGAATCGCAGTTAGAAGCCACTGCGTTTGAGTATCTGCACCGGTAAAGTCATGGTTTTTCAGCAAATACTGACAAAGCGTCTGTATGTTACCGACATCATCTGTAATGTCGATCCCGATGATTGAAATTTTTTCTGCAGCATCCCTGCCGCTGTTCCAGTCGGCAATCCATGAATACAGCTCATAGTCCTCTTTGGAGAGCGTGCACCGATCAAGCCAGTCCGAAAAGGGAAGTCTCCCCTGCACGGTTTCATTTTCAAGAAATGCCGTGGCATATCCACTTTCCTCTACAAGAACACGAACCCCCTTTTCTTTTACAAGGTATTGGAACAGAGCATTGCGGAACTGCTGATATTCTGTGCAGCGATGGGTTTCTCCAAAGAGATAGACCTGCGCATTCTCATAGCGGAGCATTTTAGAAATGCCCGCACCGGTGGAGAGGTCGATTTCCTGAGAATTTCCCGGATAAAACGCAAAAATAAGTGCCAAAAGAACAGCCAGCAAAACCACACCGGCGAGAACCCGTTTTTGCATGCTGCATCCTCCCCGTGAAAAAAACATCGTTCAAACTCTGCCAATACGTTTTATTTTTCTTTATAGTTTTTCCAATACCGGCCTGGCTGCTCCTCACTGGCCGTGACCTGAGACGGATGCTCAAACAGCAACACATACTGTGCGATTTTTTCATCCGGGGTGTCGGGAGCTTCGGCATAGAACTTTCCGCTTTCGGAACCAGGGTTCTTTGCAAGGGCGGTATTGTATACGGTAAGGTGATTGGTATCAGCCTCCCCCAACTCCCCGATCTCACGAGTGATTGCACCGTCGATCACGGTCAGCCTGCCATCAAGAAAGCTGTTTTTTCCAGCCATCCGGGACACAAAGCTATTGTTGATCCGGGACGATCCTTCTTTTTGCACATAGTTTTCCATCTGAACGTGTGCTGCACCGAACGAACCAAAATACTTTGCGGTCGGGTTTTCCTCATAGACCCTCCGGAGGTTCGCATACAGGGCATCCTCCCGATACGCCACGGCGGGGCCATCCAGCTGGAGATCCGGCTGATAGTCGTTCAGCTTGTAGCACTCCTGTCCCTGCTGCCAACCCTGAAGCACGCGTTCCAGATGGATCGCCTGATCTCCCAGCGCCAGTTCAAGCTGTTCCGGGTTTGTCTGGTACAGTTCGATCAGCTGCGGCAACAAACTGTTCTCAAAGCGCTGCTGAAACTGGCATTTCTGGGTGCTGATCAAAAGCATCTGCGTCTTTGTATCTGCCGCAGAAAAATCACAGTCTCTCAGCAAATACCGGCAGAAGGCATAGACCATCCCGATCGAATCGGTGATATCGATACCGACAATGGAGATCTTATCCCTATCCGGTCTATTCTGATTGAATTCTGACATCCACCGGAACAACTCATAGTCCTCTTTGGATACGATAAACTGATCGTATCCGTATTCGTCGGCAAAGGACAACCGGTTCTGTACCGTTTCATTTTCGAGAAAGCCGCTTGCATAGCCGTGCTCCATCAAAAGAACACGCACGCCCTTTTTCTCTACAAGGTACTTGAACAGTGCATTGCGGAACTGCTGATATTCTGTGCAGCGATGGGTTTCTCCAAAGAGATAGACCTGAGCATTCTCATAGCGGAGCATTTTAGAAATGCCCGCACCCGTGGAGAGGTCGATTTCCTGAGAGCTTCTCGGATAGAGTTCAAAGACAAGGGCACAAAGGATGACGAGCGACAATGCAAAAGCGAGAAATTTCCTGCGCAAAATAACCCCTCCCGTAAAAAGAGAATCCACAAAACGTCGTGTCATTATTTTTACGCATGGGGATCGGATTGTCCACATTCCGGGAATGAACACGGGTTTTCTTGTCATGAAACCGGCAATTGCAGCTTTCACGCCACAGACTGCAAGTTCAGCGCAGCCCTATTATCAGCAGCCCTCTGCTGAAATTGCATTGACTTGAAGGGAGCACTGCGTTATTATGAGTAACAAAACCGGTCTGTTCGACCTTAGAGGAGGCTGCCGATTGAATTTACTGATTTGTGATGATGAGCCCGCTGTCGTGGAGCAGGTTTCTGCATTACTCCGAGACCATTGCGAAAAAAGCGGCATCTCTGCGCACTTTTATCCTTTCAGCGATCCCGGCGCGATCAAAGACCTTTCTTCCTATGATATTGCATTCCTAGACATCGACATGGGCGATTCCAGCGGCATTGACCTCGCACGGACTCTTCGCATGGAAAACCCCGGAGTCGTGATCATCTTTCTCACAAACTTTATCCAGTATGCCCCAGAAGGGTTTGAAGTACAGGCATTCCGGTATCTTTTGAAACGTGATATGAACGAAAAGCTGATCCCTTATTTTGAAGCCGCAAGCAAAGAAGTCGTTCAACGAAAGAGGATCCTCACCATTTCGGTCCATTCCGAACCGATCGACATTCCCGTAAGTCACATCCTCTATCTGGAGGCCAATCTGCGGGTCATCATCGTGCACCTGATCCATGACGAGCGAACGGAGTATCATTTCTACGGCAATCTGTCCGATCTGTCAAAAAAGTTGGAGGACCTCGGTTTCCTGCGCGTTCAACGCTCATTTTTGGTAAACATGGAGTACATCGTGCAGCTGCAATACGAAAAGGTGAACCTGACCGGAGGGATCGTTTTGCCTTCAAGTGCTAAGAACCATAAGGAACTGAAGCAGCGCTATCTGCTGTGGCGGGGGAAAAACCGATGGGCGATTTCTTGAGTTTTCTTTATACCGTGGTCGATTCCCTTTCGCTGATCCTCTTTTTGGATGCATTTGCTGAACGACGCTGGAGTGACCGGAAATTCACCATCGGCGTCGGCTGCTTCGTTGCGCTGAACTTCTGGATCCTGAAAGTTCCGCTGATCTTCTTTCACCGTAATCAGGCCATAAAAATCGGGATGATCCTTTTATCCTATACCTTCAGCGCACGGGTGTTGTACGCCAAAATCTCCGGTAAGCTGCTTTTGCTTCTTGTCGGCGTAGAGTATCTGATCACTTATTCCCTGTCTTTTGGGCTGGGTATGCTGTGGGCATTTATCTGCGGGATGGACGGTGAATCGTTCCGGTCGAGTTTTCCGCTCATGATCGTCTACGGGGTCATCAACTATTCCACAGAATTGTTCCTGGCCTATCTATTCCGAAAGATCATGAAGCAAAAAGCATTTCCGGGAGCGCGGAACCGACTGAATGAATCTCAATTGGGGTTTTACTTTTTGTTCCCATGCACATCCTTTTGCATGCTGGGGATCTTGCTGTATATCACAACAGGGAAACCGGTAGGCGAAGGTGTAATCGCCTTTACATGTGGCTTGATCCTTGCGGCAAATGCTGCTCTCCTGTACCTCTTGGATCGGATGGAACGAGCCATCGAAACCAAGGAAAATCTTTTGGCGCTGGGGCAGCAGATTCAACTGCAGGCCAAAAATATGGAAGCGGCGAGCAGACTTTACGCAGAACAGCGTCACAAGGTCCACGATTTCAGAGCACACCTCAACACGGTCCAAAGCCTTTTGCTGAACCAGGAGTATGAAGCTGCCGAGCAATATTTGCGTTCCGTAACCACTATGCAGACCGACCGGCTGTTTCTGGTCAACTCGCACCACGCGATCCTGGACGCGCTGTTCAATACCAAAGCGACCGAAGCGATCAAAAAAGGGATCAGCATCGACTTTGAGGTGAACGATCTTTCCGCATTGCCATTGGATGTATCGGATATGGTCGTGCTCTTTGCCAATCTGCTGGACAATGCAACGGAAGCCTGTGAAAAACTCGAGAGCGAAAAGACGATTCATGTTTCCGCCGTACTGAGACAGAGCTTCTTTTTTTCCGTCCGGAACACATCCGCTCCGGTAAAGATCCATGACGGGAACATCCGAACGACAAAATCCAATCCCGCTCTCCACGGTTTTGGTCTCTCCAACATCAAACTCATTCTGAACAAATACGCAGCAGACTTTATTATGGACTATGCCGATGGGTGGTTTCAGTTTACCGGGGAAATCGAGCTGTGACCGTTCAAGCTTCCCATGAAAAAATGGCCCGCGTTTTCACGCAGGCCATTTTTTATCGGCTCACACACGCTCACTCACGAGCTGGAAGCCCTCTTTGGTCAGTTCGGCACGGATCTGTTCGATCTGGGCCGCGTCGCGGGTCTCCAGCGTCAACTTGAGGAAGCAGCTGGAAATGGGCATGTTGGGGTCGGAACCGTCGTGCAGCACCGACACCACGTTGCTGCCGCAGCGGGAGACGATCTCGGCCACACGCTGGAGCTGGCCGGGCTTGTCCTCCAGAGCAATGGTCAGGTTGGCCTTGCGGCCGCTCATGACCAGGCCGCGGGTGATCACGCGGCTGAGGATGTTCACGTCGATGTTGCCGCCGGAGATGACACACACCACCTTCTTGCCCTCAATGGGCAGCTTGTGGAACAGGGCCGCAGCCACGGGCACCGCACCGGCACCCTCGGCCACCAGCTTCTGGTTCTCCATCAGGGAGAGGATGGCGGCGGCGGTCTCGTCCTCGCTCACCGTCACGACGTCGTCCACATACTGCTCGCAGAGCTGGTAGGTCAGCTCGCCGGGAGTCTTGACCTGAATGCCATCGGCAAAGGTGGAGACAGCTTTCAGGGTCTGGTACTTGTGCTCGTGCAGGCTGCGGTACATGCTGGGGGCGCCCTCGGCCTGTACGCCGTACACCTTAACCTCCGGGCGCAGGCTCTTGATGGCAAAGGCCACGCCGGAGATCAGGCCGCCTCCGCCCACCGGCACGATGACTGCATCCAGATCCGGCAGCTGGTCCAAAATCTCCAGGCCGATGGTGCCCTGGCCTGCAATGACCTGCTCGTCATCGTAGGGGTGGATGAAGGTCATGCCGGTCTCTTCCTGCAGCTCCACGGCCTTGTCGTGGGCGTCATCGTAGGTGCCGGGCACAAGGCAGACCTCTGCACCCAGGTTCTTGGTATTTTCCACCTTCATGATGGGGGCACCGTCCGGCATGCAGACGATGCTCTTGATGCCACGGCGGGTGGCGGCCAGCGCCACACCCTGCGCATGGTTGCCGGCCGAGCAGGCAATGACGCCCTTGGCGCTTTCCTCGGGCGAAAGCTGGCTGATCTTATAGTAAGCACCGCGCACTTTGAAGCTGCCGGTGGCCTGCAGATTCTCGGTTTTCAGGTAGAGCTGGCAGTCCTTGGACAGCTTGGGGGCCTCGATGAGGTCGGTCTTGCGGGCAACGTCCTTGAGCACAAAGGCAGCGTGGTAGATTTTATCCAGAGTCAGCATGACGATTCCTTCCCTTTTTTGTTTCCGTGATGTCATCCAGTATATGTTACCAAAATTGTTTTGTCAAATGAATTTCATTCACGATAGAAGCACATAAAAAGAGAACTGCCGCAGACGTTTCGTCCACAGCAGTTCTCTGCCTTGTTTTTTATGCGGTTATGTTGTTGGCATCAACGGCCGCGTCCGCCGCCGCCGCCATGGAAGCTGCCGCCGCCCATGCCGCCAAAGGAGCCGCCGCCGCCAAAACTGCCGCCGCCAAAGGAACCACCACCGAAGCCGCCGCTGCGGGGCGGAGTGCTGCGGGGCGGGGTACGGCGCGGCGGCGGAGAGTTCCGCGGGCCGCGTCCGCCAGAACCGCCAGGGCCGGGACCGCCAAAGCCGCCATAGGGGCCGCCCGGCGGGGGCGGGGGCGGGTTGCGGCGTCCGCGCGGCGGGCGGGGGCCTCTGTGCCGGGGGCCGCCAAAGCACCAGAACAGGCCGCTCAGCGGACCGGAGAAGGTGTACACGATCACCGACACGATGATGAGCAGCAGGATGATCGTGAACAGGATGGTGACAAAGCCCAGCAGAATGTCGCCAAAACCGCCGCTGCTGCTGTTGTCATCATAAGCAGGCTCGTTGTAGGAGCCGTTGTTCGTGTTCCCGCCCGAAAGGCTCACGCCGTAGATGTCCGCGATGGTCTGCGCCACGTTCTGGGCGCAGGTGGTCACGGCGTCGTCATAGTCCTGCCGGACGAAGTCGTCCTCCATGGTCTGGGCAAGGGCACTGGCCTGACTTTCCAGCGTGGTGTTGCGGAAACCGTCACCTGTGGCAATGTAGTAATCGCCGTCGGCGTACTGCTGGGTCTCCATGACCAACAGGATCAGCACACCATTATTGCCGGTAGAAGAACCAATGCCCCAGGCATTGGCCGCCTGCAGGGCATATTCTTCTGTGGTGCAACTGCCGGTGTAATCCACCGTCAGCACGCCGATCTGCGCCCCGCTGCAGCTGCTTTCCAGCTGGGCGTTCAGGTCGGTGATGGTCTGCACGGTGCTGCTGCTCAGGACGTTGGCATCGTCCACCACACACTGGCCGCTGGGCAGCGAGGGCAGGCTGGCCGAGGCCGCAAAGGCCGGGCACAGGGCCGCCGCGCTGACCACGAACACCAGCAGCAGTGCGCTGAGTTTTCTTGCAATGTTTTTCATGCGAAGGGCTCAACCTCCTTCACGCCGGCAAGGCTACCCAGCACATTGGCCGGGAAACCTCCGACTTCGTTCTGATAGTTGTAGACTGCTTCGTTGTATTTCAATGTGCCGATGATGGTGCCTGCGCTGTTGAACTGGCCATACTGGCCCTGCACAGCGCCCATCTTCATGGGGTCGGCGGCCTGCTCCTGCAATTTGGCATAGAGCTGGTCGATGGCCTTGCCCAGCGTCTCGTTGGCCTGATACAGCGCGTGCATGGAACTGCCGTTGTAGTAGCTCAGGGAGGTCAACGCCTGACTCTTTCCGCCAGACTGCACGGCGTCCAGACAGGCCGAAAAGTCATCCAGCGCCGCCTGCGCGGTCTGTACTTCCGCATTGTCGGCCCCCAGCGTATTGCCGGCGGTGGTGATGACGTTTGCCGCCGTATTGGCCCGGGCGGTCAGTTCCTCGCTGAGGTTGTAGCCGTTGTCGGCAGACACGCCCACCGTGAACCACTGCCGGGCCGTGTTGTATTTGCTGCGCACCTTGGCGCCGCCAAAGCCTGCAAAGGCCGCCAGCATCACCACGATGCTCAACGCCAGGGCCACGGCCTGCCGGGTGAGGGCGGCGGGCAGTTTTGCTTCCAGCCCGGCCAGCTTCTGCTGCAGCGGGGTCAGCTGCACGGCCTGCTCTGGGCTGGCCTTTTCGCGGTAGCTGCCCGCGTCAAAGCCGCCGGGGGTGCCGGTCTGCTTGGGGTTAAAATCTGCGTTTGCCATTTCAGCTCCGGATCTCCATCATTTTGGATTTCAGTTCGTCCTCGATACGGGTCAGTTCCTGCTCGGCGGCAGCGCGCTTTGCGCGGCCCTCGGTCTGGATCTTGTTCAGCTCGTCCAGCGTCTCGATCAGGCTCTTGTTGGTCTGCTGCAGGGTCTCGATGTCCACCACGCCGCGCTGGGACTCCTTGGCCGTCTCGATGGTGCCCAGCTTGAGCGCCTCGGCGTTCTTCTTGAGCAGGTCGTTGGTCATGTCGGTGACGGCACGCTCGGCCTGCATGGCCTGCTGGCTGTGGGCCAGGCCCAGGGCCAGCACCATCTGGTTCTTCCACAGGGGGATGGTGTTCACGATGGTGGACTGGATCTTCTCGGCCATCATGGTGTTGTTGTTCTGCAGCAGGCGGATCTGGGGGCCCATCTGCAGGCTGATGTTGCGGGTAAGCTCCAGATCGTACAGCTTCTTTTCAAAGCGCTCGCACTGGTCGGCCAGGTCGCGGGCCGCCTGGGCGTCCTCCGGCAGGCCGGAGGCCTTGGCCTTGTCCATGGCCTGCTGCAGCTCCCCTGCACGCACCTCGGCCAGCTTCTTTTTACCGGCCAGAATGTACATGCTGAGCTCCTTGAAGTAGGCCATGTTCAGGTCATACATCTTGTCCAGCATGGCGATGTCCTTGAGCAGCTGCACCTGATGGGCCTCCAGCATGCCCTGGATATTCTCCACGTTGGTCTCGGCCTTGTTGTACTTGGTCTTGAGGGCGTCGATCTGGTCGCCCTTTTTCTTGAAGAAGCCCAGAATGCCCTTCTGCTGCTCTTCGCCTGCGTCAAAGCTCTTCAGCTCGCCGATCAGGTCGGTGATCATATTGCCCACTTCGCCCAGGTCCTTGGTGGACACCTTGGAAAGAGCTGCTTCGGAGAAGTCACCGATCTTCTTCTGGCAGGCGGAGCCGTACTGCAGCACCTGCT
>ERZ838399.2580-NODE-2580-length-13287-cov-3.992291_pt1 | contig 13287 bp, 9 predicted proteins | sample MGYA00519683_ERZ838399 | MGnify/ENA primary metagenome ERZ838399 (study PRJEB31850, sample SAMEA3708833) | human gut metagenome | biome: human gut; feature: human-associated habitat; material: faeces | place: China | collected 2014 ...
CCGCCGGCTATCGTTGGAAATAATGTTCCGATACTAAACCAAACAGTTGTGCCTAATGCTTCATAAAATCTGCTGTCCTTAAACAGCTTTATAAAGTTATCTAAAAATACGAAGTTATATGTAGGCGACATATAGTCCCAATCAGTAAAGCTTATGTATAATGATTTTAATATCGGATAAATCCAAAACACCATCAAAGGTATAAATGCCGGAAGTACAAAAAGCCACACACTTCCTATTTTCTTTAATTTACTGTTACCAAACATTTTTAATTCCCCATTTCTTTATTTTATTGACCTCGCCATAGCTGCACTGCTTCACCGAATGTCTTTAGTTTTGATTTTTTTCTTCCATGAAATATCGGATTTACATAGCCTAAGAAACCGTAATCTTTAGACAATACCTCAAATCTTTTCCATTCCCAGTCAATGGTGTGCCAGTTTGTCACAACATCTGCCATATATGTCCGTTCATCCCTCTTTTCAAGCACGACCTCTCTTTTTACTCCGTTTTCAATCAGATATAATTCAGGAATAATATTTTTTCCGTATGTTTCTTCATTTATTTTTATTGTCACACTCGCAACAATGTCATTTTCAAATTCAGAATCGCCTGTTATCTCTATCCTGTCACCGGGAAGATATTTTTTATTTTCAAAAAGAAAATAAACTTCCATTGTAATATATCTGGCAACTATGACATGACCTTTTGAAACCGCTTTCAACAGTTTAGAAGGCGTCATTCCATCCATATATACCAATGTTGCAGGGTCTCCCGGCACACTCGGCTCATCTGCCCCCTCGTACCTTTCGTCTATAAGGTTGTGCGAATCACTTCCCCCAAGTCCGAAAACCCTAAATCCCTGCTGCCACAAAAAATCTATAAATGATATAGCATCTTCATTTGCTTTTTTTGCATATTCATATGTCGGGTCATTTATTATCTCCATCAATCTTAGATTTTTCAATTTAAGGTCAAAATATGTCCATTTCCATATATGCAGGAATGGATGGTTTATACTCCAAAGCCATTCCTTTTCATCTGCTTCCCTGATGGTGTACTCTACTTCCTGACTTATCCTGTCCTCACCATCATGTTTTAAAATGTGTGTAAGTCTGCCCGGCATCCCAAGACAACCAAATATATTAAAATGCCCCAGACTTGTCGTAATCTCAACCCCCGGTACGACCATCACTTTTGCTTCTGGCCATCCGGTGTGCAAAACATTGTGTTCGGTCGGGATATAAAAATCCATTCCCATTTGTTCTGCCTTTTTCATCGCACTTCTCGTTGTCTCCTTTCCATCAGACAATCTCGTGTGTGTATGAAAATCACCTTTATACCATCTGCTCTCGTCCGAATAATTCTTATCAATATCAAATTCTTTATTCCCAACCCAGTCCTGTTCTCCCACTGGCTCTTTCACTGAAGAAATGTCATCAGAAATAGTAACTTTAACATTGAAACTGTTTTTCCCAAGACGCTGCATAACATATTCCCTAAATGCACATATTATAAACTTCCATCTGCCTATAGGAATATCTCCTGCCGTCCCACCTGCTGTCGTATGCATCCCATCATTTCCTATTATGAGTGTTCTGGGACCATACCCAATTTCCCTGAACATTCTAAACTTTCCATTACTATCCTTTACAATTATATAGCAAAGCAACGCATACTCTTTTGGTATATTTATTTTTATATTCATAATCTTTATTGGAGAACTGACATCCACTGTTCTTTCCTGCCATGTACTCCCGCCATTTTCAATATGATATATTAAAGTTTCCATGTGTAATCCTCACTTTTTATTGGTCTTAATTTCGTTGCTGTATCACACACTTGCAAGACATATTGTCTAACAAGCCATTTATCAGCTTATTTCAGCATTTTCATTACTGTTTATATATACTGTGAAAATTAAAACCAATTTCTTTTCTCTGACAAGGTTAATAATAGCAACCTTATGTAAAATCCATAACCATGCAATAGACAAATTTTTGTAAAATAATGTAAAATTCTTGTAACACTGTAGTGTGTTACAAAAAATTGCAAATTTGTGATATAATTATTCCAAAATCCGCACTAAAATAGGAGGACTACTATGGAAAATAATAAGAAATATCTTAAACTGCTCGCCCAAAAATATCCGACGAAACAAGCTGTGAGCAGCGAAATAATAAATTTAAGTGCTATTTGCAACCTGCCAAAAGGAACAGAACATTTTATGAGCGATATTCATGGCGAATATGAAGCATTCTGCCATATTCTAAATAACTGCTCAGGTGTCATTCATGAAAAGGTTGACCTTTTATTCCGTGATACACTCAGCAATGTGGAAAGACAGGAAATCTGCACGCTGATATATTATCCCAAAGAAAAACTTGAAATGCTCCACAAGGAATGTGAACTCCCTGAAGAATGGTACCGCATGATGCTTGGAAATCTCATTGAGGTCGCAAAACTCCTCTCCTCAAAATACACACGCTCAAAAGTTAGAAAAGCAATGCCAAAGGAATTTGCCTATATTATTGATGAGCTTTTACATGTACAGAAAGACGAGGATGACAACCAGGTCCGCTACCACAAAGTCATTCTTGATACAATATTAAACATTCATAATGGTGATGAATTTATCATTGCACTCGCAAATCTTATAAAAAGACTTGCCGTTGACCATCTTCATATCGTCGGTGATATATTTGACCGTGGGCCATGTGCCGATATGATACTTGACCTGCTCATGGAGCATCATTCACTTGATATTGAATGGGGTAACCACGATATTCTCTGGATGGGTGCGGCTTGCGGAAACAAGGCATCTATAGCAAATGTCATACGAAACAATCTGAAATATGATAATACAAGAATCCTTGAAAACGGTTATGGTATAAGTCTTAGAAACCTTGCTCTTTTCGGAGAAAAAACATATAAGGATAAAGAACCGATGGATGCTGCACTCAAAGCAATATCTGTTATTTTATTTAAACTTGAAGAACAGATAATTTGCCGCCATCCTGAATATGAGATGAACGAAAGACTGCTTCTTTCAAAAATAAATCTTAATGATTTTACCATAAAAACTGCTAACTCTGATTTAAACAATAAAAATACTATAACTGCTAATACTGATATAAAAAATAACTACAATAAAAATGACACTGATACCGTTTCAGACAGCAACTGTAACTCCGATTGCAATCCGACGGAATTACTTTATAAATTATCAGATACAGACCTGCCTACAATAAATCCTGATAATCCCCTGGCACTTACTGAACAGGAAAATGCCATTATGGACGAATTACAAGCTGCCTTTATCGGAAGTAACCGTCTGCAGAAGCATATAAAATTTTTATACGAAAAGGGCAGTATGTATAAGATATTTAACAACAATCTGTTGTACCACGGCTGTGTTCCTCTTGATGAATACGGAAACTTCGACGGAATCACACTTGATGGAGTTGTCTATCAGGGCAAAAAATACCTTGATTATGCAGACAAAATGGCAAGACTTGCTTATCTTGACAATGACAACGAAAATGCACTCGATTTTATGTGGTTTTTATGGGCAGGTCACAAGTCACCACTCTGCGGCCGTGTCATAAAGACCTTTGAGAGAAGTATGATAAACGATGAGAATACATGGCATGAACCGACAAACCATTACTACAGATTTTATCATACTGAAAAGACCTGCAATATGATACTTCACGAATTTGGTCTTTTCTCACCTGAATCACATATCATAAACGGTCACACCCCTGTAAAAACTATTGAGGGAGAATCACCCATAAGGGCAAACGGAAAACTTCTTGTGATAGACGGCGGTTTCAGCAAAGCCTACCACGAAACAACCGGTATCGCCGGATACACGCTTATATTTAATTCACATGGAATGAGGATCAAAGCACACCACCCATTTGAAAGTGTGTATAAAGCACTTAGAGATAATAAAGATATAGACTCAGAATCTGAGATAGTTTACACGGCAAGTCCAAGAATACTTGTCAAGGATACCGAAAACGGTAAACAGATACGAGATGAAATTTCAGACCTTAAGATGCTTCTTGGCAGTGATGTGGTAAATTAAAAGATATTAAAAGGTCTTGCCATATGACAAGACCTTATTCATTCGTAAAAATACTGGTTTATTTAGGTGCGTGCCACCCACATGAAAGCTTTCCGCTTTCATGTGAAATCAACTATTTATCTTCGCTCAAAAAACAACCAAATGTAAAAAACTATCCTTCATCTCCAAAATCTATATTCTGCGTGCTTTTCTTATGACAACGCACATTATAAAATACCAAAGCAAATACGAACAATATATCTGCTCCATAAAAAATGTATCTCTTGTTTCTATTTTCTTTTATTTCTTTCAATGACAATTCTTCGCTGTCCTTTAAAATGTACTCCCCATATTTCTTAGTGTAGTCTTTCTTTTCATGTTCTTCCGGATTACACAATAAACCAATCCATTTGTATGTTATTTTCTGTCCTTTCAGATCAGTAAGCGTTATATATTTGTCATTGAAATTGCAATATATCGTATTGACTTTACCATTCTGTGAATATGTTTTAAATGCAAATTTATTATGCGAATAATATACTATTTTCTCATCATACATTCCAGCTGGTCTAAAATAATCCACTGGTAATGTCAAGCCACTTGTCGACCAGTCATATACCAAAACATCATCACAATACATATTCAAAAATGGCATATGCTCTTTTTTATCATCTTCATATATATAAACTCTTTTTTCAATATTCCTGTCAGCATCCTTATAAAATTTCCCTTTATCATCAATATGTTTATAATATCCAATCCTCGCTTTATTTGGGAAAAATATTCCTGCCAAATAAAATATTGCCACTATTAAAATTATTCCAATAATATTTATTATTTTTCGCTTTTTCATATACTCCCCCTATCAACGGTATGCAACTAAACATATTGAACTTGTATATCTATAAGTAGTATCTCCCCATCCACCATCATATTCATCTCCATTCCAAGTTTTTGCTTTAATAGGATCTCCATTGTATATAAGTACTGCTGAAGCAGTTCCTGGTTTATGACCCCAAAATGCTCCATCTTTATACCTTCTTCTCATGACATGATAATCTTGATATAATTTATTTCCGATTCCCTGCTTATTACTTTTTCCAGTTCTAATTGCAATCAACTTCCAATCACTTGTAACCGTTCGTACATCTGATGGAGATATTTTTCTACATTCATATTTTCTATTATTTAAATCTTTTATAACTAAATCTCTAATATATGACTCTGTAAAATTATAACTAAATTTATATCCACACGCTTCTCCTGGATCTTTCCTTTTACTCAAATCAACTGCATATGCATAACAATTAATATCACTATTGTTTGTAATATACTTCCAGTAATAATTCTTACCACTAGGTGATTTAGAGTGTTTTGTCACCCATGTCGGTACATTACCACTATAATTACTTGCATTTACCGGTGTATTTTCGCAATATGCATACATATTATGTGAAAACATTCCAAAACCTGTGTCTGTATATCTATCCATATTTATCATACGCTTTATTGATGAAGCATAATATCTGTTATTCAAATAATAAAAACCACTTTCCTCATCATAATAATATCCTCTATATCTCAATGGATTAATTTGGGCAATCTCTTTATCACCTGACTGATTTACTATCTCTCCCCAGCCATTATATATATATTCAACTATTTTTTTCCCGGCGGTATTATATATTCCTGTTATACTTCCCTGCTCATCTGTATTATAAATATACTGAACACCATTATATTTAAATCCTATCGGTATTCCATAAACATCATAATTAAACCATATCGCCTCTTTATCATTTTTTTGTAATATCAGCTTGTCTTCATCATAATAGTATTTTGTAATACTATCACCTGTATTTTTACAAACACGACGACCATTCATGTCATATTTATATTCTGCAATCTTTTTACCTGATTCATTATCAATCTCAGATAATTTATTTCCAAAACTCCATTTCATACTATATTTATTCATATATCTTATAGGATTTCCAACATCATCATAGGTTATATCTTTCCCACGAACCCTAATTAATTGATCCTTAAATTTATCATTATAGAAATAGTTTTCCTGACTTTCATATTTGTTTAATTCATTTGCAGGAATTCCATAACTATAATTAAATGACTTTACAGCAACAATATTTCCACCACCATCATATTCATAAATATATGTTTTCCCTGCATCTTTATTATCTTCTCTTACAAGCTCCATCAAATTATTATATTCATAATTTTCTTTAACAGATCCATTTTCTGTTATTTCATATAATAAACCATATTCATTATATTTGTAGCATATTTTTTTACCAAATTCATTAATTATCTTTTCTGAATCATTTTGCGAAAAATATTGCTTTTTTAAAATTGTACTACCTTTAAATGATATATTTTTTTCACTTTTATTTTGATAAGATTCTAAATCTCCTACACTATAAATATAGGTATCTAAATCTGTCCTATATTTTTCCTCTAATATTTCTCCATTATACTTTATTTTTTTATCCCATTCATATCCATTAATATCTTTTTGTATGCTAAATCCGTCACTGAGTTGCTCAGCTATAATCTCATCTTCATCATTATACTTATAATTATAAATAACATTATTGACATTATCGTAACATCTTGTCAACTTATAATGATCATCTGCATCATATTTCCAGCTATATTTCTTTGTTCCATTTTCTACATAATCTGTCACATTTCCAATTTCATCTGTTATTAAATTATAATCATAACCGTTTGCCATCGTTATACTTGTATTATTTGTTGATACAGATTTTCGTTCATATATCATTTTATCATTTATTGACAGCTTTGTCACTTCACCATCCGTATATCCGTATTTATATTCAACACCATTATGTTTGACTGTCTTCAATCCTTTTTTTCCATAATTATATTCATTATAAATTTGATTTTTTCCATCATAGGCACATTTTGCATATAAATCTCCATCTTTATTATAAATATATAACGAATATGTATTTCCAGACATCTCTACCACTTTTCTTAGATATAATATGTTATTTATCTTTATTACCTTATTTCCATTTGAATCATAATATTTCTCTATATCATCACCTCTTTTTAAGTGATAAATATATTTTACAACATTGTTTTCAACTTTTTTTTGAATAATACTATCGTATTTATTTATTTTGTTATATGTTTTTTCATCTAAAGATAATTCAATCGTTTCATTTACATCCCCACTATCCATTACAATATCATCATATGCATCTTGAATACCATCTTTATTCTCATCTCTTTGTACCGGACTATAACCTCCCTCTTTATCAGATTGAAATGTTTCAACCTGACTTAAATATTTTTGTCCAAATTTATCAGTGTATTCTGCATATGCCTCAAAATATTTACTTCCTTCACGAAATTTAAATTCCATACCATTCTTGTATCCACTTACCTTTTTAAAGCTTTCATCATCAAATCTTGTAAATAAGTTGATTTTCTGATATTCAATGTCCTCTATTCCGATTTTTCCTGTATTATTATCATAAAACATAGTAATATTCTTATACTTTGGAAGTTTGTATTGCTCAAGATTTTTTAATTTATTTATAGCTGTATTATCTTTCTCTATTTCCAATATAGATGCATTAATTTTAACTGCTTTTGAAATAATCACCCCCTGACATGTAAATTGCTGACAATTAATTTCAACATTTCCATTGGGTGCATATATTATACCACTAGAAATATAAGAATTTCCATTTATAATTATATTTCCATTTTTTGAATATAATATGGCATTATCCATTATCAGCTTCTGTCCATCTATCTTAATATCTTTTTCTGTCATAAGATTCCCTGAAAAGTTTGTATCTGCCGCCCTCATGTCATAATTATTTTTAGAATAAATATTTCCTGTAAATTTAAATTTTTCACCCTCACTATTTTCAGAAAATTCCAATTCTCTTTCATCTGAATTTTCATACTGATATACTATACCATCTGATAATTTAGAAATATTTTGATTTTGATTTTCATTCTTTATCTTCTTCCCATTTATACTTAAATCTCCAGTCATTATACTTTCTTTATAATATTCATCTTTTATTTCTGCATTAACCTTACTAGCTGAATAATTACCGACTATTCCACAAATTATAATTGTTAAACTTAAAATATTTGCTAAAATTTTTTCATATTTCTTCATATTTTCCCTCCACTATACTTTACTATCGTCTGCTATTTGTATATTGTTTTTATTATTGCTTTTTATCACCCCTATCTTTTGTTACTTTTATACAAATATTTACTACTTTTCCATAATATCATCATTGTTTTGCCATGTCAAATATTTTTATCATCAAATATTTATATTCATTTCTGACAATACAATTCTTTTCTTCTGTTTTCTAAGTCAAACAGACTAGTGCAATGTATCAATGATACATTACACTAGTCTGCTAAATCTTTATATTTATTTTTCTCCGAAAATCTTTCCTGCAACCACTGCTATCACAATAGTAACAGCCATATCAGGCAATGTATTTCCGACAGGTATATCTACAGTCATAAGATAACGGTAGAGTATAAATCCGATAACCCAGATGATTGCATTTATCATATCAACTTTCTTACTGCTCTTATCTGCTTTTAAGATAAAGTAATCTGCTATCTGTATAGCTATCATTGGAGCAAATACCGAACCTATAAGATACATAAAATCTGTTATATCATCCATAGGGAATAATATTGCTGCCACTGTTCCTATTACGGTTACTGCTATTGTCACATATTTTCCGTTTAATTTTGATAAAATAGTTTCACTTGATATTCCGGCTGAATATGCATCAAGGAATGTTGTTGTCACTGTTGAAAATACAACAATCAAAAGACCAACAATTCCAAGCCCTGCTTTTACCATTATCTGTGCAACATCACTTTCTCCCGTAAATATAGCTGCACCCATTCCTATAATATACATCCAGCAGCTTACGATTCCATAAACTATCGTGCTTACAAGTGTTGCCTTTACAGGCTCTTTTGCTTCTCTTGTATAATCACTTATAAGTGGAAGCCATGACAACGGCATAGCTACCGCAAGCTCTACTGCTGCTCCAAAGCTCATGCTGTCGCCTGATACTTTTACTCCTGATGTATCGCTAAAGAATATAACCTTACACATTATTATAGTAAGAATAAATAATGCAGCCATTGCAACAGTATTTATTTTTCCAAGATTTGTTATTCCAATCACAACCCAGAGAATAATAAGAGCACCGATTACAAGACACCACACCCAGTTTCCTGTATTAAATATTCCATTTGCTGCAAGTGCTCCATCATAGATCATAATAGAAGTCCATCCCACAAGCTGGAGCACATTTAAAAATGCAAAAAATTTGCTTCCATCCGCACCAAAACTCATAGTAACAGTATCCATTGCACTTTTTCTTTCTTTTCCACCTATGATTCCTGCACAAAAAAGCATAAGGCAACCTATAATATGACCGATTATGATAGCAAGTATTCCTTTACCAAAACCGAGCGATGCAAACGATGTTCCCGTAAGTATCTCGGCTATCGAAAGTCCGGCTCCAAACCATATAAGCCCGTTTTCAAATAATGATGTTCTTCCCTTGTTTTCCATTTAATTCCTCTTTCTTACTTCTTATTATTTCTTTTCTTGTTATCTTATATAAATATTTGTGAAACTCCCAATAAACTATATTTTGTTTTTGCAACTTTACATATCATAAACAAGGAGCTTATGACATTTAATATAGTATAAAGTCTTTCAAATATAACGGATTGCTCCATTGCTACGCAATTTTGACCCTTATTTCATAAATTCATTGTCACACGCAAATGCGTGGTTCATAGGTCCGCTTCCCTTTCCAAGATCAAGCATTGCCGCAAGTGCTCCTGATATATAATCCTTTGCCCTGAGTACCGCCTTATCAAGGTCATATCCTTTTGCAAGATTTGATGCTATGGCACTTGACAAAGTACATCCGGTTCCATGAGTATTAGGATTGTCTATCCTCTTTCCCGTAAACCACTTGTAATCACCATTTCTATATAAAAGGTCATTTGCATCATTTATCTGATGACCGCCTTTCATAAGCACTGCACAGTCAAATTTTTCACTTATAAACTTTGCCGCTTCTACCATGTCATTTTCATTCTCAATCTTCATTCCTGATAAAACTTCACCCTCAGGTATGTTTGGTGTGAGAACTGTTGCTATCGGAAGCAGTTTTTTCTTTAATGTACTTATCGCATCATCAGTTATGAGTTTTGCACCGCTTGTCGCAACCATAACGGGGTCAACAACTATATTTTTTGCCTTATACTCTATGAGTTTATCTGCGATTTTTTCTATAAGTCCGCTTGCCGATACCATTCCTATCTTTACCGCATCAGGGTAAATGTCCGTGAATATCTCGTCAATCTGCTCTCCTAAAAATTCAGGTGTCACATCCATGATAGCAGTCACACCCGTAGTATTCTGTGCCGTAAGTGCAGTTATCGCACTCATCGCATATACTCCGTTGCTTATCATTGTTTTTATATCAGCCTGAATTCCTGCTCCACCGCTTGAATCACTTCCTGCTATTGTTAATGCTGTTTTCAAAATTTATGTCCTCCTTTTTTTATTTATGTACTCTCGGTATCTGCGAAACTATCACCAATCTGCCTGAGTCAAACGGATATTGACAATCCGTTCCACTACCTGCTCGTAACACTATTAACTGCTATCGCAGAATATCAGTTTCGCAATTTCCTATAATCGTGCTACATCATATAAAAAGCCACAAAAAAAGAATATACATAACTACCATGCATATTCTCAACATAAATCATTGCAAATCTATACCGACAACTTCCTACGCTGGCATTATCCATCAGGTTATAAGGGTTAAGATACGCAATCTACTCTCAGCCTGTTTCACGCACAAGCTCCCCCGCATCGGCTATTATACATTAAGTTTATAATTAGTGCAAGTTGTTTACAGTATTTTTATGGCTGAACTGTTAATCTTCATCAAATTATGGTATAATTATTTTAGAAAGAAATTTTTCAAAATTATAATCTGAAAACAGACCAATAGGTCAATAGGTCAAAATGAAAAGGAGGGATTTCTATGGATATTGCAGCACTCTCTATGGGCATATCACAGGCAGATGTAATAAATAATGTTGAAACCGCAGTTCTTGCAAAAAGTCTAGATACAATGAAAGAAAGCGGAGCCGGTCTTATTGACATGATGAATCGTTCTGCTATGGAAAGGTCTGTCAATCCGGAACTCGGTGCAAATATTGATATTACGATATAAAACTGTTTTCTAAAAATTAACCCCCATCTATGTTGTGAATATTTTCATTATACAGATGGGGTAGTTTTTTATTCTTTTTTACTCTATTATTAAATGAGCTGTTGACCTTATAATATCAGTAAAATGTTCAACTTCTCCTTTAGAATATCTATTATTTTCTATCTTATAAGAAAGTAGCTGTCAACACCTAATTTTACATCTAAATACAATAATCACTCCATCCACCCTCATCAGTCCCTACACAACTGTTTCGTACCATAAGTTTTCCCTCAAGTTCTGTCCTGACAACACTTTTATGTCCTCCACGCATACGGTCAACTAAAAGATATAATGCAAACTTCCCCATCTCCTCTTTAGGAAGTCTTACTGTTGTGAGCATAGGTCTTGTATATTGTGCTTCTTCTATATCATCACTTGCTATTATAGATGGAATATAATACCTGTTTTTATTTGTTTCAAGGAATTTTAACATCCCGATAGCCGTTATATCGTTTGCACAATATATTCCTGTCGGTCTGTCCTCCGACTGCATAAATTTCTGCATTGCCGCAAACCCCTCCGCTTCTGTCTGCCCGGTCTGTACTATATAATCTGCCTCCGGGTCGATGTCATGTCTGTGCAATGCCTCAAGATACCCACGATACCTCGCTTCATTGTAGCAGTCACCAACATAACCTATACTTGTATGCCCTAGTGATATAAGATATTCTACTGCCATCATGGCAACTTTCTTTCCGTCACACAAAACCTCATCAACCTCATAATTTGTTGAATTACGGTTTACCGAAACGACATTTTTAAATTTGTTATTGAGTTTTTTCAATGCGTCTTTATTACATTTACCAATGATTATAAGACCGTCACATTTCTGCTCAAGCTCATCATACATTTTATCTACCAGCAGATTAAGATCCTCATGGCGGCATTTTTTATCATTTGAAAAAACAGGCATATACCAGACCTTTGTCAATATTGCAACCTGTTTATGTATCTCACTTTCTATCACCCGCAGCAGTTCATTAAAAAACGGATCTGCCGTTGCCTTTTCCATTCGTGTCATAAGAACACTGACATAATAGACTTTTTCTTCCTTCTCCTTAACTCCCATCTTTAGATTTCTTGCAGCAGTATTTGGGGTGTAATTAAGCTCTATCGCAATCTTCCAGATTTTGTCACGAAGCTTGGGAGATGAACATTTATAATTTGGATTGTTGAGCACGCGTGAAACAGTCGAAGCCGATACACCTGCCCTCTCTGCTATTTTCTTGATTGACATGATTTTTTCCTTTCTTACTTAAGGATGTACTCTATGAACAACTTTTGTCTTTTCCCACTTACATTATATTCATACTCTTTCCCTAGGACAACAATAATATTTGAAATCGTTTTCACACACTGCAATCCCCTGATATTCAGGTATTTCATAATTATATACATATAATATTTCAGCCAAAAAATCCCCTGACATAGCTAATCAGATATCTGCCCCCTCTCTGCTGCCTGCCTGATAATGTTAAAATTGCTGGGTTTTCCGTATTTTCATCCTGTTTCCACAAACTCTCCCCAATTAACTTTATTTGTTCACATTTATTAACATATATTTCACATTTAAAACATTACAAGTTCACACTTCCACGATAATATAAACCCATCAAATGAAACAAAATCATTTGATAAGTGCTTAAATTTTTTTCATACCTTCTCCAAACAGTTAAGCGAAAGCTTGACTGTTAGAACCGCTTTCTCCAGCGGTTCTTTTTTTTCGGCAAAACAAAAAACGCAGCTTTATGAAACTCAATTCACAAAACTGCGTTTTTTATCTGACACGCTGCCAACAGATAGCAATTTTTATGTAAACATACATTGCTATCTGCTTTTGACCCTTGCATCATGCTATTT
>ERZ838399.2588-NODE-2588-length-13253-cov-7.474163_pt1 | contig 13253 bp, 17 predicted proteins | sample MGYA00519683_ERZ838399 | MGnify/ENA primary metagenome ERZ838399 (study PRJEB31850, sample SAMEA3708833) | human gut metagenome | biome: human gut; feature: human-associated habitat; material: faeces | place: China | collected 2014 ...
AAAAATAATATATAATGGAGGTATAGAAATCGATGAAGGAGTTTTTGATTATGAGGAGTTTTAAGCCTAGAGCATTTTCTATATCTGATTTGTATGATTGGTATAATCAAACACCTACACAACTTGTTTTGAATCCCAAATTTCAAAGGCGGGCGGTGTGGACTCCTCAGTCAAAGTCATATTTAATAAATACTGTCCTGTTGGGGTTGCCTCTCCCTGTGTTTTTTCTACGCCAGAATACCGATCCGCAAAGTAAAAAAACAATTCGGGAAGTTGTAGATGGGCAGCAACGACTGAGGACTATTTTTGACTTTATCGATAATGGTTTTCAACTAAGAAAGGCTCAAAATGAAATCTATGGAGGTTCCTATTTTTCCGAATTGCCAGAGGAAATACAAACAGAATTCCTAAACTATGAACTGTCTGTGAATGTCCTTGTCGACTTGGATGATAAAGATGTCTTGGATATTTTTGCACGGTTGAACTCTTATGGCGTTAAACTTAATACGCAGGAACTTATTAACGCTAAATATTTTGGATACTTCAAGCAGCTTGTTTACTCACTTGGCTTTGGCTTCACGAAATATTGGGAAATTAACAAGCTGTTTTCGAATGCAAATATTATGCGCATGAAAGAAGCTGAGTTTGTATCTGAACTCTTAGTTGTGATGCTTGACGGCATTCAAGATCTTAAAGCGCTAGATAAGTACTATGCAAGGTATGATGAAATCTTTGATGAACGAGCAGAGATGGAGAAGCGCTTCTCAGAGACAATGGATTATATAGCTAATTTGTATGATGGTGATTTCTCTAACACTTGCTATAATTCCTCACCTTTGTTTTATAGCCTTTATACCGCTATTTATCACCTTAATTATGGGGTGAAAGATTTTAATTTTCCTCGACGCAGCTTGGAGAAAGGCGATACAGCTAAAATGAGAACTGCTTTGGCCGAAATTGAAGATGTACTGCAAAAGCAGGATAACATTTCCGCTCAAGAGCAAAAGTTTATCATTTCCTGCAAAAAATCTACAGGCCACAGAATAAATAAGATTACTCGTTGCAATTATGTGATGAGTGTTATTAACCATCATTTGGGGATTGAATGATGGTACTAATTGATGTTTACAACAAAGCAATGCAAGAATGCACTAAAGCATCGACGCTTGTTGCTGATACGAACGAGTTTTATAATAATCATGTCACGAGTAATGGTACGACTTACTCTGTTGATTTACACACATGCACATTAGATGGTGCATTTCTAACTTTATTTATGGCATTGGAAAACTTTCTGGAATCCTCTTTTGTGTGCTATATGATGGGACAGGCTGGATTGAATGGAAATAGTTTCGCAAAATATGTTTCACCAGCCAGTGAAGAAAATGCGCACAGTATTCTCAAAGGAATTAGTAAGTTTACAGACTTTACAAATCGAGATACCATTGTCAAACTTGCTAATAACTTTTTTGATGGTGGTGGAACTTATGTCTATTTAAACTCCATCTCGACAGATTTTGAAGATATGAAAAAAATTCGAAATGCTATATCACATATTTCCGTAGAAAGCGATCGTGCTTTTAAGGGCCTTGTGCGTACGAAGCTCGGTTCGATTCCTCCCAATATTAGTACATCACTATTTTTGAATACAACGGTTCCAGGGACAACAACTACTTTTTTTATTTACTATAGAAATATTGTTATCGACGCCGTCCGTAATATTTCTAATCCGACTTGAACGATCAAAGCGCTCACGGAACAAATGGTTTCTGTCGGCGCTTTGATATTTTTGTGTGTCTATTTCCCCAGCAATATAATATGGGTGAAAGGTCACATCAACTCGATTTTTAATGGAGGCAGCTACTATAATCGTTATCAAAATTCTTTCCGCCACTTGATGAAGGCGTTGTCTCTAATAGCCGCTATGGTCACATACCTGTTCTACGTGGTGTCCGCCGTGTATAGACTAGGCTGCATTGTGCTAACACTGCGCTCCCCTTACTCTGTTCATCGACGGGTAGACGGTTGGTGGGGGTCGTGTCCCTCATTCTTGCGTTCCTCGTTTTTCCCTCCGGTATCCTCGCCATCGCTGAGTAGATGGTTGACAAACTGCACTCGGCCAAGTTCACCCTACACAACCCCGTTGCAAGCACAAGTTTGAAATAGGTTTCGCATTTCAGGCTCTTACCTTTAAAAGCTGTAATCGGTCTCTTTACAGCTGCCTCATCAAAACACGGGTCGTTCTTTTTTCTTTCCTTTGGGTTTGTAACCCCACCATGCGGGATTATGTGTAAGGCATCGTTCTCTGCATAGTGCAGCGTTTGGGCAAGAGCATCGTATTCGGTTTTGTCCGGATTGGCCGCATAGTCAAGGACGCGCTGTAAGCTGTCCTTGATCGTCCAGATCTTAGTTACCGCCAATGAGCAGGTCCCTCAAGCGGTCAGTGTGGGCGCTAATGGCGGCGCCATCCCGCATCGAACAGCTTTCTGCTATTTCATCAATCTTATCCAACACATCAAATACCTCCTTTGGCGGATGCCCGCCCGGTTCATATCCCAGCGCCCGCTGGCGCAAATATTCTGAAAGCGACAGCCCGCATCGTTTAGCCATCAGCGTCATTTTTCGTTTCTCTGTGACGCTGACGCGGACATTGATTCCAACGCTGCGCTTTCTCATGCGCCAGCAGCCTCACAGGGGTTCGGGGCTGTCCCCGTAGGCTTTTCGGCGGGTTGCCCTGTGGCAACACTTCGCCCATGCTTGCAAAACACGTTCCTCCAAGAAACGATAGCAACCCATCCCGATGCGCGTACAAAGTCGTATATTTCCCAGAGAGAATCTACCGTTGATTCACCTTGCCCACAAAAGCGAAATTCTCCTTGAATCCTGCCAATAGCCCAAGAGTGAATCACCTATGATTCATCCGAAAATCTTGACTGGAAAAGGTGCTGTTGCGCCGTTTGAGATGGAAAGCAAAACGACGCCGTTGACAACATTTTCGAATCGTGCTACAATTTGACTGAAATGGTAAATGCGGTCATAAATCCAAGGAGCGTGCGCAGTGGCTTTTACAGACGAACAGAATGAACAAATCCGCAAGGACCTGATCCAAGCGGCCCGACATTGCGGCACTACCATCGGGATGCGGAAAACCTCTGTGGGGCAGCTGACGGAGGCCGTTGGGATTTCCAAGGGGTCATTTTACAAATTCTTTGAATCCAAGGAACTGCTGTTTTTCGCTGTACTGGAGGACATCCATACCGAGTGCTTCGCGGCAGCGCAGAAGTCCTTGCAGGAGAACGCAACCCTGTTTCCTGCCGAACGCGCGGCAGCGGCGATCTTGGCTGCCTGCCGTTGGCTCTCCAAGACAAAAGCCTTCGTGTTCATCGAAAATGACGCAGATTTTCTTCTGCACCGGCTGCCGGAGGAAGTGAAGACCGCCCACTACCACGATGACGAGACGCACATCCGTACCCTGCTGGAGATGGGCGGCTTGCAGCCCAAGGGCGGTATGGCGCTGGCTGCCGCCACAGTGCGGGGCCTGATTTTAACCGTCTCCCATCAGGAGGAGATTGGGGTGCTCTATCCGCAGGTGCTGGAAACGCTGGTGCGGGGCGCCTGCCGGGAGCTATTTGCATAAGCGGAAAGGCCGCAGTGATGCGGCTTTTCAAAAAGGCTATAGTTAGCCTCTTCTAACTTTTTCGTACCATCTATAGGAGACAGAGAAATTTAACATCTCGTTGTGAGGGCGAAATCATGAGAAACAGTCAAAATTTCTGGGACAAAAACGCCGGGCGGTACGACCGTTTCATGCGCAAGGATGCAGCGGCTTACGAGCGGCTGTACGGGCTGCTGCGCCCTGTGGTGCGGGAAAAAAACGTGCTGGAGCTGGCGACCGGCACAGGGCTGATCGCCAAACATATCGTCCGCTCTGCTGACCATATTGAAGCTACCGACGCTTCCCAAAAAATGATCGAGCAGGCAAAACAAGGCGTGAAATCTGCAAAACTCTATTTTTCGGTGCAGGATATGTTCCATCTGCCCTATGCTGACCAGTCTTTCGATGTGGTAATCGTGGTCAATGCGCTGCACATTGTACCGGAACCGGAGAAAGCCCTCTCTGAAATTCGTCGGGTGCTGAAAGACGACGGCGTGTTGGTTGCGCCGACCTTTACCCACGCAGATAACGCTTTCTTCGGAAAGATCAAAGCATTTTTCATGAAGCTGGCGGGCTTTCCGCTGCACAGCAAGTGGACAAGCCGCGAATATCTGGCATTTCTTAGTGAAAACGGCTGGACGGTGCAGAAAAGCACCGTGCTGAAAGCCTCGTTCCCGCTGACCTACGCAGAGTGCGTGAAATCGGAGGGGTGAGCCATGCAGATATTGGAACACGGGCAGGCGCAGGAGCGGACGCTGCTGTTTTTCCCCTGCACGGCAGAGCCTGTATGGGCTTTTGCCGACACGATCTCGCTGCTTTCTCAGAGATGGCATGTTTTTCAGGTGGTGTATGACGGCCATCAGCCGGAATATCCCGGGGATTTCACCTCAGTCGAGCAGACCGTGGACGAGGTGATCTCCTATTTGAAGAGCCACGGCGTCTCCCGTCTGGGTGGGGCCTATGGCTGCTCCATGGGCGGTGCCTGCCTGACCCGTATGCTGGCATTGGGGGAAATGCACATCGACCGGGCCATCATCGACGGCGGGATCACGCCCTATCAGCTGCCCTTCTTAGTGCGAAAGCTGCTGCTGGCTCGGGATGTGCTGTCCTTCAAAATGGCGGCAAACAGCCGAAAGGTTCTGGAAGCGGCCTTTCCGCCGGAACGGTTCACCCCCGCAGGGCACGACCCCAAAAAGGAGTACGACGCCATGGAAGCCTATCTCAAAACCTTTTCCGATCGGACGATCCGCAATGTATTCTGGTCTGCCAACAACTATGCGCTTCCAAAGCGCTCCGCTAAAATCGGTGCGGGAATCACCTACTGGTACGGCGACGACGAAAAGAAGGATCGCAGGCGGGATATCCGGTTCATCAAGCGCTATTTTCCTAAGGCGCGCATCCATGGCATCCCAAAGATGGCCCATGCGGAGCTAGTGATGGTACACCCGGAAAAATTCTGCCGGTATGCGGAAAAATTTCTGACTACGCAAGCGGAGGAAAGATGATATGAGAGAAAAAATCAAGCTCTCCGGCGTGCCGGAGACCATGCTGCAAACCGTTTATGCAAGGGCGAAAGAGAGCAGCGGCAGAGGTGCGATCCACGACGCAAAAGCGGAAGAACTCATCGAAAAGCTGGACTACGATTTTTCCCTTGCGGACAAGGATACAGCCATGCGCAGCGGCGTCATTGCCCGGACCATTGTGCTGGATACGCTGACAAAATCGTGGCTTGCGGCGCATTCGGGTGCGGTGGTCGTCAACATCGCCTGCGGGCTGGATACCCGCTGCTACCGGATGTCGGGTTATGCGCATTGGTATAACCTCGACCTGCCGGAAACGATGGCGGTGCGGGAAAAGTTTCTGCCGGAAAGCGGCACGATTTCGCAGATTGCCATGTCCGCCATGGAAGATTGGGGCGGAGAAATCAGCGAGCAGAATGTGCCGGTGCTGATTCTCATTGAGGGACTGACCATGTATCTGAACGCAAAAGATGTGCAGCAAATTTTTGCAGTGCTTTCCGGCCGCTTTTCCCAAGCCACTGTATTTGTGGAAACCATGAATCCTGTGATGGTACGGCACTTCAAGGAGAAATCCATTGACGCAAGCAACGCAAAATTCAACTGGGGAATCAAGAATGGGAAAGCACTTGCCGAACTGCTGCCGGATTTTCGGTTTGTGGAGGAACACAGCTTAACCGAGGGTATGGCGGCGTTTGCGCCAATTTACAAGCTGCTGGACAGGCTGCCCGCCGTGCGGAATATTTCCAACAAGATCATCGTTCTGGAAAAGGAGTGACGAAGGATGTCGTTTTTTGAAAACACCCGCAAGCCTACCGGCTTTGGTGGGAAAGTCATGCTGAACATGATGAATCTGTTCCATGCGCCCCTTGCAGATTGGGGCATGGAGTTCTTGCCGCTTTCATCAAATGCCAAGGTGCTGGACTGTGGCTGCGGCGGCGGGGCCAATATCCGGAAGTTGCTGAAAAAATGCCCGCAGGGTGTGGTGAAGGGCGTCGATTATTCGCCCGTCAGCGTGGAAAAGGCACGCAGGCACAACGCAGCGGCAATCGGTAGTGGACGCTGCGCCATATGGCAGGGCAGCGTAGAACGAATTATTTTTGCCTCGGACTGGTTTGACGCGGTCACCGCTTTTGAGACAGTCTACTTCTGGCCGAATCTGCCGCAGTGTTTTCGGGAGGTTTATCGGGTGCTGAAACCCGGCGGAACCTTTCTCATCTGCAACGAGAGCAGTGGCGACACGGACAAGGACGAGAAGTGGACGGAAATTATCGGAGGTATGACCATATACAGCGGCGATGAGCTGAAAACATTTCTGGAAAACGCCGGATTCTGCAATGTTCAAATCCATAAAAACAAAATGGGCTGGCTCTGCGTGACAGGACAGAAGCGGGAGGAATAAGGAATGCTGCTGCAAACGATTCTGGAAGGACTGGGGCTGGGGGCGCTGCTGGTCTTGGTGTGCGCTGTCGGCATCCACAAGGGCGCTGTCGGCATGGCGCATTTGTATGACTCGAAGGTACAGGAACGGTGCGTTGCGCTGGGACTGACCACAAAGGAAAAGATCAAGCAAAACTCGCTGCGCTTTAAGCTGATCTGCGTTCCGGGATATCTTGCTTATGTACTGATTTGCGTGTATGCCATCAACGGTGCGCAGACATTTTGGGGCGGCTTCTGGCAGTGCTTTGTAATCCTGTCTGTGATGAATCTCATCGACCGGCTTGGCATCGACGGCTATTGGGTCGGACACACCAAGGCGTGGGTGATACCGGGGACAGAGGATCTGATGCCGTACATCTCGAAAGCAGACAAGCAGAAGAAATGGCTGTTCGGAACACTGGGAATGGCCGTGATTTCCCTGCTCCTTGCGGGACTCGGACTGCTGCTGTAAGGAGGAAATACCGATGTCAAAGAAAGCGACCGAATTTCAGAAAAGAGAAATGAGCAAGATGTACCGCGGCAAGGAAATGTTCAAGCCGCTGAACACCGGCTGGGTGGATGAGCGCGTGGCCTGCGTGCGGGAGTGGGTAGCGAACATCTTCTTCTACCGCAAAGGCGATACCACCATCATGATCGATGCCGGGTACAACTACGACCGGCTGGCAGAAAAAATGGACTGGCTGGGCATCGACCCGCAGTCCATCCGGCACATCCTCATCACTCATCAGGACACCGACCACGTGGGCGCTGTGGAGGCGGACAGCCCCGGTTTGTTCCGGAGCGCAAAGCTCTATATCGGCGAGATTGAAAACCGGTATCTCACCGGCGAGGTGCGGCGAAAAGTCATATATCATCTCTATAAATTGCCGCAGGTCGCAATTAACAACGAAAAGGTGCTGCTGCATGACGGCGAGACTTTCGAGATTGACGGCATCAAAATTGAGTGCTTCCTTGTCCCCGGTCACACATGGGGTCATATGGTCTATCTCATTGACGACAAATATCTCTTCACCGGCGACACTCTCTGGTTCGGCGCGGACGGCGGCTACAGTTTCATTTCCTCTCTGGCAGAAAGCAACAAACTGGCGGTAAAGTCGCTGGCGGCGCTGGAGCAGAAGCTGCAAAGCCGTGACCTGCATCCGCTGTTTCTCACCGGTCACACCGGCTGGACGGACAACTTCGAGTTCGCCTTTGCCCATAAGGACAAGCTTTGCTCACCGTTCAAAAAGCGGGTTCCCGACCCCACCGCGCCTTACGACGCTTATGATGAATCGGACGACACGGAGGAAGTGGCGAGGGCCGGGTATCTTCAGGCTGTGGGGCGATAAAGGAGGATGACTGTGCGCTATAAAATTGAAAAGAACACGGTGCAGGAGACGCTGATCATTCCGCTGTACGCACGGAAAATGTGCTCCGAGCTGTACCCCAATTTGTACCGGGATGAGGCGGCGCGGCGGCTGATGAACGCGGTGGACTATGATTTTTCGGCGCTTCAGAAGAAATCCCACAAACTCATGCAGCAGTTTGGCTTTTTAGAGGCTGCCATGCGGCAGAACGACCTTGCCTTCGAGGTGCGGGATTATCTGAAAACGCACCCCACGGCAGCAGTGGTAAACCTCGGCTGTGGGCTGGACTGCACAGGTCGGGCTTGCGACAACGGACACTGCAAGCTCTACAATCTGGACTTTCCGGACGTCATCGCTGTGCGGAATCAGCTACTTCCCGCCGGAGATCGGGAAACGAACATCCCCTGCGACCTGAACGACACAGCGTGGCTTGACAAAATCGACGCCTCCGGCGGCGCGGTCTTTTTTGCGGCGGGAGTGTTCTACTATTTCCTAAAGGAGCAGATAAAAACGCTGGTACGTGCTATGGCAGACGCTTTTCCGGGCGCTGTGCTGGCGTTCGATGCCGCCAACGAGAAGGCAGTAAAGCTGATGCTGAAAACATGGCTGAAGGATGCCGAGATCAAGGATGTGGGCGCATACTTTGCCGTTTCGGACGCGAAAAGCGAGATCGGCGCGTGGGACAGCAGTTTGCGGGTCTCCAGCCGGGGCTATATGCTGGGCTACCACGACCTGAAAGACCCATCAGTCAGCGGTTTTTTCCGCTTTCTTGCAAGGGTCGGTGATGGAGTGATGAATATGCAGATCGTAAAAATCAAATTTAGAGGGAAAAGCAATGAAACATCAGCACTTTGATGTGGGAACCGCCGGCTTTTACGGCGCGTACTGGGTGTGCACAGGCGGATCGGACTGCGCGGTCATTGCGATGATTGGTGACGATCCGGAGGACCGGCTTGCGCGTTCAGCCGTGAAATGGCTCTGCGGGCGGGGCGTAAATGTGCTCACCATGTCGCCTGCGAAAAAGGATTACGGCCATCATAATTATCCGCTGGAGCGCGTGGAGACGGCCATTTCGTGGCTGAAAGCCAACGGCAACCATAAAATTGGCATTGCCGGTGCATCGACTACGGGAACGCTGGCGCTGACAGCGGCTGCCATGTTCCCGGATGTTACCCTGACCATTGCCATGACGCCCAGCGATTTTGTGTGGCAGGGTTTCATGCAGGGCAAAAGGGACGGCTGCAAGGAATGGCCGGTCGAGGGCGAGTCGCTGTTCTCCTACCGGGGCAAGCCGCTGCCCTATATGCCGTTTTGCTATCAGCATCCCGACTATTGGCACTGCATCGCCGCCGAGAGCAAACGCACCGGCGATATGGTAAACTCCCGCAAGCTGTTTGACGATTCCGAGACAGCTCATCCGATCGAGCCGGAAGAATACATTCCCGTTGAAAACATCCGGGGAAAGCTGCTGCTGATCGGCGCGGAGGACGATGCGCTGTGGGACACCGCAAAGTATATCCGCCGGATGGAAAAGCGCCTTGCCGAAAAACCGCATGAATGCGAGATCGAGACGATGGTTTATGCCCACGGCACCCACTTCGTTTTCCCGGAGGGGATGCTGAAAATTATGCTGCCGGTTGGCTCCGGCCTATTTGTGAAATGGGCCTTCCATGCGGCCCGGAAATATCCGAAGGAATGCCGGGAGACCCGGAAAGACATCGAGAAACGGATGTGCCGGGTGCTGGCAGAATGGAAAGGGGAAAAGTAAAATGCGTTGGATGGGAATCCCTATGGCGATGTGGGCCGTGTTTGCGAAATCGTTTCAGACGCAGCTGACGGCGGTACTGGGCTATGATGCAGCCACCGCAAAGCAGATCACCAAAAGCGCCAAGCCGAAATACAAAGAGATCATCGCCAAATTGCCGGAGTTTGAAAAGGCCGACCGCTTCCAATTGAACATCATTGGCTGCGCCATGCTGGGGGCGTTCGTTCTCTGTATGCCGAAGCGGCCGGATACAGAGGCGCTGACGGTATACTATGAGAACGCTCAGATGACGCCGCTGATGAAGTGGTTCTGCCGCAAGAGCGGAAAAAGCAAGTTTACCGCAAAGGACATGGCCGCCATGAAAGCCACCGCCGCTCTGAAAGCCGCCGACCGCAACCCCTACTCGTGGAACATGGACTTTTACGCGTATCCCGACGGCAGCGGCTACGAGGGACGCTTTACGAAATGCGGCATCTGCACGCTGATGCAGGAGCTGGGGCTTTATGACCTGACCCCCGCCCTGTGCCATCTGGACTACACCATGAGCGAAGCCGGCGGCGTGACCGACTTTGTGCGGCAGTATACCCTTGCCTCCGGCGGACCCTACTGCGACTGCGGATATCAAAAGAAACGAGTATGAGGTGGAGTAGCATTGAAATACTTTGAATTCGGACAGGAGCACCCGGAACTGATGGTGATGCTCCACGGCGGCGTATGCTATCGTGGCGCGCTGACGGTAGCTGAGAAAATGGCAAAGACCTATCATGTGGTGTTGGTGGCCTACCCTGAGCTTGTTTGCCTTTGACGGACGGATGGCGCTGGCAGCCCTGTGGGGCGTCCCGGTATCCGCTGCCATCGTGATGGGCAGCTACCGGGTGCAGGACAAGGTGCAGGCCAAGACCATGGCGGCGAGAATGGCTGCGTCCTTTCCGGCGGCGAGCGTCAGCGCATTTCCATTGCCCGCGCCTTCATGAAGGATGCGCCCATCATTCTGTTGGACGAAGCCACCGCCAGTCTGGACGTGGAGAACGAAACTGCCATTCAGGAGGCTCTTTCGCGGCTCATAAAACACAAAACCGTCCTTATCATCGCCCACCGGATGCGCACCGTAGCAGGTGCGGATAAAATCGTGGTGCTGTCGGGCGGTATCGTGGCCGAGCAGGGCAGCCCGGCAGAGCTGTACGCCCGGAAGGGGCTGTATACCCACATGGTGGATCTGCAGTCGGCAAGCCAGAACTGGACGATTTGAGAATGAGGGCGGCTTTTATCGCAAGGCAAGAAATTAGTGCAACATGAAAACAGCATATTTGCGATATGCAATCCAACGATGTTGCTGTTGCATTAAAAAGTTGGATTGCAATATTTGGAAAAAGTATTGTATTCGGTTAAAAACTGTGGTATACATATTATACGAAATAGTGCTTTGAAAGAACGCTCCACCGTTCATTGATGTGAAAAAGAGAGGTGCACGCCATGACCGCCGTGATCTATGCCCGCTATTCTACTGATAGTCAGCGCGAAGAATCCATTGAAGGTCAGATCCGGGAATGCACCGCCTATGCGGAAAAGAACGGCTTCACGGTGGTAAAGCACTACATTGACCGTGCCGTCTCTGCAAAAACGGACAACCGCCCGCAGTTCCAGCAGATGATCAAGGACAGTGAGCGTGGCATCTTTGACGTCATCATTGTCTGGAAGCTCGACCGCTTTGCCCGAAACCACTACGACAGTGCCCGGTACAAGACTCAGCTGAAGCGAAACGGTGTGAAACTGGTATCGGCAACGGAAGTCATTTCGGCTGGCCCGGAGGGCATTATTCTGGAATCGGTGCTGGAAGGCTACGCCGAATACTACTCGGCTGACCTGTCTGAAAAGGTCGTGCGCGGCATGACCGAAAATGCTCTCAAGGGTATTTATAATGGCGGCACGATTCCGTTCGGCTACATGATCGATGAGACCCGGCATTACCAGCCCGACCCGTTGTTGGCTCCGTATGTGGAGCAGACGTTCCAGAAGTATGCGGACGGTGCGACCATGACTGACCTGCGGGATTGGTTAAAGGCACACAACATCAAAAATTCAATGGGCGGGGAGATGTCCTACAATACGATTCAGCGGATGCTGAGTAATCGCCGGTACATCGGCGAATTGCGTCTGCGGGATGTGGTACAGCCCAATGCGATCCCGGCACTGGTGTCAGGTGAACTTGTCGGGGTAAGACCCCTCCATCTTGCTACGCAAGACCGTTCTGTCGCTTAAAAGCCCCACTGGGGCTTTCATTGCTCCGCTCCGCTGCGCAAACGCGAACTTTTGAGAACACGCCACTTTCGGCGGTTTGCAAGAAAACGCAAAAGTAACTTTGGTAAAAAGAGAGAACTGGACAGCTCGTTTTACTTATTTGTTTTTTACCAACAGAGCCTGATAGGGTTCCAGTTCCACATCCGCCAGCCAGACGGAAGCTCCATCTGCGGTCTGATACTCGCCGCCCAGAGCGTCCAGACTTGCCCCTGCCGGGTACTCGGTAAAGTTGAACAGTCCCACCAGCGTCTCCTCACCACGCTTGCGCACCAGTGCCAGCACGCCGGGGTTGTGGCTGTCCCATGTGGTCACCCACGCATCCGGGGCAAAGCAGGGGTCTGCACGCATTTTGCGCAGCTGCTCCATGCCCTGCCACAGCTGGTTTTGCAGCGTGCCCTTCCGGGTGCGCTGCTTTGCATCCTCCCAGTTGAATTTTGTGCGGTGCAGGTTGCGGCTGTCCTCCACACGGTCAGGGTCGTTTTTGTAGTCCCAGCCGTTGCGCTGGGCGATCTCATCGCCACAGTTCAGCATGGGGAAGCCCTGCAAAAACGCCATGGCAGTATGTAGCAGCAGATCACGCTTCACGGCGTAGTCCAGTGCGGTTTTATCGTTCTTTTCCAGTGCCTGTTCGATACCGCACAGGCTGGCGGTGGTGCCGCAGCTGCGGGCATCGCCGGTGGCAGGGTCGTAATTGTACAGTTCGCCTTTTGCCCAGCTTCCGGGGAAATTGCCCTCGTAGAAGTGGTAGAGATATTCCTTATGTTTCTGCGGGTCGATGCCGAGCCGGTTTTCCACCGCCTCGTCCAGCCCCCAGCCGATGTCGTCGTGGCAGCGCAGATAGTTCACGAACCAACAGTTGTCCGGCAGGGCGTGCAGAGCATCCAACTGCGCTTTCAGCAGCCGGGTGTCCCTGCTGGCAAGGGCGCTCCACAGGTTGACCATGGTGGACACGTTGTAGAGCATGTGGCATTCTGGCTTTTCAGGTGTGCCGAAGTATGCCGCCAGTTCTTTCGGAGCCATGACCACTTCGCCCTTGAGGATGACCGCCGGGCAGACACATTCCAGCACCATGCGGAGCATCCGCACGATGGTGTGCACCTGCGGCAGATTGCGGCAGGTGGTGCCCAGCTGCTTCCAAATGTAGGGCACGGCATCAATGCGGAACACCTCTACGCCCAGATTTGCAAGGTGCAGAATGCTCTTGGTCATGTCCACGAACACCGCCGGGTTTG
>ERZ838399.2590-NODE-2590-length-13244-cov-2.267647_pt1 | contig 13244 bp, 9 predicted proteins | sample MGYA00519683_ERZ838399 | MGnify/ENA primary metagenome ERZ838399 (study PRJEB31850, sample SAMEA3708833) | human gut metagenome | biome: human gut; feature: human-associated habitat; material: faeces | place: China | collected 2014 ...
TTAAAATATAATGAATATAAAAATCAAGTAATTGATGATAAAGAGGATTTCCAATATTTACAGCATATTTTGAGGGAAAAAAAGATTTTGGTATTGGCACCGGGAAGTTCTATTCGTTCTGAAAAGAATTATATAAGCGATTATATTGCAAAGGAACAAGTGGTAACGATAGCAGTCAACTTTGTGCCGGAAGATTTTGAAGCGGATTATATTTTCTTTAGTAATTCAAAACGTTTTTCACAGGCAGCAGATACTGCGGCAAACCTTATCATAACATCTAATATTGAAACGGATAAAAAGGCGATTAAATTAAATTATAATGTCCTTTCGAGTTCGTTTGATCAAGGATGTAATAGTATGGTTATGTTAATCAAATTGTTAAAGGATATAGGAGTATCAGAAATTGCCGTAGCGGGAGCAGATGGCTATGTAGAAGGAGAACGCAATTACTACAAGACATCTTTGAGAAGTACAGCAGAGAGATCAGGAAATTATAACGTGGCAGTACACAATGCCATTCACCGAATTGGAATGAAAGTTAATTTTATAACGAGGTCGCTTTATGAGTAAAGGAGGAAAAATCCAATTATTAGTCATAGATGTTGATGGAACGATGACTGATGCGGGGATTTATTATGATCAAAACGGAAATGAACTGAAAAAGTTCTGCACCAAGGATGCAGCTGGATTTTTTGCAGCAAAAAAATCGGGAATAGAAATAATGGTTTTGACGGGGAGAGAGTGTGCGGCAACCCAGCGGCGAATGGAGGAGTTGAAGGTTGATTATCTGTATCAGAATGTTAGAAACAAAAAGGAGTTTCTAACAGAATTTATAGAAAAACATCATCTTAACGGAGAAAATATTGGATATATAGGGGATGATTTAAATGATCTGGCGCCAATGCAATTGTGTGGATTTATTGCTTGTCCATGTAATAGTTGCCAGGAGATTAAAAATATAGCGGATTATGTTAGCCCTGTTAAAGGTGGGGAAGGTGCAGTACGAGATATTATTGAACACTTTTTAAATGAGGCTGGTATATGGGAAAAACTGATTACAGAGATATATGATGTGGGACGATAAAACTTTTATCAAAGATATGCAGGTGTATTGACAAATCGGTGCAGTGCAATAAAAAGGTCTTAAGTATATGGGAAAATGTTTAAATAGAAAGATAATAGCAAGTGGTTTCACCATCAATAATTCTGTTTGGGAGAAACAAGGAAGAAAGAATTGCCCAGAAGAAAATAGAAAAAATCTCATTGTGTCGTTACTATATAATGTCTGCTTTCTAAGTATTATCCTCTTGTGTCTTCAGATTCGATATGAAACAAATGATGATTTGTCAATGGCAACCATTGCTAATATGGGAGAGGAACATTTAATTTATATCAATATTGTTATAGGTTATTTGTTGAAATTTTTATGGAACATATCTGCGGTAATTCCGTGGTATCCACTTTTAGAAGTCGTGAGCATTTTTTTTGCCAATGTTTTTATCGAGTATGTATTATTACGAAACATAAATAAGAACGTCATTAAAAAAATCATAGTTCTTTTTGTTGGTGCAGGTTTTTCCTACTTTTTCTATACACAACTACAATTTACAAAAGTAGCTGGCATACTTTTGGTAGCGGGAATTTTACTGGTTGTGGATAACCTGATGAGCAATGAAATCAACATAATAGAGATTGCAGTTGCATTCATGCAATTGACTATGGGCATTATGTATAGAAGATCATGTTTTTTTATGATTATTTGGGCGATGCTACCTTTGATCTGTATATGTTTCATTTATCTGCTGACACAAAAAAATATCAAAAAAATTATTGGCGCTTGTTGTTTGGGTATAACAGCACTTTTTTTGTTTTGGGGATTAAAGCAGATAGACACTCATAGTTATTCAACTCCGGAATGGCAAGATTATACAGAATATAATTCTGTGCGAGGGCAGTTGTTGGATCATGGATTTCCTGACTATGAAGAAAATCAAGAGGTATATAAGCAGTTAGGCATGCAAAAGGAGGATGTGCAATACTATAGTAACTGGAATTTTGCAGACCCGCAGATCTTCAATGTGGAATCTATAAGTAAGTTGGTTGCTTTGCAGCAGGATACCAAAGAGCAAATGGTAGACAAAAAAGATTTTGTCCGAGTACTTACTACAGGATATACCAAATATGGATGGATGCCATTGTTCCTAATTTCTTTTTTGATGCTGGCCTTTATTAAAGGAAAAGAAAAGTATTTTCTGGGAGCACAAATATTAAATTTTATTCTCATCCAGTGGTATCTTTATGCTATTTTGAATCGCTACTTGCAACAGAGGGTGGATATATCAGTTGCATTTGCAATAGTATGTGTCAATCTTTGGGTGATTATAAAAAATTGTGGAAATTGTTCAAAAGAGAAATGTATTGGTCTCATAACAATCTGCAGTGTGCTTATTACAACTTATATCGCGAATTCGTATGAATATATTCAATATGACAATGAAGACAGTGATTATTCCGCAGGGATGATGGAGGATGATGAACATTTATATTGCAACTTGGTTAATGGATCAAAAGATGAAATCATAAACGACATATGGTATCGTTCAGGAAAATTAGCAAAGAAAAAGCATACGATGGCGATGGGAGGAACGACAACCTATATTCCGTGGGATGCGGAAGCAATGAACAATTTTTCTATTGTAAATCCGTATGAGCAATGTATAGATAATGAACAAGTGTATATTGTTGGAGAAAATATGATAGATGCAACAGTAGCATACATACAAAGGCATTATAATATGGGGGCATACGCTTGTTTGGTAAAAAAAATAGATGGACGGGCAGTTTATAAAATTAGGACAGACCAATTTGATTTAAATATCGAGAATATGATTTATAACTCAGAAGAATTGAAAAGTAAGGAGTCATATGAGATAAACAATCAGACCTGTAAACTGGTGTTAGAGGCATACTTACAAGGAGAAAATTCCTATTTGGGCGAAGGATATGCAGAGATACAATATGCTGATGGGACAAGCCGGATATATCAGATGACGCAGTATACAAACGATGAATATGATAAAAATTCAAAATATAGATACTCAAAATACCTTTTAGATGCAGACTATATAAATGGTATGACTGTAAATTATTACTATAAATATCATAATCAGGTTTATTACATCAAGACTGTAGTTCTATAAAATCGGAAATAGTACGTGTTGAATAACACGATACGGGATATTGTGAGAAATATTATGAAAAAAGAGTTAATAATAAATAAAGCAAAACAATTATACAGCAAGCCGCAGGCAAGATCATTGTTACTAAATGTGCTTGCCCTTGTTGTCGTGTTATTGATTGGGGCACCACATTATGAATATGATATGGATGTGATGATGCAGGCACAACTATTTAATATTAGTGGGGCTTGGTCTACGGGAATGATCGTATTTAGCAATATATATGTGGGGCGTTTCTTGAAGTTGCTTTGCGAGTTTATGACAGGTGTAAATTGGTATACCGTATTTCAGTATGTGCTGACATTCATGGCACTCTGGAAAATAGGGCAACTATTTTTGAAAAGGAATTTTTCACGAATTGCAAACCTGACCTTTCTGATCTTTGCTTTGTTTATAGGGTATGAATGTTATATTTGCCCAAGTTACATGAAAACGGCTGCAATATTAAGTGTGAGTGCTTTATATGTGTGCTGGGGAATACTTGTAGGAGAATTTACTCAGAAACGCTGGCTGCAGCATTTTTATATTGGGGTGGCATTATTGTTGGCAGGCTTAATCAGTTGGAAAGCCTTGTTATTAAGCGGAAGCCTGACGATCGTATATATTATTCTGTATATGCTTGTTAGAAAGGTGAAAATTGATAAAGAACTGGGCAAAGAATTATGGATGCCATTTGTCAGTGCATTGGTTCTGCTTGTCATTTTGCAGGCACTGGACTATAGGGAATATCAGAAAACGGATGATTGGGCGCAGGTAAACCAGTACAGAAGTGCTGTGGAACAGGTGGGAATGTTTAGAGCACCGACCTATCGGGCAGATCTGGGGGAAAAATTAGAATTACAGGAATATCAATATAATATACTGGTAGATGGTCATTATATTACTTCTGAATGGAGCGCCTTTGAAAAATTGGAAGAGTTGACCCAAGCGGGGCATGATCTGTCAGGAAAGAATATTTTGCGTTTTATGCGAACCGTTCCGGTGAGTTTGATTCAGGTCAGTATGTTCTATGGGATGTTCGTATTGTGGTTGTTGCTCTTTTTTTCACATATGGATAGAGAGAAGGTCATGTTGGCAGCAACCGTTATTGTCACAGGTTTAGGCTATCTCATTATGTTTATTTTAGCATCTTGCAGTACATCCATGGTTCATTTCCTGATTTTATTACCGGTGGGAATATGCGCATTGATGAATGGCAATGATATGCAGGCGACCAAGGAAGAAAGACGCAGCGCCTTGATCTATCTGGTACTGGGAACAATCGTTTTATATCAGGGTATGGGAAGCAGTATTATAACAGTAACAAATAAGGAAAATATCAACGAAGATTTGACACGGACAGTGGAAGGATTAGGACAACCGTGGCATGCTGTTTGCTTGAATGAGTATTTGAAATCCTATTCTGCTTTCTGCCGTTATGATGAAGGCTTGATCGCAGATAAGAATTTAGTTGTGATCGATGGTGCGTATACGTTGATACCGCTTTACAATATATGTACCTGCCCGGCGGGCTGGAACGTTGATCAGCCGATAGACAATGTCAATATAGGAGACGATTTCATGATATGGATGCATGTAATGTAACAGATAAGAAAATACAAAACCGAATATTGGCAAAAAACATATGCATTTTGCTTATGCTGATTCTTATTTTTGCTGGCTTTCTAAAGTGCATGGATTTTTCAAACCAATTGGAAGTCTATTATTATGGCAACAATAGTAGCAGTTATCAGGGTGAGATGGCGCAGACCTTTTGGGACACCGGGAGTGGTTACAGCGAGGAAAAATCCTCCTTTTATTCTGTATTCAAACGTTTAGCGGTGTTCCCTTACAAAAATGAAGGACAAGGATTGCAGAGCGTGCGCGTGGATTTTTCAGCCAGCGATGAAGAGATTGGCATTGCAAGGATCCAGGTGCGCAGTGGGATGTTTGCGACTTATACAATCTCTGGGGCAGATTTGGCAAGAAGTGCCCTCTGGCAGAATTGTAGCCTACAGGTAGAGGACGATCATGTCTGGATCACACCGACCTCGGGTGATCCTTATCTGGTGTTGGATCAGAATAATGCACCTGATTTTATGGCACGTTTACAATCTGACCGCTGGTGTAAAATAGGTCTGTTGGCACTATTTATTGTTAGTCTTTTCTTATTGGCAGGTCTGGAGATTTGGTTAAAGCCAGAAAAGAGTGACCGTGTCTATAAACTCTTTTCTTGGCTTAGCATTGCTATTGTTATTGCTGTTTTTGTCATGTCCTTATTTAGCATCACCTATGGACATCCGGATGAAGATGAGACGAGAGGTAGTATTGACTACTATCTGACCCATTGGGGATTACCGGATTTTGATGATATATCTCTACAAAATGCTTATTCCAATTATGGCACAATCCGATTGGCGGAACGGAGTTTTTATTATATTTTAGCCGGGAAGTTTGGATGGATTGGTAAAAATATTTTTCATATTTCAGCCTACTATCGGATGTTTAATGTGTTGCTGCTGGTTCTTTTGGTTGCCTGGATTCTTATAAAAGGGCGCAAAGACAAATGGATGTTTGCATTCTTGTTTGCAACGCCGCAGTTATGGTATCTGTTTTCCTATGCCACGTCGGATGCCTGGGATATTTTTATCGGATTTTTTGTTGTGACAGAAGCCATTCGCGAAGACGGTCTGATCGCCGGTGTGTGGAAAGAAGGTTTTTCGTGGAGACAATTTGGCGGGATGTTTTTGTATGCCTTCCTCTGTGCGCAAACCTTAATGGGAAAGAAAAATTATCTGATCATCCTTCTGTTTGCCTTTGTGGTTTTATTGTTTAAATTGTGGGATGCCAAGAACAAGAAGCAATTATTCTTAAAATACATGATGATTTTGGGAATGGTCTTTGGCTTTTATGCGATACGAGCGGGAATTGACCTGTGGAGATATCCGGAGGGAAAGGGCTATTTGTATCGAGCAGAACACCTAAAACATCAGTCACAGGAAATCGTCGAAATGCAATCCTTGAAGCAGCAGGGCTACACTTATTTGCAGACTTTGACGGCAATTGATGATGGATTGTTCCCGACCATGTTTAACTCTTTCGTGGGACGCTATGGTTGGATGTCTTTGTATAGCGCAAATATCTATGTGTATATCATGTTGGTTTTATATATTGTGAATATAGTATCGACATGGAGAGCCTGCAAAGAAAGAAAACACATTGTCGCCATCGTGGTAACAATCTCTTTCTTGTGTGTAGGAACCGTATACCAGATGTGGACGCAGGACTATCAGGCACAGGGAAGATATATGTTGCCTTGTATTTTGGGAGAGGTTTATCTTTTGTCAGATAGTCAGGTTTGGGAGAAAAAGACATATACGGTTTCGCAGACATTGATCGTCGGTGCAGGCATGTTGTCTTTTGTGCTATGGGGTATCATACCATTGTGTCTGGAACTGGTACACTAAAGGGATATTTGAGGAGAATAGATTGAAAAAGAAATTCTGGATCGGACTGGTAGGAGCGGTCTGCGTGTTGGGGATTGCCGTGTCACTCTTTGGCATGTTGCAGCGACCAAGTTATATTTATATGGTACGCCATGGGAGAACCTATGCAAACGAGCAGGTGTTGCTTATGGGTGGAGAAGGAAATGCGGAGCTGACACAGGAGGCTGTTGACCAAGCCAAGGCAGTGGGACAGGCTTTATCAGATGTTTCCTTTGGAAAAGTTTATACCAGCTCCTTGGGGAGAACCATTGATACGGCTAGTTATCTGTTGGAGGGGGCAGGGCAGGAAAATGTAGACCGGCAACAGATGGAAGCCTTGGACGATATTTCTTGGGGAGATGCAGAAGGATATACCAAGCAGGAGTTTATGGAGAAAAAACAATTAGACATCTTCCCGGATGCGTTTGGCTCGGTAGACGATGCGGATTATGTTTCTCCAATCCACGCGGAAACCAAGTATCATTTCTATCAGCGTTTTGATAAAGGAATGCAGCAGATCATAGACGATATCAATCCCGGGGAGAATGTCTTGGTTGTGGCACATTCCTCGATGCAGTTTTGGCTGGAAAAGCAATTCCCGGAATTGGAAGGTCAGGAAATAACTAACTTGGGTGTGACCGTAATAAAGGTTACACACGGAAAGATGGAGTTGGTGGAGTATAATCGGGTGATGTACTGATGTTTTGAAGCGAATAATTGATGGAGATCAGAAGGAGCCTACGCATGGGGAAACAGAAGAAAAATAGCAATAACACTATCTATCTGAATCGCCCGATCCAGAACGAAGACGAGGACTGGATCGGTATATCTACATATGTGGATAAGTTGGATGCGGCGGTGGATGCAGATGCAAGAATCGTTGCCGTGACATCTGATTTTGGTACAGGGAAATCCAGTTTGATATCCCTGTATAAAAAACGTGTGGAGCATCCGCTGTGTGCCTGTTTCGGATTTGGGAAAAAGGTACTCAGTATCAATATGTGGGGGACTTATGCGCAACAGGAGGAGATCCCTGCAGATAAACAGGGAGATTGGGGACATGAAAAAGAAGTTATGCCAACAGAATTGCATAAGGCATTTATTTATCAATTGGTCAGCAGGATCAATCCGCACGATAGAAGAAAAAGTCATTATATCAGCCGTAGATTAAGCAAGGATTTTGGCATATGGGCAGTCAACGGGAAGAACGCAATGTGGTCATTTTTGGCAATGTGTTCTCTTGTTGGCTTCTTTTTATCTGGGCTTCTATATAAATTTCAAAAGTATATACAGGCATTTTGGCAGTTAAAGAATGAGACTTTCTTTATGCTGACTATTGTAGTGTTTATCGTTTCTTTAGCGTGCTTCGTATTGGCAGTTACAGATTCTGAAATTATTTTTAGTTCAACAAAATCGGAAGGAAAGCGGACGCTGGATGAGAACATTTTGATTGATCTGTTCAAGCAGGAAGTGTTGAATCATAGAGGAAGACAACATTATATTGTTGTGATCGAGGATTTGGATCGCATTGATGACAAGCAAAGTGTACTACAGTTCTTACGCGAATTGAGAAAGTACTATCTTACGGATGGTGGCAGGCACAAGATTACCTTTGTTGTGTGTATCAAACCGGAGGTCATGTTGGTAGATGGCAGAGAGGAGCAGATTCCGGAGTACAAGAAGATCTTTGATTATGTGATAAATCTCCAAAAAATTAATATAGAGAATTACGATACAATCCTAAAAGGTTTATTGTCTGAAAAGAAGGACTGGTTAGCCTCATTAGATCTGCAGGCGGAGATTGAAACCCCTGGTATGGATTGGATGATGCATGGGCGGAATATTGATATCCGGGAAATTAAGAGCCGGCTCAATGAATCCCTGACTTTGTATGAAAGTCTTCTGAATAGATTTCCAGGGCGTGCAGGTGATGAGGTGATCACCTTTGAAAAATGTGCAGTTGCTACCTATTTGAGAAGAGAATATGAGAACGATTTCTATCTGCTAGAAGATAATACCTTAGATGTGTTGGTTTCACAATACGGTATGCGTGGCATGGAAGTAATGGAAGAAGAAAATCAGCCAGAACAATGGGAGCAGTTCAGCGAGCGTTTTAAATATGAAATAGAAAAACTCATAAAGAGCAAATTGGTTGATGCAAACTATCGGCTATACTTCTATAACTATCCTGCAAACAGTATATTGTTTTCACTGGCAGAGATGCGCGTATATAACAGCATTGTTTATCAGGAAGCACCCAAGAACAGCGAAGAATATGAGGAATATCTGGAGCGGGCTTCTGAGAAAGTTATACAGGATGCCTATAAAAAAGTCGGTTCTCTAGGTGTTCGAATACCTTCATTTATACTGGATTATGACAAATTGTTTGTTCTTTTGTGTGAAAATGCAAAGGATAAGATCTATGAAATGATAGCATCACTACACTTTGACGAGCAGAATGAAGCACGAGCATGTGAGACGATTGAAAAATGTATCAGACCAAGAAAAGGTGATTATGACCGGGATGGCTTGATCTATGAAATATCTAACCAGTTAAATGAAAACGTTGAGGATAAGAATATATTGTGGACGATCCGCAAAAGAATGTGTCAGACGATCCCGGACAAAGTGAGATTGTACCGTTGCCTTTTCGTGGGAGATAATCCATTCTGGAGTAAGGAAGAAGTGGAGGCGATAGATAACATTTCGGATGTTTTTGCGGTCACTAATTTAGATGCACTGGATCAGGATGACGAAAGCCCGGAAAGCATACATAGGAGAATCATAAAGCAGAAAGATTGGAAACCGGAATATATAGAATTTTATCAGCAGGTGATTGCGCGTCAGGGAATAGAGCAGTGGTTTGAAGCACTTGCTCAAGCATGTCAATGTTTTGGCTGCATACCCGAGCAGATGGTTGCTGTGTATAAACAGCAGATTGCATCGGGAAAATTGGGAATTGCAGATTATGTATCCTGCATGGAACAAGTGAAGGAATTGGGAAAAACGCAGTTGCTGCTTTTGCGGGATTACCTGTGGGTGAACGGACTATCCGAACGTTTATGTCAACTTTTATATGAGAATGGATTTTATTTGGAATATGTCTGCAATTATTTGCTGCAAGAGGATGCAAAAATAGATTACGAGGATCAAAATGTCTATGGCACGATACAGTGGAATGCAGAGTGGATACAGGCGCATGCCAACACTGTTTTTATGCGCATCCGAAAAGAAGTCCTGTGTGAGCCTGAACTGTTGGAAAAATATATTTTCTTATATGAAGCCCCATATGCAATGCCGGATAAGGATGAACTGGCATTAGTTGATGATATGGCAGATGCATTGAAACTGTTACAAAACCGCATCTTAACGGAAGTACAGGCAAAATATGTGTCAGAGTACTTTAATGCCAAATATAGAAATCCTGCAATCGCCTATGATATTATGCAGTTTATTGTGGGACAAACGGCAGAGATCGCACATGAAATGTTTTATCAATTGCATCTGGAGAAGGTAGCATATAAGAAAATGAGGCGGGATCGACGAAAAGCGATGAACCGGAAGTTATATGAGATCTTTGAGATGGAGGATAATGCAGAGGAAAAAGTACAGTTTTTGCATTTCACGGAAACACCGATAGAATATATTGAGAAAAATCTATGGCAGGATCTGAATCAGAATGAAAATCTAAGAAAATTATATGTGGAATATGTCAACTGCCTGCATCAGATTCCGGGTTATACTTTGACTAATATTGTGAAACTGAATACAGTTTATATTTATAGCAATGTCATTATCAGTCGGCTTTGGAATAACAGATACTATAAATTGTATGTGGTGTCGAAAACGATGCGTGAGAAACAGTTTACAATGGAGAGGGATAAACTGGAACTTCTCTGGAAGGTTTATGTTGAAATCTTTCACACAAGGGACGGTTGGTCACAAACTAAGATCTATATGCGGGAAAATCAAGAGTTTCTGCATCGTCTGGTAGAACAAAAGGAGTATGAGTTCCTGGATGAAGAGGACATTGCTATGTACGCTGATGCCAAACAAACGGTGGCACTGATGGATTATGTGACAAGTTATGATAATGCTACACAAGTGGCATATTTCCGGAAGATAAAAGGCTTTGAAGGCAAAGATGCGGCACATCATTTCTGTGAAATCGCAAGAGATAATAAGGCAATCGGTAGAGACGATGCGGTGTATAAAAATGTTAGTGGTACTTTGGTGAATCCGGGATATGAAGGATGGCTGACGAGAATCTGGAAAGGCAAGAAGTGACAGACTGCCACATCAATTGCAAATACAGAATAGTGGTAAACAACACATTGAGAATTTCGCAGAAATTCGAGAGAGTGGCTTTTATTATACTGACAGGGTGTTTGCGAATATCTAAGGAAAGTGTGTTTACTGGTCTGAACAATTATGGGATTGCCTGCTACAAAAAAGATTGCAAGGTAGTCATGGGAGAGTGAGAAAAATTGGGGTTAACGTGGCAAAAGCCGTCTCATTGTATTATGAGACGGCTTTTGTTATAATGAGACACAGTAAGAAATCAGAAATGGAGTTTCGGAATGAAAGAGACAAAAAGAAACTACTGTGTTGCATTAGTAAGCATGGTGGTTATGGCGATACTGTGCTATCGGGCGTTTTATTTTCCTGAGAATATGTTCGTCAAGCGTCGCATCGCATTATATGTAGGTTTGGTAGTTCTTGTGGTCTTGGTGCCGGTTTTGATGATCAGGATAACAGGTCTGAACCGGTGGCTTACACATGTGATAGGTCGCTTTTGCGCATTAGGATCCAAGGTGCGGCAGAATAAAAAGACGGTTCTTTGGGGAATGGTGGGTACCTTGCTTGGCGCCATTCTTCTATATCCGCTCACTTATGCTATATGCCATATGTCAGGGGCGGCAATGAATAACCACCGCTATTTGATCGCGCTTGCCATATATGGCACGCTTCTTATTTGTTTTGCGATGCATCGTATTGCTTATGCACGTGCTGATCTCTTGGTTTTTTTGGCGATTATGATCATGGGGACTTGTTCCATTTTCGTGACACCGCGTATTCCTGGAACTGTACCGGACGATGAGACCCATTATCGCCGTACGACGGAAGTGATCGGCTTTTTTACCGGAAGTATTTATGAGGCAGAAGAGCAGACCTTACGCGAATATGTGGGAAACGTGCAGGGGCATTTATATTATGATGAGGCATCGTCAGGAGCGTATCTGAAAAGCCTCAACGACTCTTATAAGAAGGGCGAAGTGATTCCATACGGTGTCACCAGATTATCCTACTATCACATTGCTTATATTGTTCCGGCGTGCGGAATTATGCTGGGACGAGCCCTGGGCTTACCTTATGCATATACCTTTATGATGGGCAAATGGTTTACCTGCCTATGCTATGCTCTCTTAGTCGGGGCGGCAATGCGAAGGGTAAGAAGGGGAAAGGCAGTATTTGCGGCGGTTGGCATGATTCCATCCATGGTCTTTTTGGCGAGCGCCTATAACTACGATTATTGGATCGTAGGATGGACTTTGCTGGGATTTGCAAAATACCTTGCTTTGTATGAAAACGATGAGCCGATCACCACAAGGCAGTTGGCGGATATTATTGTTACGATCATCATAGGAATATTGCCAAAGATTGTCTATTTTCCATTGCTGTTTCCGCTATTGTTCTTGCCCAAAGAGCGTTTAAATAAGCGGCAGAAGGCTGTGATCCGCGTATGTGCGATCGTGGTAGTTTTGGGCATATGTGCAGCCTTGCTGGCACCGATTGTTACGAATTCGCAGGCATATGCAGATACGCGAGGCGAGGGTGTGATCAGTACCAGCGCACAGATCAGTTATATTATGTCGGATCCATTGCGGTATATTAAGTTACTGTTTATTTTTGGCTTTGAGTATTTTTCTGCATCTGTTCTGGGGACAAAATTGCAATTCTTCTATTATGTCGGTCAGGGCAAATGCTGGGGGATTTCATTGGTGATTCTCGTTATGGCAGCCTTTTTGGATCGAGACGAAGAACATAAAATGACAGTAGGAGCACGTATTGCGGTGATCGTTGGTGCAATCGGGGCTTATGCATTGGCGGCAACGGCGATGTATCTGGCATTTACAGAAGTAGGAAGTGATACCATTTTGGGCGTGCAGTCCAGATATGCCTATCCATTATTGGCCCCGTTATTGTATGCAATCGCCCCAGATAAGGTACGGATTACAGGCAAGAAAGAAAATTGGATGGTTGCACTTGTGCTATTGATGAGCCTGCCAATGATATGGAATTTGAATACATTAAGTGTTGCTCTTTATTAGTAAAGTAAGAAGTGTGGAAAAGGAGACAAGTGTTAAAGATGAACAGCACATTGCTGATTATTCCTGCCTATAACGAGGCAGAGAATATTGAACGTGTCGTGGACAATTTAATAGAGAATTATCCGCAGTTTGACTATGTGGTTATCAATGACGGCAGTCGGCTTGTTCACGTTTATGAGCACCTTGGACGCGTCAATTGTTAATATTGC
>ERZ838399.2593-NODE-2593-length-13238-cov-5.003186_pt1 | contig 13238 bp, 12 predicted proteins | sample MGYA00519683_ERZ838399 | MGnify/ENA primary metagenome ERZ838399 (study PRJEB31850, sample SAMEA3708833) | human gut metagenome | biome: human gut; feature: human-associated habitat; material: faeces | place: China | collected 2014 ...
GTTGATGTCCTTGACCAGGTCAAAGATGGCGGCCAGCGCATCGGGGGTGTTCAGGTCGTCGTCCATAGCGGTCTTAAACTTGGTGCGGGCTTCCTCACACTTGGCGGCCAGGGCGGTGTCCGTGCCGTGGGCATGCTCAATGGCAAAGTCCAGGTTGTCGCGGCAGGTGTACAGGCGCTCCAAGCTGTTCTTGCAGCTCTCGATCAGGTCGACGGTATAGTTCAGCGGCATGCGGTAACCAGCCGTCAGCATAAAGTAGCGGATAGGCTCGTAGCCGTACTTATCGGCAATTTCACGCACAGTGAAGAAGTTGTTGGCGCTCTTGGACATCTTCTCGTTGTTGATGTTCAAGAAGCCGTTGTGCATCCAGTAATGGCTGAAGGTGCAGCCGTTGGCGCACTCCGACTGTGCAATCTCGTTTTCGTGATGGGGGAAGATCAGGTCCTGGCCGCCTGCATGCAGGTCGATGGTCTTGCCCAGGTGCTTACGGGCCATGGCGCTGCACTCAATGTGCCAGCCCGGACGGCCCTGGCCCCAGGGGCTGTTCCAGGAAGGTTCGCCCGGCTTGGCGGCCTTCCAGACAGCAAAATCTGCGGGGTCTTCTTTCAGGTCGTCATCCATCTGGCTGCGCAGTTCGCGGTTGCCGCTTTCCAGGTCGTCCAGGTTCAGGTGGCTCAGCTTGCCGTAACCGGGATCAGACTTAACGCGGAAGTAGACATCGCCGTTGTGGGCAACGTAAGCATGTCCGGATTCGACCAGGTCCTTGACGATCTTGATGATCTCACCGATATGCTCGGTTGCGCGGGGGCGCACGGTGGGGGCCTTAACGTTCAGGCCCTCGGAATCTTTGATGTACTCGGCCTCGAACTTGCGGGCAACCTCCTGCATGGTGGTGCCGTCCTCCTGGCCTTTTTTGATCAGTTTATCGTCAATATCGGTGATATTGGAGACATACAGCACCTTGTTGCCAAGGTACTCCAGATAGCGGCGCAGCGTGTCAAACACGATCATGGGGCGCGCATTGCCGATATGGATATAGTTATACACCGTAGGGCCGCAGACGTAAACGCGATAAACGCCCGGCTCCTGCGGGATAAAATCTTCCTTTTTGCGGGTCATGGTATTAAAAATCTGCATGGACAGGAACTTCCTTTCCCAACTTTGCTGGTACGGCGCGGCTAAACCTGCAAACCGTTCAGATTTATTATAGCCGCCCTGATAAGCGGTTGCAAGGGGGCAGCATCATTTTGCCTGCATAAAGCAGGAACGATTCTGCCACAGGTAGATGCAGCCGGAAAGTGCGGTAACGGCAGCAACGGCCCAGCACAGCACCTGGGTGGTAAAGCTGATAACCCCAACGCCGTCCGCCGGGGCGAGCGCCATGGCAAAGTAATAGAAGATGATGGTGACCATCTGCAGCACGGTCTTGACCTTGCCCCACATGTTTGCGGCAATGACGGTACCGGATTCTGCCGCAATCATGCGCACACCGGCCACAGCAAACTCGCGGAACATGATGATGGCCAGCACCACGGGGGAGCAGACACCGTCCACCACCATATAAATAATGGCGGCGGTGGTGAGCATTTTATCAGCCAGCGGGTCCATAAACTTGCCAAAGTCCGTTACCAGGTGGTTCTTGCGGGCCAGGTAGCCATCCAGGAAATCCGTAAAGCTGGCCACAGCAAACAGAATGCCCGCTATCAAGGCATACGTTGCGTTGAACCGGAGCGTGCCCATATGGCTCATGGCAGCAAATACCATAAAGAACGGCACCATGATGACACGCATCATCGTTAATTTGTTAGGCAGATTCATGGTTTATTCCTCCACTTTGCTTTCCGCATAACCATAAAGATCATAAGTATCGGCATCGGTGATGGTAACGTTATAGAACGCGCCGGCTTCCAGCGGGGTATCTGCCGGGGTCATGATGCTGCCATCAATTTCCGGGCAGTCTGCTGCGGAGCGCAGCAGGTACATGCCGGTTTCATCGTCCACGCCATCGCAGATGCACTCATAGGTCTTGCCGACCTTTTCTGCTTCCTTTTCCGCGCTGATCTCGGCCTGCAGCTCCATAATGTGGTCTGCGCGGCGCTGCTTGACTTCCTCGTCAATCTGGTTGTCCATCTTGGCGGCCACGGTGTTTTCTTCGGCGGAATAGGCAAAGCAGCCCAGGCGGTCAAACTTGACGGTTTTGACAAAGTCGCACAGCTCGCTGTACTGTTCCTCGGTCTCACCAGGGAAACCTGCAATCAGGGTGGTGCGCAGCGTGATGTTGGGGATGGCCGCGCGCAGGCGGCGGATGGCATCCTCAATTTCTTTGCGGCCGCCGCGGCGGTTCATGTTTTTCAGCACCTCGTCATCGCAGTGCTGGATGGGCAGATCGAGATACGGCACAACCTTATTGTTGCGCACAAGGGCTGCGATGAATTCATCGGAGATACGCTCCGGGTAGGCGTACAGCACACGGATCCAGCGGATGCCCTCAATGGTGTTCAGCTTATCCAACAGTTCGCAAACTGCGCCGGGTTTGCCCCAGTCCTCGCCGTAAGCGGTGGGGTCCTGCGCCACCAGGATCAGCTCTTTCACGCCCTCCCCGGCCAGCCAGCGAGCTTCGGCAACACAGTCGTCAATGGGGCGGCTGCGCAGCGGGCCGCGGATGAGCGGGATGGCGCAGTAATGGCAGCGGTTGTTGCAGCCTTCGGCAATTTTCAGGTAAGCATAGTGGCGCGGCGTGCTGATAACACGGGCACCGCCCAGCTCCATATCGCATTTGGGGCCATAGCTTTCCACCTGGCCCGCGCCGTTGGCGGTCAGGCGCTCCACAATGGCGGGCAGAGCGGCGTTGGAGCCAATGCCCACAACGGCGTCCACTTCCGGCATTTCGCTCACAATCTGGGTTTTATAGCGCTCAGCCAGGCAGCCGGTCACGATCACCTTCAGGTTGGGGTTCTGCTGCTTATACTGGCAGGCCATCAAAATGTTTTCAATGGCTTCCTCTTTAGCGGACTGGATAAAGCCGCAGGTGTTGACAATAATAATGTCCGCCTGTTCGGGGTCCGCAACCGTCTGGTGGCCCGCCTTGATCAGCGCGTGGCAGAATACATCAGCATCGACCTGGTTTTTGGGGCATCCAAGGGAAATAATTGCAATATTCATGTATGGTTGTTCCTGTCTCTCTTTTCAGTATGTTATGTTGGGCTCTGCCGCTTGCTTGGGCAAAATTCAGGCAAAGCTATCCGTTCGGTGCATTGATACCACAATGCCGCAGGAGCATTTTTTGCCCCTGCGGTGTGTACTTTTTTGTGTTACGCTTCGGTTTCTTCTGTCTCGGCATCTGCCAATGCCTGGCGGATCACGCTGTGGGAGAACCCGCGCCGTGCCAAAGCGGCAGCTACCTGCTGCCATTTGCCCTGTGCCAGCTTTGCGGCATAGTGGCGTTCCACCAGTGCGCGGGCATTGGCCAGTTCCGGGTTTTCCTCCTCGCTTTGGGCAAACAGAGCTTCCACCGCTTCGGCGGCCGCGCCGCGGTCAATGCCTTTGGCGTGCAGATCATCCAGAATTGCACGGCGGCTCTTGCGCTTGCGCAGCAGCTCCGCCGCACGGCGGCGGGCAAAACCGGCGTCATCCAGCAGGTTCAGCTCCTGCATTTTTGCCACGGCGGCGGCAGCGCTGTGGGGGTCAAAGCTGCGGCAGAGCTTTTGATAAAGCTCCCCGGCTGCATGGTCCCGCAGGGCCAGCAGGTCCATGGCTTTATCCACAGCCTTGCGGGTGTCGCTTTTGGTCTGCAGGTCATGGATCTGCCATTCTTCCAGCTCATCCCCGGTATGCAGCCCCGCCATGGCAAAGGTGTCCGCGTCCAGCGAAAAGGCAAACTCGCCGTCAAAGAACAGCGCATAGCGGCCTCTTTTTGTTTCTTTTACCTGTGTCAGCTTCGGCATCGCTTATTCGTCAACCATGATGTCGAGGTCCATCTCGCTGCCGGTGGTCTTGGGTGCATCTGCCATGGGAGCGGCAGGGGCATCTTCAGCAGCAACGGGGGTAACAGCCGGCTTCTCCAGCGGCTTCACGGTTCCCTTTTTGCCGGCCGCCAGCAGACGGTCCGCATTTTCGCGCACCTGCTTTTCAATCTCAGCAGCCACATCAGGGTGTTCTTTCAGGTAGAGCTTGGCGTTATCGCGGCCCTGACCCAGGCGGATATCGCCGTAGTTGAACCATGCGCCGCTCTTTTGCACAATGCCCAGCTTAGCACCCAGATCGATCATTTCGCCCAGTTTGGAGATTCCCTCGCCGAACATGATGTCAAACTCGGCCTCACGGAACGGGGGTGCCACTTTGTTCTTGACGATCTTGGCGCGGGTACGGTTGCCGATAAAGGAACCGCTGGCGTCCTTCAGGCCCTCAATGCGGCGCACATCAATACGTACAGAGGAATAATATTTCAGGGCGCGGCCGCCGGTGGTCACTTCAGGGTTGCCGTACATCACACCGACTTTTTCGCGCAGCTGGTTAATAAAGATGCAGACGGTGTTTGTTTTGCCGATGATGCCGGTCAGCTTACGCAGAGCCTGGCTCATCAGGCGGGCCTGCAGGCCGACATGGCTGTCACCCATCTCGCCCTCGATCTCTGCGCGCGGCACCATGGCGGCAACGGAGTCCACAACAACGGCGTCGATTGCACCGGAGCGGACAAGTGCCTCGCAGATCTCCATGGCCTGCTCGCCGGTGTCAGGCTGGCTGACCAGCAGGCTGTCAATGTCAACGCCCAGCGCGGCGGCGTAGGTCGGGTCCAGCGCATGCTCAACATCAATAAACGCGACCTCGCCGCCCATCTTCTGGGCTTCGGCCAGAATCTGCAGCGCCAGCGTTGTTTTACCGGAGGATTCGGGGCCGTAGACCTCAACGATACGGCCGCGGGGCACGCCGCCGATGCCCAGCGCCAGATCCAGACCGAGGCTGCCGGTGGGGATGGCATCGACCTGCATCGTGACATTGGCGCCCAGCTTCATAACGGCGCCCTTGCCGAACTGCTTTTCAATCTGGGCCAGCGCGGTTTCCAGCGCGGCTTTTTTGTCAGAGGCAGGGCCTGCCGTCTTGGGGGTAGTATCTTTTTTTGCTGCCATATTGCGGTTCTCCTTTTATATACAAGTAAGTCTAGGATTTGCGTTTGCATCTATTATATACGATTTACAAACAGATTACAACATTTTGTTGTGCGTTTTTTGTCCCATAAATCGGATTTTCAGCAGCTTTTTTCGGGTTTTTGGAGCAGCACGGCCCGGTCATTGCCGCCGTAGTCCTTGCGGCAGCTGGTGTTGACCCAGCCGCAGGCGGCCCCCAGCGCCAGCACGGCGGGGCCTTGGGCATAGCCGATCTCCAGCACAAGCCAGCCGCCCGGCCGCACGGCGTCCCGGTACTTTTCGGTCAGCAGACGGTAAAAATCCAGCCCGTCCGCGCCGCCGTCCAGCGCCATGGCAGGCTCCTGCGCCGTTTCCGGCATCAGCGCCCGCATCTCCGCCCCGGTCAGGTAGGGTGGGTTGGAGATGATCAGGTCCGCCCCCTCGGCGGGCAGTGTTTTATAATAGGTAAAGACATCGGCCTGCACGGTGCGCACACCGGTCTGTTCCGTGTTGGCGGTCAGGTACTGCCATGCCTCCTGGCTTTTTTCCACACAGGTCACCAGCGCGCCGGGGCTGTGGCGCGCAATGCCAAGCCCCAAGCAGCCTGTCCCTGCGCAGAGGTCATACACCACCGGCCGTTCCCTGCCCTGCAAAAGCGTGAGGGCGCTCTCGCAGACGATCTCGCTGTCAGCCCGGGGGCACAGCACGCCCGGCCCGACCTTGAGCGTAAAATCCATAAAGTCCCACTCGCCCAGAATGTACTGCAGCGGCTCGCGGGCAGCGCGGCGTTCGGCAAGCGCGCTCAGGCGGGCTTCCTCGGCGGCGCTGGGGCCGTCATCCAGCCGGGGATCGCGGCCGGTCGCAAGGCGGTACAGCTCGGCCGCGTCAAAGCGGGCATCGGGCACACCGGCGGCCGTCAGCTTGGCGCAAAGCTTTTGAAATGCAGCGTTCACCAGCGGGCATCCTCCTGCTTTTCCGGCAGAACGGGGGTGACGGCGGCAATCGCAACCTCGATCATCGAGTCGTCCGGCTCAAAGGTCGTCAGCCGCTGCATCCAAAGCCCCGGCTGAGAGATGAGCTTTGCCGCCGCGCTGTCAGAGCGGCCCGCCCATTTCAAAATTTCATACGATACACCAACCAGAAGCGGGAACATGCAAAGCTTATACACGACCCGCATCGCGGTGCTGGTCCAAGGCAGCACCGCATACAGGAAGATGCTGATGATGATGACGAGGATCATAAAGCTGGTGCCGCACCGCGGGTGAAAGCGGCTCTGGCGGCGGATGTTTTCCACCGTCAGGGGCAGACCGGCCTCATAACAGGCGATGGTCTTATGCTCGGCACCGTGGTACTCAAATACGCGGTGCAGCTCCTTCATGCGGGTGCAAAGGAACATGTAGCCGAGGAAGATGACCATCTTGAGCACGCCCTCGAGGATTACGCGCGGCCAGCGCCCCAGCGGCACGGCGCGCATGACAAGACCGGTCAAAAAAGTGGGCAGAAAGGTAAACAGGAACAGCGCCAGCGCCACGCCCACAAAGGCGGCGCAGGCCATCAGCGCGTTCTGCACGGCGGGGGTGGCGTGCGCCTCGAACCATTTGTCCAGCTTGGACTCAGCGGGCTCGGTCTCGCCCTCCATGGCGACGTCGGCCGCGTGCATCAGGTAGCGGTAGCCCTTGTAAAGGTTTTCCGCCATGTTGCAGACGCCCCGGACCAGCGGGACCTTATTGTACCAGTGGGTCGTGACGGTGTCATAGCTCAGGTCGATGGTGCCGTCCGGCTTGCGCACGGCGCAGCAGATTTTTTCCGGACCGCGCATCATGATGCCCTCCATCAGGGCTTGTCCCCCGACGGAGGTGCGGAATTCTTTGGACATAGGCGTTCTCCTTCGTCATTTTTGCCTTCCCCTGAGGGGGAAGGTGGCCGAGCAAAGCGAGGCCGGATGAGGGGCGGATGTATCGCTATTGCCCGTTACCGGGTTGTCGCGGAAAGTTTGCCCCTCATCAGTCCGCTTCGTGGACAGCTTCCCCCTCGGGGGAAGCCTTAAATTTTTTCATGCAGATGCTCCTGCCCGGGGTGGTAGACGGGCAGGGTCACTGTGACGGTCGTGCCGCAGCCGAGGGCGGAGGTGATGTCGAACCGGCCGCCGAGCGTCTGGACGATCTCGTCCACGACCGCAAGGCCGATGCCGGAGCCGCGCACCGAGTTCTTTGCCTTGAAGAACCTCTGCTTGACCTTTTCCAGATCATCGGGCGCAATGCCCCGGCCCTGATCGCGGATCGACGCGCTGACCGTGACCGGTGTGCGGCGCAGGGTCAGAAAGATCGTACCGCCCGGCTCGGAATACTTGATAGCGTTGTCAAACAGGTTGACAAACACCTGCCGCAGCCGCGCCGGGTCTGCCCAGACCGGGTAGGGCTCGGGCGGCTCCTGATAGACAAGCTGCATTCCCTCCTGCCGGATGCGGGCCTCGACAAAGAGCGCCGCATCGGTGGCCTCGGCCACAAAGTCCAGCACCTGACAGTTCATCTTGATGCCGTTCTGCATACGGGAGAAGTCGAGCAGCTCCTCGACCATTGTGTAAAGGCGGTCGGTCTCGGTGCCGATGACCGCCAGACCGCGCCGGTAGTTCTCGTTGGAGGGGTCATCAATGTTGCTGATCGTTTCGACCCAGCCCTTGATCGAGGTCAACGGCGTGCGCAGCTCATGGCTGACCGAGGAGATGAACTCGTTTTTCAGCCGCTCGGTCTCGGCCAGATCCTCGGCCATCTGGTTGATGGTCTTGCACAGGCGGCCGATCTCGTCATCGTACCGGGTGTCCGGCAGGCGCACCTTCATGTCACCTTTGGCGATCCGGGTGGCCGTAGCCTCGACCTCGCCGAGGGGCCGCACGATGGAGCGCACAAAAAACAGTCCGCTCCAGACCGTGAAGCACAGCACAAGCAGACCCAGCCCCACACAGATGGCCACGGTGCGCCACCAGAGGTTGTCCACCAGCACAAGGCTCGTCACCATCCGCATGGCGGCGATGCTGCCCGCCGCGTAGGGCACAAGCATCGTCACTGCCATGACACGCTCGCCCTGCGGCGTGGTAAAGATGGCCGACCCCAGCCCATTGGCGGCGGTCAGCGCACGGCCGTAATCGGTGCCGTTGGTCAGGTCGCGGTTCATCGTGCCGCTGCTGGTTGCCAGAATCACACCCTGATTGTCCAGCAGCATAAACTCAAACTTGTCCTTTTCGTCAAACTGCTCAACCACGCGGCGCAGGACCTGCCCGCGGCTTTCGGCGGTAACGGCCACATCCCCCGCCGTGCCGGTGGCCTGCAGGCGTCCCACCACGGTGGAAAAGCGGTTTTCCACAGCGCGCTCAACGCCGCCGTACAGGTCGTTATAGCTGTAATAGAGGAAAAGCCCCTCCGCCAGCACCAGCACCAGCACGGTGATAAGCAGGCTGCCGCGCACCCATCGGCGGATGATGCTGCTGCTGTTCGGCTGCATAGGGGTTCCCTCCTTTCGCGTTTTTCTAAGGGGCCGCCGTCACACATTCCAGCGGTAGCCATAGCCCCAGACGGTCATGATATGCCGGGGGTTGCTGGGTTCGTCCTCGATCTTCATCCGCAGGCGGCGGATGTTCACATCCACGATCTTGACATCACCGAAGTAATTCTTGCCCCAGACGCCCTCCAGAATTTTTTCACGCACCAGCGCGGTAGCCGGGTTGCGGAAAAACAGCTCCATGATCTGGAACTCGACCTGCGTCAGGTCGATCGGCGTGCCGGATTTGTAGAGGATGCGGCTCTTTTCGTCCAGCACAAAGGGGCCGCTGACAAGCTGCTCCGGCTCCTCAGCGGGCTTGGCGGCGCTGGTGCCGCGGTGGATACGCCGGGTCAGCGCCTCCAGCCGGGCGATCAGCTCCGACACCGAGAAGGGCTTTGTGATGTAATCGTCCGCGCCGATGGACAGGCCGCGGATCTTGTCGCTCTCCTGCCCCTTGGCCGACACAATGATGATGCCGATGTCGCTGTCATCGCGGCGGATCGTTTCACAGAGGCTCAGCCCGTCCATGCCGGGCAGCATGATGTCCAGCAGGGCTGCATCGCAGGGCTCGCCGCCGTGCATCAGCTCCAGCGCACGCTCGGCGCTGGGGGCCTCAACGACCTCCCAGCCTGCCATTTTCAGGTTCAGGGCTACCATTTCGCGGATGCTGGCTTCGTCCTCGACTACCAAAACTCGTTTCATAAGCCTTTCCCTTCCTTATCAATTTGACCCCAGCAGCACGGTATTCTGGCTGATGGAATCGAGATTCAAGCCGTAATAGGGCGTAATGACCCGCGCCTGCAGCTGTTGGCTGCCGATATTGGCGATGCGCAGATAGTTGCCCTCGCCGCTGGCCGTGTCTGTGGTCGGGTCAACGACCCGCATCTCGCAGTAGACGGTGTTTCCCTCAGCGTTGCAGATCAGCCAGCCGGTGCCGCCCTGATTGGCGCGGATCAGCACGCTGCCGTGCATTGACTCGGGCAGCTCCATAAACAGATCGTACTCACTGTCGTAGACACCGAACCGGCTGTTGCCGCCCGCGGCGGAGGTGTAATCCTTCCAGAGCAGGAAGCTCAGCCGCTTGTCCATCGGCGTCTGCAGGGTGCCGCCATCGTCGATCTCCACGGGGATGTCCACCGTGCCGTTGCCGTCAATGTCGCAGCTGAGCAGGGTGTCGTTGTAGCGCAGCGTGCTGCGCTGAATGTCGCTCATGCCGCCGGGGCGGTAGGGCTGCAGAAAGCCTGTACCGCCATCGTACAGGATAATGTCCGACACAAGGCTGCTTGCCCCGGTCCATGCGTCCATCACAAGGTACATGGCGTCATCGCTGCCGGTCCCGGCATGCAGGGCTGCACAGCTGCTGTAAACGCCCTCGCCCAGATTCAGCGTCTGGGTCGAGCGGAACTCCCCCTCGTTGGCGGTCAGCAGCTGCAGCGTCACGCCGCCCAGCTCGGTGTCCGGCGGCAGGGCCAGCACAAGATCCTGGGTATCGCCCTTGCCGGTGAAATTGGCCACGATCATATCGGTGTAGCTTTTGCTGATGACGGTGGACAGTCTGCCGTTGTCGTACTGGTAGACGGCCAGATACTGGTCCCCCTGCGGGGAGATGTACCCGGTCAGCAGCTGCTTGCTGGCCGCGTCCTTCAGGCTGGCGGCGGAAAAGCTCTCCACCTCGGAGGACATACCCTCGATAGCCTGACTGACACGCCAGCCGCTCTCGCCGCTCGGCTCCAGCACCGCAAGCCAGACATTGGAACTGGTGGTGTCGGCCGTGTACAGGACTGCGGCCTCGTCAACGCCGTCACCGTCCCAGTCACCAAACGCAAACGGAGAGAGAAAATCGCCGCTGGCGGGATATTTCAGGGTAGCGCTGCCGCCCAGATAGCTGTTCAGCGCCTTCTGCAGGGCCGCGCTCTCGCCGGAAAGCTGCGGGGCGCGCAGCAGGGTTTCTACATCGCCCGCCGCACTGCAGCCTGCCAGCAGCGCCGCCGCAGGGAGCAGCGCCGCAAGTCGCTTTCTCATGGGTGGCACGCTCCTTTCCTGCGCAGATTACAAATCCAAGTATGGCTCATCAGAGAATCCCCGGTTTCTCAACCTCCGAACAATGCCGTCCAACATACCGCGCCACGCTTCACGAACTTTCACATTTCTGCCAAGCACATGTACAAGTGTTGGGCTGATTGCATAGTAAACTGCCACGAAGCATCGACCGGGTACTGATTTTTTCAAGATTTCATCACGGTAACGGCGCAGAATCCACACCTGCGGGCAATCATACGACCCATAAACGCAAGTCGCAATATAGCATCCCTGTTTCTTTCCATGGGTTTCATTATGCTGTTCAGCCTGTTCATCCCAGCTTTGACGCGGCACCACGACATTTTCCATCGGCTCTGCCGACTTTTCCTTGAAGTGCGCCACACGCACCGGCGGCGTTTCCAATGCCGTTGTGATGCGCTTTTGGATATACTCACGGTTCACACCGTAATTTGTCCAAAGCGTCACCAGCGGCACACCCGCCTCCTCGCATATCATTGCAACCTTTTCATCACGCTTGCGGCGTTCCGCGTCATGGTGCGAAGGATCGTTAATTTCGACTGCAATTTTCGGTGCGAACGCCGCATCTGTCACCAAAAAATCCACATTGCGAAAAAGCTCATTCCTATATGCGGCGTTATCGGTTCGCTCGATAAATGCCGCAAGATTGATTTGCGGAAACACATGATACCCCTGCGGAATAAGCTCTTGAAGGGCTTTAAAAAACAGCTGCTCGTTTGCGGTAATCAAGCTTTTGCGGCGCTCATAGCGAAACTCCGGCTGCTCGCGTTGCGGACAGGATGCGCCAACATAATGCCATTGCCCACATTGCGGGCATTTATGAATCAAGCCCTGTTCTTTCTTTTGGTTGCAGACGCGGCACAATGGGTAACGGCCACTCTCTGCACCACAGACACAGCATTTCATGAGCAAGGCCCCTTTTCCATCAATCTTTTACAGCAATACATGATATAGTATACCACATTTACGGCAGCGCCGCAATGCCTAACAGCATCAGCAATGTACCTGCGGCGGCGCCCAAAATGCCGGCGGCGCGATGTTTAAGGGCAACCGCATCGGGCAAAAGCTGGGCAAAGGACACCCACACCATAATGCCTGCCGCCAGCACGACCGTGCCGTTCAAAAAGCCGGGTGTAAAAAACCGGCGCAGGAACAGCCACGCCAGCACAGCCCCCAGCGGCTCGGCCAGCCCTGAAACGAGCGCCGCCAGCACACCGGCCGCACGGCTGCGGGTTGCGTAGGCGAAGGGCACCGCCACAGCAAGGCCCTCCGGGATATTGTGCAGCGCGATGGCCGCCGCCGTGCGCAGACCGAGCGCCGGGTCCGCTGTCCCGGCGAAGAAGGTAAGTACGCCCTCCGGGAAATTGTGCAGCAGCAGCGCCGCTCCGGTGATAAGAGCGGTGCGCATAGCCGCCGCACGGGCGGGGTCACGGCCCCGGCCGAAGCGGACGGCAAGCTCGGATTCCTCCGGCAGAAGATTGCCCAGCAGCCCCGCCGCTGCCATGCCAAGCGCCGTCAGCGCCGCAAGCGCCCCGCCGCACGCCAGAGGCGGCAGATAGCCGCCGTAAAAATGCAGTGCCTCAGGCAGCAGATCGGCCAGCGATGCCGTGAGCATGACCCCACCCGCAAAGCCCGCCGAGGCGGCCAGAAGCTTTTCTGTTGGTTTGCCAATCACCGCCAGCATCCCGCCCAGACCTGTAGACAGACCGGCGAGGGCGGTGAGGATCAGTGGTGAAGTTTGCATATCGGTACACCCCCAAGCTTTAGACTTATAAATGTATACGGTGCGCAGGACGGCATATGACAAGGGCGCAGGGGGTGTTCTTTTGCGGGTGGGTATGGTATACTTGCTTTAGTATATCAAGTCGAAATTTGCAGGTGTTATTGATGAGAATTGTAGAAGTTTCAGAAAACAAAAAACAATATCTTGATTTGCTCCTATTGGCGGATGAGCAAGAAGATATGGTTGACCGTTATCTCTGTAAAGGTAAAATGTATGTTCTCGATGATGACGGAGTGAAATGCGAGTGTGTCGTAACGGATGAAGGGACTGGAATACTTGAAATTAAGAATATCGCTACAGTTCCCCCATTTCAGCGAAAAGGCTATGCCAAAGCACTGATTGAATTTCTTGTTGAAAAATACCGTGGACAATTTTCGATACTGCAAGTGGGAACCGGCGACAGCCCATTGACGATACCCTTTTATGAAAAATGTGGCTTTGTACGCTCGTATATCGTGCCAAATTTCTTTACGGATCATTATGATCACCCGATATATGAGTGTGGTGTACACCTTGTAGATATGGTGTATTTGCAAAGGCCTCTATAAAACCAATTCCAGTTTGACGAACAAAATCCGAAAACATTAGGGCGCAGAGGAGATAGAATCCTTTGCGTCCTTTCTTTTTACATAAGGGTTGACATCATTGCGTTATTGCAGATACCCTTGTACAATGTAGTTAGAAGAAAGGGGTTGAGCCTATGAAGCTGGTATTGAAGATATTGGCACTGCCGGTGC
>ERZ838399.2609-NODE-2609-length-13151-cov-3.985186_pt1 | contig 13151 bp, 5 predicted proteins | sample MGYA00519683_ERZ838399 | MGnify/ENA primary metagenome ERZ838399 (study PRJEB31850, sample SAMEA3708833) | human gut metagenome | biome: human gut; feature: human-associated habitat; material: faeces | place: China | collected 2014 ...
AGCCCCTCATCCAGAAACAGCCAAAGCCCATCCCCTGCCGTTTCCCCTGTCAGGTTCGTTTCGGAAAAAACAACCGTATTGCCATTTTCATCCTGCCAGCCCGTTCGGGAAAGCAGGAAGGCTCTGAATTCCTTCATCATATCAGCCCTCAATCGTAATGCCTGTATAGTAATGGCGCAGAATTTCCTTATAATCATAGCCCATCTGTGCCATGCCCTGTGCGCCCTTCTGGCTCAAGCCGACACCATGACCGCTGCCGCTGCCGGAAAATACGAATTTCCCATTCGCAACGGTGCTGATGCTCACGCTGTAAACCGCATAGGCTCCGTTATCGGTATTCTGAGCAGACTGTGCCGCATCCACATCAACAGAAAGCTTTTTCCCATTCAGATAGGAGAGCGCGCCCTCTGTTTTTGCAACAATGCCCTGCCTTGCCGCCGCCAAAAGCAGACCGCCCTTCGCGCTTGTGCTCGTGCCGCCCGTTACCGTGCCGCCCTTGCCGTTAATCGTAAACATCTTGCTCGGCAGTGTGCCGCAGGCAGAGGAAAAATAGGTCCGAATGGCTTCCTTTGTCAGCGTTTTTGTGCCGCTTGTGCCGACAATTTGCAGCTCCTGCCCTCGCCCGCCTGTGGAAATCTTCGTAATCACAATATCCTTCGCTATGCCGATATTCTCACCCTTCGCCTGCAAAAGCGCAGTCAGCTCATCCAGTGTCAAAGCCTTTGTCCAGCTGTTATCGCCATATTCCCCCGGTTCGGGAACCGCACGCAGATACGGCACCGCCGCATTCCATACGTTTTCACTGCTTTCGGTATAGCCGCCTGTAGATGCGGAGAACACCGCTTCAATCGGGCTGCCGTTGTAGCAGGCAACCTCGCCTGCCGTTGCATCTACCGCCGCTGTGGTGGCATCCGCCTCATTGCTGTAGCCCTTATAAACCTGACACGCCGTAGTGTCGCAAAGCTGATAGCCGCTGCCCGTATGCGCGCCCAGCTTCGTCATGGCATAGGTGCGCGCCGCAACCGCCTGCGCCTTCAGTGCCTCCGTCTCTGTATCTGCCGGTACGTCTTTTGCCAACACTCCCGTAAGATACTCATTCCACTCTACTTCTGCAATCCCGTCTGCCTCTTCTTCCTCCGAAGCTTTAACTCTGATGTAAAAATTTTCATTCGTTGTCTCTTCTGGATCTACTCCGTTTACAAACACTTGCCCGGCAGTAGGACGTATCAGACGATTGATACAACGCAGTAATGTCGATTTTCCACTTCCCGAGAGTCCCATTATCACGAAAAACTCTCCTTCATTAATTGAAAGATTGGCATCTTTCACTCCTACCGTACAACCGGTATCTTTCAGAATTTCCTCTTTACTCTTATCTTTTTTCAACATCTTGAGGGCTTTCTGCTTCTCGTTACCAAAGATAAGGTACAAATCCTTTATTTCTATTTTACTCATATAATATATTGGTTTAGATTATAATATTTGTTTTGTTTTCAACTGCCGCATTCCTTATTCTCACTTACGATAAACAAGTTGAATGTTCGCATGGTTCAGTCATGTCACATGATAACATGACGGTCCGACGTTTTTTAAATGGTTTAAAAAAAACAGACAGAGTAGTTTAAAAGGAATAGAATTTGATAAGATTATCCTCTTAATGAACAGTAGAAAACAGTATTTTCATAAATAAATAACAGTCTGTTCTTGCATATTGTTGGCACAAAGGTAAGGAAAATAGATTAAATATGCAAATTTCATTCAGATACGGAGTAATTCCAAAGATGCTTTTTCAAGTCTACGCATCCATTTTGTTTGAAAGAGATCCCTTCTTCCAACAAGAGTTGTTTCTGCTCTGTCCAACCCGGAACAAGCCGTCCCGACGCATTGACAACCCGATGACAAGGCGCAGATAAATCATCCGGAATCTGTTTCAAAGCACGCCCCACCATACGGAAACATTGAGACATTCCCAATAATGCGGCAATTCCCCCATAGGTAGAAACTTTACCTACCGGAATTTCTCGGACAACCTGATACACCTCTTGACAAAAGGATGCGAAAAGGCTCGCCTTATCTACTTTATAATCTTTCATCACTCAAACATTACTTTATTTCAGTTCCAAAACTAGATAAAAAGAAAAGAATTTGCAAATAATAAAAGCATTTCAAATAAAATATGCAACTTTATTTGCTTTATTTACAAATAATCCCGACCTTTGTACCCATTAAAAGCAACCCTATTATTAACAAAACAAGCACTGCTGTTATGAAAAAGAAGACAATTCTATTCGCTTCTTGTTTATTGGGAGTATTCGCTTTCAGCTCCTGTGAGAAGAACCTTTATGATGAAAGCAAGCAACCTGAAAAAGAAATTCAAGTAAAAGACCTGAATATACCCGCAGGCTTTCAATGGAAATTAACTCAAGTAGCCGCAGGAACAGTAGCTGCTACTACCCCCACTATGGTTTCCTTCTTTTTGGATGAAGCATGTAGTAAAGAAGAGAAAATAGCCGACATTCCTGTAGATACAGAAATTTCAAGTCTCCCTTTGAGCATCCCAACCTACGTAAATACATTGTATGCCCAGTACAAAACCAGCACCAATGAAACAAAAAAAGTAGCCATACCTGTAAATGCAGATAGAAGTTTCTCACTGAACATTGCTAATGATGCCAAATCCAAATCTAACACCACCCGGTCAATCACTCGTGGGCATGATATAGAAGATGACATCCAATTGTCAAAAGGAGTCATTTTTCATCCCAAAGATGGTTGGGGAACAATCATGTTTGAAGACCAATTTCCATCATTAGGAGATTATGACTTTAATGATTTTGTAGTCAATTATAAGGTGCAGTTCCAAGGTATTAGAAAGGTTGACAAAAAATACACTGCGCAGTATATACAAATAGGATTACGTCTAAAAGCTATCGGAGGAATATTCCCTTATTCCCCTTATTTAAGACTGAAAGAAATAGATTCTGACGAAGTGGAAAGTATAGAAGTTTATGAAACTAAAAACGTGATTCCTGCGATCGACAGAGTAGAACTTGTCCCCAATAAACATCTTATCATTGATTACAGCCCTTTAATTAAGAATCTGGCTAAACCTGCAGGCAGCCAATATTATAATACAGAAAAGAATGCTTTAATAGCAACAAGTGATTTACCGGAGATCAATATTCTGATCACCCTAAAGAAGAGAAAAGAAGTAAAGGAAATATTAGAAGGCGATGAATTCGACTTGTATTTAAAACGTAATGATAGCGGAACAGAAATCCATATGAATGGTATTGAACCGATCACTTACCAATATCCATTCAATGATAAAAATCTGCTACCGGTATATACAAACGGGGACGAAGAAGATGATAATTATTATTTTAGTGCAGGACGCCTGATTTGGGGATTAAGAGTACCAGGCAACGCAGCACATGCTATTGAAAAAGCTAATTTCTTGGAAGCCTATAAAGGATTCGCAAAATGGGCGCAAAGTAGTGGCAAAAACGAACAAAACTGGTATAATCAAGGAAACGCAGATAAAAGTTTATTGATTCATAACTAACACATATCAATAAATCCCGGTAAACATTGAAAATTCAAGTTACCGGGATTTATTGTATTCTGACGTGAATAGTTTTGATTCTATCCTTTCCTTTTCAGCAAATCTGTCGGACTTTCACCAAACTGCTCTCTATAACATTTGGTAAAATAAGAAGGAGAACTAAAACCAACTTCATAACCTATCTCTGCCACTGTCATATCCGACGAAGCAAGCAGGGAAGCAGCTTTCTTCAAACGAGCTATACGAAGCAGTTCATTCGGGGAATAATTAGTTAGGGATTTGATTTTGCGATAGAGTTGCACACGGCTTAATCCCATATCTTTACCCAAGTCTTCCACATTCAAATTTGAATCTCCCATCTTTGCCTCAATCAAAGCTTTGAATTTTTCCACAAAGTCTTTATCCATATCACAGACATCCTCTTTCGCCAACGTTTGTCCGTCACCAAAAAACTGTTTCAGGCGGCGGTGTGAATCTATCAGATTACGAACGCGTGCCAATAGTAATTGCGAACTGAAAGGCTTGGAGATATAAGAATCTGCACCACCATCATACCCTTGAATTCGTTGTTCATCCAAAGAACAAGCTGTCAATAGGATAACAGGAATATGACAGGTTTGTAATTCGCTTTTCAAGCGACGACAACATTCAATTCCATCCATTCCGGGCATCATTACATCGGAGATAATCAAGTCCGGGACATATTTCATAGCTTTACGAATACCTTCCGAGCCGTCTGCAGCTTCTATAACAGTATAATCAGTATGAAGCAATCCATGCACATATAAGCGAATATCAGCGTTATCATCAATAATCAGAACGCAAGGTTTGGAAGAGTCGTAACTTTTTTCCAATTCCTCTTCTTCGTAAGTTAAAGCATCATTCAAGCTCGAAGAACCGGAATAACCGGAAGTTGCAGGAGTTGCCGGAACCCCAGCAACGGCAGAGGTTGTAGCATCGGTGGAGGTTACAGAAGTAGCAGACACAGAGAATGCCGGAGAGTTTTCAGAAACAACAGTCTCGCAAGTCTGCACAGGCAAATCAACGGTAAAGATAGTTCCTTGCTTTTCATCACTTTCCACCGTGATGGTACCTTTATGCAAATCCACAAAAGCCTTTACCAATGCCAGTCCAATACCCGAACCGGCATGGTGCATATCTATCTTATAGAAACGGTCGAAAATATTCCGGATATGCTCCGCAGAAATCATTGAACCGGTATTGGCAACGGTAAAGCGAATCCAGCAATGATCGTCTTTAGTCAGGGAAGACAAGCGTACAGTTACTTTTCCGTTTTCCGGAGTAAATTTGAAAGCGTTGGAAAGGAGGTTGAAATAGATGCGTTCCAACTTTTCTACATCTGCCAATGTGCGGTAATTCGTATCCGGCATATAATCGAATGAGAAATGAATATGCTTCTTCCGGGCTACTGCCATGAAAGATTCGTTCCATCCTTCAAAAGAAGAAAGAATGTCTAACGAAATAGGAGTATATTCCATTTTTCCATTCTCGTATTTACGAAAATCCAGAATCTGATTGACAAGACGCAAAAGGATATTCACGTTTCGCTGAACTAACAATAACATTCGGCGCTGATCTTCACTCAAAGACGAATCAGCCAGTAAATGCTCTACCGGGTCGGCAACTAATGTCAGTGGAGTACGAAAATCGTGAGATATATTTGTGAAGAAAACCAGCTTGGCATGAGTCGCTTCTTCCAGTTGATGAGAAAGCTGGATAAGCTGATCCCGCTGTTCTTCGAGTTTGTCACGCTGTTCTTCAAGAATATCCCGTTGCTCTTCGAGTTTATCGCGCTGTTGCTCTACTTGTTTCTTCTGTTCGGACAACTCTTTATTCAGGCGATTCTTGGAACGGAGGGATTTATAGACTACCAACAACAATCCCGCTACTAATAAAAGAATAACCAAGCCGCCATACATCACGACCTGCTGCGTAGCTACACGCGACAGATACCCACCGATACGTCCGTTCAATGTTTCAATCTTCTGATCCAGTTCCGAGATATGGGTAGTCTGAAGTTGCATAACGTGCGCGTTCGTGCGGTCTACAACGGCAGTATTCATGACCGTTTCGCGAGGATAAGACTTCTTCTCAAGAATATTCATGGCCAGTTGCATCACTTTGTCCCCATTAGTCGGATAAATAAAAGTTGCATCCAGCACATTGTCAAGCACCAATTCAAGCCCGTTTCCTTTGCCGGGCAGGGCATCAATGCCAACAAAAATCATTTCCTTTTCACGTCCGGCTTTCTTCGCAGCTTGATAGGCTCCCGGAGCGATACGGTCGTTATGTGCATATACCGCATCAATCTTCGGATGACGGCGAAGCATACTATCCATTTCCACTTCTGCCGGTTCACGTTCCCAGGCAGCATCCGCTTTATCAATCAGTTTGATATCCGGATAATTGCTGATAGCAGCCATAAATCCCTGATGGCGTTCCATGGCAGGGGTGGAACCACCCAGTCCGGTAAGCTCCACTACATTCCCTTTCCCTTTCAGACTTGATGCGATATAATTTCCTACCGCACGACCTATTTCATAATTATCGGCACCGATATAGGCAGTATATTTATCAGAAAGTATCTTCCGGTCTACAAGAATGACAGGTATTCCTTTCTGATAGGCCTCCTCCACAATTGGAGTCATGGGAGCCGCTTCATTGGCGGAAATTATCAGTAAATCAACTCCTTTATCTATAAAATAATGAACATCTTCCGCCTGCTTACGGTTATCATCCGCCGCCGAGCGGATTTCAACCGACACTCCATCATAAAACATCGCTTCGCGAAGAATCTCATCATTCATCTTGTGCCTCCAAGAGTCATCGCTACATTGGGCCACCCCAATACGGAAACGAGGCGCATCCTGCCGACAGGCCGCCAAGCCCAAAAGACAAAACAAGACTGTTATCCACTTCGTATATTTCATCGCTTCAATCATTCCCTTTCTTTCGTATATCTTTTGTATTTCTTTCTGTAATCCAAATTTCTCTCCCCGCATTATTTGCATTCACCACCGGGAAATACATCAGTTCCACTTTCACAGGGTTCAGCGTATATTTTCCAGTAAAGCGTGGAAGCAAAGGAACCGTAAACTGATAAGTACCTACCGGTAATTTTTCGCTAAAGATAACAGTTTTCTCTTTAAAATACTCACGATATACTTCAGAACGGGAGAAATTAACAGGTTTTGAGGCATAACTACAACCTGCCGGAACAGGAACTTCGAGCATCACATATTGCGCACCCTCCTGTTTCACCTGCAAGGTAACTGTCAATGTAACAGGTACACCCGCCACCAAAGAGTCTTTTTCCAAAGTCACCTCCACCTTGAAAGCATCACTCTGACGAGCATTCATCACACGCTTCATTGAATAGACACTATACAATAAAGGCTCTTTTCCCGTTTTTGAAATAAGCAGACTGTCGCCTGCTGTCAGCCGGGCATGATAAGGAAATTCCGTAATTCGTTGATGATCCTTACCGCTCACAGACACCGACGTTCCTGACATCCCTCCGGAACCTGCCAGCAAATCGGTCAGAACAGTTGCCACAGCCGAAGAAGCCTGATACGTATTCCATCCGCGCTCCTTAGTCCGCAAAATATACAATTGCATATTTTCTTTCAACTTACACAGGGAAGGGTCATTTTTAATAATCCGGTAGGCTATCAATGTATTTATCATCTGATTTCCCTCCCAATAATAAGTACGCCGTCCGTCGTCACAGTAAACACCTTCCAGCATATCCTTTTTCAGATAAGGACGTACGCTATCACCCACATTCACCGAATCCACCTGTTGCTTGATTTCCCAGAGAAGCAGCTTCTCTTTCAAGTATGAAAGAGGACGATAATACTTGTTTCTATTTGCCAACGAGTCTTCTTTCTGTTCCAATTGCCGGACGAAAGGTTCCAATAATCTGACTGCCGAAGAATAATCCGCCTCTACTTTCCACTCATGCAGAGCATGAAGTATTTCTATATCTTCCAGTTTCATTCCTCGATAAGGACGCGTATGAGCATACTCCACTTTCAAACCATTCAGATTCAACTCCACAGGATAACCTGCATCTTGCGCCATCTTCAAAGCCCGCAGAATATGCGCAGACATCCAGAAAGAAGTATTTTCAGAGTTCCCCCACCACGACCATAACTGATGTTTGTTCTGATGATTCGTCAGTCGATGGATGATAGGTCGAATTGCTTTATCTACTTTCACCTTTTCACCCTTACTCTGCATATACTGTTGGTAAGCCAACAAACCGATTAACTTGGATGCCAGCTGCTCATTGCACAAATATTTGTATCCTGTCAAGTAATTCACTGATTCTTTATAGATGTCCAACTGATTGTCAGTGATACTCACCATCACTTCTTCATCCTCGCCGGATTGCACTTTAACCGTCTTTGCATCGGACAGAATACCCAATGTGCCCTCCGCCAATTCAGTTCCCTGTGCCAGTATCGGAATCGTATATTCCTCTCCATCCTGATAGCCATCGTCGCGAGTGAAAAGATAGCTGATGGTCACGCTATCGGCATGAACTGCCTGCATCGGCACTGTTTCATGAAATCCCTCCATGAAACTCACTTCCTGCCGTTTCAACGTATCCGTTCCGACGCAGAACTGTGTCTTTCCGGCTATGTGCTGCCCATCCAGATAATTGCGGATAGTCCCGACCACCGTACTCTGATCCCCCTCCACCAAGAAGCGGGGAGTTTTCAACTCCGCCATCAACGGTTTGTAAGAGCGGACGAAACGTCGGAAAGTACCCGTCTGCAAACGACGGTTCATGCCATAAACGACAGTTTCCCATTTCGTCACATTATCGGGGAAAGTTGTTTCAAACTGTACCGTTCCGGTTTTATCCGTAAACAAACGAGGCTGCCAGAAAGCCACATCCGAAAAATTCCTACGTAAGCCATTCAATTGCATCAGTTCATTATACAACTGTTCGTTATCCGCTTCTTCTTTCGCTTTCTGATCTTGCTCTTCCAGTTTCTCCAAAGGTGCGGTTGCAGCAGCAGAAGAAGAACCTACCATTAATCCGGCAACAGACCCCGTCAACGAAGATCTTGAACGCATGCCGTATCCTACAACGACCACTTCCTCCAGCGCCTGACTATCTTCTTCCAAAGTAACCAACAGATTGGCTCCGGGAGTTGCTCTCATCTCCTGCTGTTTAAAGCCGACATAACTAAACAAAAGCTGATCCCCTCCCCTGTCACAATCCATTTCGAAATATCCGTCCATGTCAGTGATCGTTCCCTCCGTCGTTCCTTTCACCACCACGCTGCACCCGATTAAAGGCTCTCCGGTAGCATCCGTTACATAACCGGAGACTTTACCGCCGTAATTGCGTACATACTGCCTGATCCTCATTTCCCTGTGACCAGGAAAGTTTGTACCGATCCTGCCAATTCCTCTTCCCAGCAAGAGCCACCCTGCTGACAACGAATCGCGTTCGTGTAGAGGCAGAGATTCCATATCTACATCCAGATAGGTATATGATTGTATCGTCAGAGCATCCTGTTTCAGATACTTTCCATTGTTATAAAGCAAAATCGCATCATACGTTCCGGCAGGAAACTTGGAATATATTCTATTCATTTGCACCAAGGTATCCGGATAAACCAGTTCTCCGGTAGTGCAGTCTTTAAAGAGCAAGTTAGCCACTCCGGTAGAATCTTTTTCTTCCGGAAGCCGGAAATTCAACGTCTTATCCGGCAGGGAGAAATAAATCCGGGTGGGATGCCAACTCTTTCCCTTGCGAAGTTCGGCCACCAGACTACGGAATCTTTCCGGTGATAAATGGTAATCATTCAAAGTCGGAATCTTTGCCACAGACGAAAAATTCAGATAAGCCGGGCACAGTTCCTCATCCTTATATTTATAAACCACATTGCCCTCGAATTCATAAGAGAAACCTCCCTCGTGCCGATACAACACACCATTCATATATTTCCAAGGTCCCGGCTCCACAGGACCTGCCAATATCTTTTTCTTGTAGCGCGACAGCTCCATGAGTGAAACCGGAAACAGCTTTCCATTATGTTTGAGCGAAGTATATACCGCCCCATCCATCACCGGAAGACGACAAAGATACCGTTCATAACGCTTCTTCTCTTCCGAAGTAAACTTATACTCATCATATTTCCCTTTCCTCTGCCGCAACCAGACTACTTCCACTCCTTGCGGCAACTGATTCATATCGAAACTTAAAATCGTTTTCTTGCCCCGGTCGAAAGCCAGAGAATCAATGATGAAAGCCCTGTCGTGCATTCGCAACATTATCTTCTGCTTTCCCGACGGATGCAATACAGGAAAAGAATACTGCTTAGGCTGTTCCGTCCACGAAAAATAGCAGGGAACATCGTTCTGCTCAATCACATAGATATTCACCGCCCGCCCGTTCAGCATCACATAAGGAGCAAACTGGGTGGTTCCATCCGGTGTATCAACCGTCTGACGGAACAGATTTCCCGAAGGATAAGCAAACTGATAATAAGGCAACTTATCCAAATGAAGCAACTGGTTCCAATGCTGATAATCCGATGTGCCGGTATGTAGATACTCTTTTTGCTTCATTGAGTAGGAAGCATGTTGCTCGCGCGGACGGGGTGCACTCCCGTAATAGGGTAAATCGGGTACGTGATAATCCAGCTGCGTGTTGACCGCAAAAGCTGTCAGATCGACGTTGGATACCGGACGCCCTTGTATATTGGTCACGTTCAATTTTGTTTTCACTTTCTGACCGGGATACACTCGTTCCGGCAAATCAGATTCAATCACCAGCCGTTCGGAAGGTGAAGTGTACGAGCGTTTCAACATACATTCCTTATCCCCCATGAAATAAAATACTTCTACGTAATAGACGGAAGAGGGATCGATCTCTCCGGATTTGTGTTCCATCTCTTTTCCCGAACCTTTCTGCAACAGGCGGTTGCCTTGATACACATACCAGGAAAGTTCCAGCTGCAAAGGATTGGAAAGGGAGACACAGAACGAATCTTTTTCTATGCCGCCATTCAGTTCCAGTTTGGAGTCAAGTGCGGCGGAAGCAATCGTCGTTTCATATCCTGTTTCCGGTATTTTGAAACGATAGTCCGTCACCGCCTGATTGAACGGTTCGCGATAGGGCAAACGCACTTTCTTCACTTCTTTCTTTTCACCATAGGTCAGTTCGGCCGCCACAGGACGCTCCACTCCCAGGTCGAAGAATGAAAAGCAAATAGTATCCGCCTGCGTAGTGCACTGCATATCATAGCACGAATAGTAGAAAGTCGCTTTGCTCTGCTGCTCCAAACGGTTATTGTCTGCCGTAAGCAAAACTACATTCACCGTATAGAAGCAATCGGAAGCTCCGAATATCCGAGCAGGAATATCTACCGAAGCTTTCCCGGAAGCATCCAGTTCCGCCTGCACGGACATCAGTGTATCGGGCAAAGAAAGTATCTGCGCATACGACTTCAGTACCTGCTGTCTGCCGACAGTCACTTCTACATTCACCTCCCGCAAAGGAAGTCCGTTGGCATCCGTTGCACTGATATCCATGCGGTTACTCTGCGATGCATATTGCACATTCGAAGCCAGCTTCACCAACAACTTGTTTCCGTTCAGTTCGTAGTCTTCATATTTGAAATTGGTGGAGGCTACGATGCGTCCCCGCTTATCACGAAGCTGTACAGTATATCTCTGATCGAGCTTCAGGTTCAATGAATCCGCCAACAGGAATTCTCCGGCGAAGCCTCCCGGATGGTAAGGGACGACGGACATTATCTTCTTATAGTCACGCCAGGAAGAACCGACACGCATCCACAATGAAAGTTCCTGTTTCAGAGGACGTTTATGTTCGGAGAGAGCATAAGACTTGAAACGGACAGTTTCGCCCGGTCTGTATTTATTCTTATCAGTAATCAGGTAACTATAAAACTCCGGTGCATCTTGCCGCCCATAATCATTTTTATACCAGGGTGGTACAAGGTGTTTCCTCAAATCGAATACCGCACGAAACTTATCCACTTCAACCGTCAGGATATGCTGTTCTTTCTGCGACCAGTTATCGTCAGTATACGTCTGACTGTCTTCATCGTAATAAACAGCCTTGCTGCCTACCCGCACTTCGGCATCTTTCCTGATAGTTCCCCCGGCATCAACCACCTGCAAGGTGAATACACCATACTCCTTGAAAAGGAAAACATGAAAAGGAATCACCGGAGCATAACGGTAATGAACTTCGTTCCGCTCTACATCAGCCAGCAGAAAATGCCCTTTGACCGGAGGATTGCTCCAAGTATCCGTGAAACGGGCAAAAGGAGTCTGCTGTATTTTATCCCATTGTTTCTGTCGGAGTTTGCCTTTGAGAAGTTTCAAAGCCTCTTTGTTAGTCAGTTCGAAAACGATCGTTTCGGGAGAGGTATCATCCCAGATCATCGGTTGTCCGAATGCTCCATTGGCAAAAAGCAGGACTCCCAATAACAACAGGCTCTTTAGCTGGCATAGCATTGTGTTCATAGTATTCGATAGATTGATTGAGAACAAAAATAGAAAATAAAACTGTGAGTATGCTATAAATCACTCGATTATTCGCAATTTTATCCCTTGAAAAAAAGTAAAAATGGTCCCCCATATTTACGCGGGAACCATTAACAAACGTATAAAGGGTAATACGAACACTTAATTGATGTTATAAAACATCTCTTTTTATTTGGATTATTTGCAAAGTTGACAAAAGTCCGTATCTTTGCAATGTATTTTTCATAGTATTAGATTTAAGGTTAACAAAGGTTGGAGCAAGGCGTTGCTCCTTTTTTTATGCCTGTACGTTTCGTACGTACAAAAAACAAGAGGTACACCCCACGAAATGAAATATACCTCTATGCTTACTATCAATAAAAGAATTACATCAGTCTATCTTTCAAAACCTGCGGAAGTTCGGGCATCGCACCTCTCTGTGTGCAGACATAAGCAGAAACCTCAACAGCCAGTTTATGCGCTTCGGGCACCGGTTTTCCATTGAGAATGGAGGCACAGAAAGCAGCTGTAAAAGAATCGCCTGCGCCCACTGTGTCGGCAACCGGTACTTTGGGCGTCTCCTGGAAAGAGACAACGCCCGGTGTGAACACATAGCTGCCATTGATGCCGCAAGTGAGAATCAACATCTTCAGGTTGTATTTTGCCAACAAAATCCAGCATTTATCCTGCAAATCAATGCCGGGATAACCAAACATACGGCTGATAGTCACCAGCTCTTCGTCGTTTATCTTCAGGACGTTGCAACGGTGGAACGATTCGCGCAGTACCTCTTTAGAGTAGAAATCCTGGCGGAGATTGATATCAAATATCTTGAGCTGTCCGTCTATATCGGGCATCGTATCCAGAAAGCGATTGATAGTGGCACGGCTCACTTCATTACGTTGAGCCAGCGAACCGAAGCAAACAGCACGTGTGCTCAAGACCAGACGTTTCAGCTCATCCGTAAAGGGAATGTTGTCCCACGCCACGCCCTCTTTGATTTCGTAACAAGGCACTCCCTCGTTATCCAGTGTCACCTGTACCGTAC
>ERZ838399.2610-NODE-2610-length-13145-cov-5.303132_pt1 | contig 13145 bp, 10 predicted proteins | sample MGYA00519683_ERZ838399 | MGnify/ENA primary metagenome ERZ838399 (study PRJEB31850, sample SAMEA3708833) | human gut metagenome | biome: human gut; feature: human-associated habitat; material: faeces | place: China | collected 2014 ...
ACTATAAGAGGGTGACTTTTATGGCATATTTTCTTAAAAAAACTAACAACAAAAATTGTATCTGGGGCTGGCCGTCGCGCTAGCGACTTGGTACAATATGATGATATGGCATTTAATTATATCATCGCTGATGCGAAGGGGAGATGGAAACAATGATGATCATGGATAGCAGCAAGCCGCTGTATCTGCAGGTGGAGGCAGATATTAAAAACCGTATCCTGTCGAAGCAGTACATGCCGGGAGATAAGCTTCCGACGGAGAACGAGCTAAGTGACCAGTATAATGTGAGTAAAATCACGATTCGAAAGGCGATACAGAATTTATCCGATGAGGGATATGTCAATAAGGTCCAGGGAAAGGGCACCTTCATCAATTTCAAGAAGGACAAGCTGTATCTGAATAAGACCAGCGGCTTCAAGGAAAGTCTGTCGAGCCTTGGACACGCGTCCAGACACGATATCATCCAGGCATCGTTCCTGAACGCGGATGAGGATATCGCAGAGAAGCTGATGATTCCGATGGGGACGAAGGTCGTCTACATCGAGCGTCTGGTCTGGCAGGATAACGAACCGATCGCGATCGATAAGATCTACATCGAGGATGCCCGCTTCCCGGACTTCATCACGACACTTTCGAAAGATCGCTCGTTCTACCAGGTGATGGATGAGTGCTATCATATCCGGCCGAATCATTCCGTCCTCGAAATCGACGGAAAGGCTGCGCAGAGCCACAGCGCAGATACTCTGAAGTGCAACGTCGGCGACCCGCTGTTTTCGATTCATAAAATCAGCTATGATCAGGATGGTAAGCCGATCCACTACTCGCTGACGACGGTCCGCTGTGATCGCGTCACCTATGTCGTTTCCACAAACGACTCCACGGTCATGGACGAGAAGATCAAGTCGAACTGAGCTTCGATCCACAACAGAAGGACGCTTCAGCCAGAACCAGCACAAACACAATCACAGATTTATCTCCATAAAGTTCAGAAGGGGCACCGACACATCTCGTGTGGTTGCCCCTTCGCTTCGTTTATTTATCGTTTATTTATCTTCTGTTTTTCGTGCTATGAACGGCGTTACGCCATCTCACAAATCTTACTGCGCACGCTGAGCACCATAGATGGTGCGACACTCAGCTCATCGATGCCCATCTCGACGAAACGCTCCGTCAGGGTCGTGTCAGCACCGAGCTCACCGCAGATGCCGGCCCACTTGCCCGCCTTATGCGCGCCATCGATGGTCATCTGAATCATCCGAAGAACCGCCTCATGATGTGGATTATAGAACTCGTCCAGCTTCTCATTCTGGCGATCGATCGCAAGTGTATACTGCGTGAGGTCGTTGGTGCCGATGCTGAAGAAATCGACGAGCTCTGCCAGCTCCTCACAGATCATCACTGCTGCCGGCGTCTCGATCATGATGCCCTGCTCCGGAATCGCATACGGGATTTGCTCCCGCTTGAGTTCTGCCGCCACCTCTGCGACGATCTCACGGATCCGAAGCACCTCATCTACGGAGATGATCATCGGATACATGATGGCGAGGTTTCCGTACTTCGCCGCACGAAGCAGTGCGCGGAGCTGTGTCTTAAACACATCCGGCTGTTTCAGACAGATACGGATCGCGCGATACCCCATCGCCGGGTTATCTTCCTTTCCGAGTCCGAGGTAATCGACGTTCTTATCCGCACCGATGTCGAGCGTTCGGATGATCACCTTCTTTCCGCCCATCGTCTGTAGCACCTGACGGTACGTGTTAAACTGCTCAGTCTCATCCGGCAGCGCGGTCTTTCCGAGATACAGGAACTCACTGCGGAACAGGCCGATGCCCTCCGCGTCATTTTCCTGTACATATGCGACATCTGAAACACTGCCGATGTTTGCATATACGTTTACCTTCCGGCCACTCTTCGTCACCGAAGGACGTCCCTTGTAGTTTGCAAGCAGCCGCTTCTGCTCTGCCGCCCTCGCCTGCATCTCGTGTGCAGCAGCGATGGTTGCCTCATCCGGATCCACGCAGAACACGGCATCCTTGCCATCGACGATGCCCATCGTACCGGAATGGAGACTGTCGAGCTCCACCGGCACACCGATCAGCGCCGGGATGTTCATCATACGCGCGAGGATCGCGGTATGGGAGTTCGTCGAGCCATGGACGGTGACGAACGCAAGGATCTTACGCTTATCCATCTGCACCGTTTCACTCGGTGTCAGGTCATCCGCCACGATGATGGACGGTTCCATATGCGCCCAGTCGAGCTCCTCCTCACCACTCAGATTCCGGATCAGACGATTCGAGATATCCTTCACATCCGCGGAACGTGCCTGCATGTACTCATCATCCATATTCGCGAAGATCTCGGCGAAGTTATCTCCGGTGACCGCCACCGCGTACTCAGCATTGAGCTCCTCCGTCTCGATCATCGAGTGGATCGCATCCTGGTAGTCCTCATCCTCGAGCATCATCTGATGCACCTCGAAGATCTGCGCGTTCACCTCGCCAACCTCCTGAAGCGCCTTCTCATAAAGCGCGCCGAGCTGGGCCTGCGCCTGTTTCTTCGCATCCTCGAGACGCTGGAGCTCTGCCGCTACATCCTCGACATGCTGACGCTTTACGATGCCATCACTCTTCTTCAGAACATTGATCGGACCGATCGCCGTTCCCTTATAAACGGACTTTCCGATGTATTTTTCCATTTCCTGTCCCCTCAGATTCTATATCGATCGATGAATTACAGATTTTCCTGGAAGAACTTCTCGAGTGCCTCGAACGCAGCATCCTCATCCGGACCCTCGACCTGCACGGTCACCTCATCGCCCTGCTTGACGCCCATGCTCATGATGGCGATCAGCTTGCCGGCAGCTGCGGTCTTTCCCTTCGCCGCGAGCGTCGTAGCGCTCTGGAACTTCTTCGCTTCCTTCACCAGCAGTCCGGCTGGTCTCGCATGCAGTCCGAGTTCTTCCTTGATCACATATGTAAATTCTTTCATCTTTATCTATCCTTTCTTTTCACTGCGTGAGCTCATACGTAAGTCCCCTCTGCAAATAAGCGGGATTCCTGCATACGTCACCATGTCATCTAAGTCATCATGTAAATAAGTTCTCATTATAAACAAAACTTCCCGCACGGTATAGTACTTTCCGGATCTCGAATTCACTATGCATGCAGGAAGTCTGGATATTTTTTCAGGGGTATGCCACAGTGCCCTGTGGTATTTTAAAGAAGTGTATCGCTCTGTTTAGAGAATGCCCAGTGCACCCATGACCATGCCGAAGAGGACGATGCCGATCAGCAGGACGTTGGTATTGACCTTCTTCTGAACGAGATTGTAGATGCCCAGCGTAAATACGAACGGAAGCATCTTCGGGATGATGGAATCCAGCATATCCTGGATGACCAGATTCGTACCACCGGTGGAGAAGGTAAGCGGCGTGGTGACGGACACCATGCTGGCTACCATACCGCCGACGACGGCGAGACCGACGATGGATGCGAAGTGCATTACGCGATCCATAAGTCCTTCCTGGTACAGCTTCGCGAGGTATTTATTACCTGACCTGTAGCCGAAGAAGGTTGCATTGTAGGCAAACAGCAATGACGGAATCGCGAACAGCAGTACTGCGAGAATCGGTCCCAGGATGCTGCCCTGCTGTGCGAACGAAAGGCCGATACCGAAGGTGATGATTCGGATGGTTCCCTGGAAGAAGCTGTCACCGATGCCGGCGAACGGCCCCATCAGACTGGTCTTGATCATGGAGATCGACTCGGTCTGGAACTCACCCTCTTCTGAATTTGCGTTCTGCTCCTCCATGGAAGCGGCGAGGCCCATGATAAACGGTGTCAGCTGCGGTGTGCAGTTAAAGAACTCCATATGCCGCTGATACGCTTCCTTTTTTCTCTCCTCATCATCTGCATACAGCTTGTCAAGCACCGGTGCCATGCCATACATGAAGCCCATGTGCATCTGACGCTCATAGTTCCATGAGCACATAATCGCGAGGGAATGCAGGAAGACCTTACGTAAGTCTTTATCGCTTACCTTCTTTAATGCTTTCTGATTTTCCATTATGCATTTGCCCCCTTTCCATACAGAACCTTATCCAGGATGAATGCCAGGATCGCGGCGAACATGGTCACACCGATCAGGCTGAGACCGGAATATGCGACGATCAGGAAGCCGAGAAGGAAGTACGGGAACATCTTCTTCGACAGCATTGAACTCAGCAGCATCGCAAATCCGAGGGCCGATAAGAGGTTACCAGCGACTGTGAGGCCGTTCGTGATGACCTGCGGAATCGCAGCTACCAGGTTCGTAACTAGATCCGTACCGAAGTAAACGGTCAGGAAGATCGGGATGAAGTAAACCAGCGCGTTGAAGCCGAAGGACCACCAGAGGTGGATATGAATCGCCTTCTTGAACTGTCCGTTCTCGATGGCCTTATCCGCTACATGAGAGAACTGCGCGATCACCATACGCATGATGACACTCAGGAACTCGCCAATGACGGCGACCGGAACGGCGAGGGTCAGTGCCGCTTCCGTGGAGGCACCGGAAAGAATCGCAAACGCAGTGGCGATGATACTTCCGAACTGCATGTTTGGTGGTCCGGCTGCTCCGATCGCTACAAATCCCATGGAAATAAGTTCCAGGGATGCACCTAAAATTACACCCTGTCTGACATCGCCTAATACGAGGCCTGCCAGTGTACTCAGGATCAGTGGTCTGCCGATGTTCTGACGTCCGATCAATCTGGAGTCGATGACACCGACGATACCAACTAAACCGAGTAAGATCGCTTTAATCAGCATACGACATCTCCTTTTTTAATTCTCAAATGATGCATGCTCGATCGGGGAGGATGGCACCATCTGAATATAGATCTTCTTTCCCATCGAAATCAGTTCCTGGGTGGCCTTCAGCTCTGCTTCATTTAAGTACACGGCCTTACCGTACTCCTTCGAACCGGCCTTCTTCGCCACACCGCCATAATTGATTTCGGTCACCTCTGGAAGCTCCTTCGCAAGCTGAAGTGCTTCTGCCGGTCCCTTTACGATGATCATGATATTCTTGCTGGCATTCTCATCCACCAGCTTCCGAAGCTGTGAAAACGGAATGATACTAAGCTCACAGTCCACCGGCTTCGCGATGCTGAGCGCCATCATGCTGATCGGATCATTCGGAACCTTATCATCGGCGACGATGATATAGTTGGTGCCTACCTGCTTGGTCCAGGAAAAAATCACCTGGCCATGTAAAAGACGATGATCTACACGAACTAACTTAATCATACATTTCCTCCATTTAAAAAGTTGTTGTACAGTACGATGCTCTGGGCTGCACTCTTACAGGTATCATCGAGGTCCAGCTCCTCCCATGTCGTACCGCTCTTCTTCATTGCCATGATTTCCAGTACCAGCGGGAGATTTACACCCGCGATCAGTTTTCTCGACGAGCTCATGAATGGTAAGGCGGTATTCGCCGGCGATCCTCCCGGAAGGTCCAGAAGGACGACCAGATTCCGATCCTTATATCTCTCCTCGATCGTCGCACGGATTGCTTCTGAAAAGTCATCCAGTGACTCTCCGTTTTCGAACGACAGCGTCCCGAAATCATCCTCGTCGATATCCAGGATCAGCTTCAATGCATCTGCATATCCCTTGCACAATCCTGCATGTGTAATCATCAGCACATCAAATGCATCTTTCATGTTTCGTACCATCCTTACTTAATTCTTCTATGATTGGAACAGCCTCTGATAAAGAGGCGATAATCTTTATGGCCTGTCGCTTCTGGACTTCCGTCGGCGGCATCAGATCCGGCACCATGATGACCGGGATCCTGGCATTCCAGGCTGCCTGGACGCCCACCTTCGAGTCTTCGAAAACCAGTGCATCCTCCGGTGCTGTATTCATCTTCGCAAGCACCTTCAGGTACGCTTCCGGCGAAGGCTTCCGCTCGACGACCTCATCACCACAGCAGATATAGTCAAAGTACTGTATGAGCTGTAAGCGAGTCAGGCGCTCCTCCGTCAGTGATCGACTGGTGGCGGTCGCTACCGCACACGGAAGTCCGGCCTTTTTGATGCAGTTCAGGAGTTCCACGGCACCCGGTTTTGCGGTGAGCTCACGCTCCAGACGCTCTACTCCATGCTGACGGGCGACTTTCATGAATTCCTCTGTGGAGCAGCGTCCACGGAACAACTCTTCCATGTAATCATACACCGGCTGTCCACTGCGACCAACCACATTCAGAAAGTCCTCTCTCTTCCAGTCGTCGATCCCGAAGTCTCTTGCCGTATCATACCATACATCCTGCCATACCCTCTCTGTATCGAGCAGCAGTCCATCTACATCAAAAATAACCAGTTTAAGCGACATATATTTTCCTCTTCGTACTGTATCTTAGTACTGCATCTGCCACATATAACGACGAACATCGAGTGAGTGACCACGCTCGAAGGCGATCGCCTCTACGAAGTGACGGATCACCACGCCGGTAAGGATGGCTGCAACATATGGCTTCGCCTCATCAGCTACCGTAGAAAGATCGAGATCCTTCTGATCGAGTACGAGCAGATCCTCTGTAAACTTCTTTGCGAAGTTCTCTACACGCTCATCGAGGTGTCTGGTGTGACCGATGGACTTTACAAGCATGAATGGAACATCATAATCGGTTACCTCGAACGGGCCATGGAAGTACTCACCGGAGTGGATGCATCCGGAGTTGATCCACTGCATCTCCATGAACCAGCACATCGCGGTGGAGTAAACCTCACCATAGTTGATGCCGCTGCCGATGGTGTAGATGGTCTTCTCACGCTTGTTGCGCTTCGCCCATGCCTTCGCCTGTGCATCGTACTGTGCCTTCGCCTGTGCAGAAAGATCGGTCAGCTTCTCGAGCTCCTTCAGGCATACATCCCACTTCGCATCTGGAGCGAGTACGGAAAGAAGGCTGAAAAGTAAGCCGTAAAGGATACCCTTATTCTTATCAGAATCGCTTACTTCCTTACCCCAGTCATAGTGAACAGGATACTCTGCTGCCTCCCAGAGTGGAGAACCCTCGAGGTTGGATAAGCAGATCGTAAGGGCGCCCTTGGAACGTGCAAGCTTCGTTGCCTCTACGGTCTCCGGTGTGTTTCCGGAATGTGAGCAGGAAATCACGACGGAGTTCTCATTGAGACGCTTCGGCGTATCATATACGAACTCGTTCGCGGTGTATACGTGGGAAGGGATCGAACTCTCCTTATCGAACATATACTGTCCAGCCATAAGCACTGCCTGGGATCCGCCACAAGCGACGAAATAAACCTCATTGACCTCCTTTCTGGCTTTCACTGCCTCAACTGCGGCCTTAATCTGTGATGCATGTAAGTCTCTCATAATTCCTCCTTAAAAATGATAATTGATTATATATCATTATATGATTTTATAAGTCTTATTATATACATGTAGCACAAATTTGCAAGTACTTTTTTCTTTTTTGTCGGGAGTTTTACACTTCTTTTTTTAGTGTTTTAATACAAATCCTTTATTTAAGCCATTTACGGCTTATTTTTTTGTCAAATTTTATGATTTTTATAGTGCCCGTCTTTAGGATTTAGCACTTTATTTTTTGAGAGTTAATGAAATATATTTTATCCTCAAGTCAGCATATTTGCTGGCTTTTTTCTTTGTTTTAAAAACTTGACAAATTTTCTTTTTTATACTTGCTTTTATGGTGCTATGGTGCTATACTATAAGAGGGTGACTTTTATGGCATATTTTCTTAAAAAAACTAACAACAAAAAAGGTACTTATCTTCAGATTTATTCAAGCTTTTACGATCCTGAACGCAGGCATACTGCCCACAAGGCTTATAAACCTATTGGTTATGTTCATGAGCTTCAGGCAAAGGGCATTGACGATCCTATCTCCTTCTACAAAGAAGAAGTTATCAGACTGAACCAGGAAGCAAATGCTGCAAAAGCCGCAAAAAAAGCGAAGCAGATTTCAGATGATTCGCCGGAAAAACTCATTGGCTATTTCCCGATGAAAAACATTAACGACAAGCTTTCTGTCAAAAAGTATATTGATCTCATGCAGACCGCTACTGACTTCCGCTTTAATGTTTTTGACATGATCTCTGCCCTTGTTTACGCAAGGCTTGTCCAGCCATGTTCAAAATCAAAGACTTATGACGAAGTGATTCCAAAGCTTTTTGAATCCTACGATTTTTCTTTAAACCAGCTCTATGACGGGCTGGAGTATATCGGTTGCGAATACGAAAAGATCATTGAAATCTACAATCATCAGATCCAACAGATGTATCAGTTTGATACCTCTCATACTTACTTTGACTGCACTAACTTTTACTTTGAGATCGACAGGGAAGATGATTTCCGGAAAAAAGGACCTTCCAAGGAAAACAGAAAAGAACCGATTGTTGGTCTGGGACTCCTGCTTGATGCAAATCAGATTCCCATCGGCATGAAGCTGTTTCCGGGCAATCAGAGTGAAAAGCCGGTGATCAGAAATATCATTGATGATTTGAAAAAGAGAAACTCTGTGTCCGGCAGAACCATACAGATCGCCGACAAAGGGTTGAATTGTGCTGAAAATATCTTCCATGCGCTCAAAAATGGGGATGGATATATTTTCTCTAAGTCCGTAAAGATGCTTCCGGAAACGGAAAAGACCTGGGTACTGCTCCCTAATAATTACAGGGATGTAAAAAATGCTGCCGGGGAGACTTTGTATCGCATTAAGGAATGTGTAGATGAATTTGAATATAAATTTACCGAGTCTGAAACAGGCTCTTTAAAAAAGTTCCGGATCACAGAAAAAAGGATTGTTACTTTCAATCCAAAACTTGCCAAAAAACAGATCTACGAAATTAATAAAGAAGTTGAAAAAGCAAGGCTTCTGAAAGCTTCGCAGGCTAAAAAATCCGAGTATGGTGATTCTGCAAAATATGTCATTTTTACTGCTGCAGATAAAAAGGGCAACGACACAGATGGTAAAGTAAAAGTCACCATGAATGAGGAACTCATTCAAAAATCCCTGGAGCTTGCCGGATACAACATGCTGGTCACTTCCGAGATTTCCATGAAAGATAAGGATGTCTACAATGCATACCACAATCTCTGGAGAATAGAAGAATCCTTCCGGATCATGAAGTCACAGCTGGATGCCAGACCGGTATACTTGCAAAAACAGGATACCATTGTTGGACATTTTTTAATCTGCTATCTGGCCGTATTACTGACAAGATTACTGCAGTTCAAGATATTAAAAAATGGTTATAGTTCCGAAGAGCTGTTTGAATTCGTACGTGACTTCAGAGTTGCCAAAATATCAGACAGAAAATATATAAATCTATCGCATGGTACATCATTTATCAGGGAATTGTCAGAGCTGTGCAGCTTACCACTGACATCGTATTTTTTGAACGAAGGAGACATCAAAAAAATGCTAAGCCACAGGTTTTAATCCTTGGCTTAGCACCATGTTTTATACTTCAACTCCGAAAGTCAGGTTATATAGTACTATTAAACCGCTACTACGTCAAGCATGCATTCTGTTTTTTCCACGACATTTATTTACTCATGCGTTTGTCGTGACTCTCTCCTGGCGTTTGGACTGCTCCCAACTGTTTGGCTGTTCCCTCTTTCTCTCCCCGATACTGCCCCGGCGTCACCCCAAACTTTCGTCTAAACAGCCGGTTAAAATAAGAAAGATTTTCAAATCCACATTTCAATGCGATCTGGGTCACACTTTCCTCTGTATTCTGCAGAAATTCCCCAGCCCTGGTCAGCCGGTAATCATTGAGATACTGGATAAAAGACATCCCCGCATACTGCTTAAAATACTTCATAAAATGTGACTCACTGTAAAAGCACAGCTCTGCCGCCTGCTTAATACTGATCTCTTCCCCAAAATGTTCCCGGATGTAGTCCAATATCCCCTTGATCTTCTCCCTTGCATGCCCCGGCTTTTTTTCAGCAAATAGAATCCCTCTGCCATAAGCATAATACAAAAACAGGAACAACTGTCCCTTAACCGCCAGCTGGTACCCATTTCCCCGCTGCTGCGAAAATTTATCCAACTCCCGTATCACGTTCCCAAACACCTCATAGTCCGGCTGTCCTTTTTGTATCAGAACCGGCTTTTTTGCCTGTCCTTCCTGCAGGGGACTAAGAAAATGCACCGTGCAGCCGTCTCCATTATCTCCCATAAGCATAGAAATACGGAAAATGATATTTTCGTACTCCATTCTTTCCCCGCTCCCACAGGAGATTGCATGAAGCTGACCTGGAAAAACAGCCAGAATATCTCCTTCTGACACAGGATAAGATACTGTGTCCACCGTGATCCGCCCATTTCCCTTCTTAACCGCGATAATTTCCATTTCCTCATGCCAGTGAAGAGCCACATGTGTGAAATCCACCGGGATAGAGCAGGGATAAATGTTAAAAGGGAACCCTCTTTTTCCATGCTCTTTTATTTCATGATAGCCCTGGTTCATCTTCCTCACCCATTCCTTTCTCCCGTCTTCTTTCAGCCACTTTTCATTCAACTGTTATTTTCTTATCCTATTTTTCATTTTTTGATAGTATTGTACTATAATATACTGGCATTCTGCAAGACAGAAAGAAATTTGTTTTTTATAATGTTCCCATAAGCATCTGAAAAATGCATACGGATACACGTTGACATATTACCACAGAAAGGAAATGAATTTCATGGTTGAACATACAATGACAAAAGAAATATTAAAAAACAGACTGACTGCTCTCTGCAAAAAGGAAATCTCTGACTGCTCTGAAAAAGAGCTTTATACAGGACTTTTATCTCTGGTACAGGAAATGGCAAAAGACAAAGAATCCAATCAGGGAAAGAAAAAGCTTTACTATATCTCCGCTGAGTTTCTGATCGGCAAACTGCTTTCCAACAACATGATCAATCTTGGGATCTATGATACAGTAAAGAACCTTCTGGAAGAAAATGGAAAATCCTTAAGTGCAGTAGAGGAGACCGAGCCTGAGCCATCTCTTGGAAACGGTGGTCTTGGACGTCTGGCTGCATGTTTTCTGGACTCTATTGCCACTTTAGGCTTAAATGGTGACGGCGTTGGTTTAAATTACCATTTCGGTCTTTTCAAACAACTGTTTAAAGACAACAAACAGGCAGAAGAACCAAATCCTTGGATTGAGAATACTTCCTGGCTGACAAAAACAGATGTAACCTATAAAATTCCATACAAGAACTTCACCCTTACATCCCGTATGTATGACATTGAAGTTACCGGCTACAACAACCGAACCAATAAGCTCCACCTGTTTGATGTGGAAACAGTAGATGAAAGCATTGTAGAGGACGGTATTTCCTTTGACAAGACCGATATTGCCAAAAACCTGACTCTTTTCCTCTATCCGGACGACAGTGATAAAGAAGGACGTATCCTTCGTATCTACCAGCAGTATTTCATGGTCAGCAATGCTGCCAGACTGATCTTAGACGAAGCCATTGCCAAAGGTTCCACTCTTTATGACCTTGCCGACTACGCTGTGATCCAGATCAATGACACCCATCCAACTATGGTCATCCCGGAACTGATCCGCCTGCTGACTACAGAACACGGCATGGAAATGGACGATGCCATTGAGATCGTAAGCCACTGCTGCGCATACACCAACCATACGATACTGGCAGAGGCACTGGAAAAGTGGCCGGTAGAATTCTTCAAAGAGGCCGTTCCACAGCTCCTTCCTATTATGGAGGTCCTGGATGATAAGGTACGCCGCAAATTCGATGATCCATCTGTTTATATCATCGATAAAAATGATCTGGTGCACATGGCCCACATTGACATCCACTATGGCTTCAGCGTAAACGGTGTTGCCTCCCTTCACACTGATATTTTAAAAGAGACTGAATTAAACAACTTCTACAAGCTTTATCCTGAGAAGTTTAATAATAAGACCAATGGCATTACCTTCCGCCGCTGGCTGCTGCACAGCAATCCGGAACTGACTGACTTCATCACCAGTTTTATTGGGGACGGATTTAAGAAAGATGCAGAAGAATTAAAGAAATTAAATACACCTGTTATCACAAAGAATTTGAAACAGCTTTACCGCCTGTTAGACATCAAGGCCCAGAAAAAAGCAGCGCTGGCTGACTATCTGGAAAAGACCCAGGGCATCACCATTAACCCGGACTCCATTTTCGATATCCAGATCAAACGTCTTCATGAGTACAAGAGACAGCAGATGAATGCCCTTTATCTCATCCATAAATACCTGGAGATCAAAAAGGGTAAAAAACCAACTACACCGATCACTGCCATCTTCGGGGCAAAGGCTGCACCTGCCTATATCATTGCCAAGGATATTATCCATATGATCCTCTGCCTGCAGCAGATCATTGAAAAGGACCCTGAGGTAAAACCATACTTAAATGTAGTTATGGTAAGCAACTACAATGTTACTCTGGCTGAAAAGCTGATCCCGGCCTGCGATATTTCCGAGCAGATCTCCCTTGCTTCCAAGGAAGCCAGCGGAACCGGAAACATGAAATTCATGTTAAATGGTGCTGTAACCCTTGGAACCGATGACGGCGCTAACGTAGAGATCCATGAGCTGGTAGGCGATGACAATATCTACATCTTCGGTGATTCCAGTGAGACTGTCATTGAACGCTACAAAAACGCCAGCTACTGCTCCAAAGACTACTACGATGCAGACCCGGCTATTAAAGAAGCCGTAGACTTCATCATCAGCAAGAAAATGTTAGCCGTAGGCGATAAAGAGAACCTGGAACGCCTGTACAAAGAACTGTTAAACAAAGACTGGTTTATGACCTTCCCGGATTTCAAAGCTTACTGCGAAGCAAAAGAAAAGGCCTTCGCTGACTACGAAGACCGCACCTCATGGGCAAGAAAAATGTTAGTCAATATCAGCCAGGCCGGATATTTCTCCTCTGACAGAACGATCGGGGAGTATGACCGGGATATCTGGAAATTAAGATGATCCTGGATTCAAAAATACTATGTTCAAAAGGTCAGAAAACAAAAAACATGGGTAAATGGCTGTGATCTGGCTCATTTCATATTATGATGTGAGTGTCAAAAGTAAATTTTGCCACTCACTGATGTAACCGGAT
>ERZ838399.2619-NODE-2619-length-13109-cov-4.560058_pt1 | contig 13109 bp, 9 predicted proteins | sample MGYA00519683_ERZ838399 | MGnify/ENA primary metagenome ERZ838399 (study PRJEB31850, sample SAMEA3708833) | human gut metagenome | biome: human gut; feature: human-associated habitat; material: faeces | place: China | collected 2014 ...
GGAAATGTTCAATAAGTTTCAGACCTTTTACCATGATCCATTTCGCCAGTCCAGGTGCAAATACAAGGATCATCATGAAAGTAACGCAGAAAATATTCAGACCTACACCCAGATAAAACACCCACATGTACTGGCCAAGATATCCTTCCAGAAAGCCTCTGCCCAAAATCCAGATTACAATTCCGATCACTACCAGAACCGCTTTATAAGTAATCGTGACAATCATCAGGACCAGCGTAGTGACAGGAATCGGAAGTTTGTCCTTTTTCATAAAATAAATCTGCATTGGCTGTCCGCCGGATGCAGACGGTGTGATACAGCTGAAAAAGAATCCCACAAAAGAATACAGAGCACAATGCCCCATCTTTACTTTTGCTCCGAGAGTCCGCATCATATAGAAGATAATTACAGACTCGCCAAGTATGAACAGTACCACACAAACCACGCTGATCAGTAAGTAAACCGGATCTGCCTGCCGTACTGTATGAATAATCTCTCCCAGATCCTCTCCCTTAAATACCATATATACGGTAATGGAAAATATAAGGATCAGAAAAATGGTGTTAAATATTGCTTTCTTTTTGTTTCTCATTTGCTTACACTTTCTTATACAGTTTTTTTACAGCATTCGTCTGATTTCTATACCCGATTCATGCATGTCGCAGTGTCTGATATATGTATATTTCTGATATGAAACACATAGTAAACAGTAACGTATTCCTTACAGAACATTTGCTCTCAAATACTATCGCAGCAAAAATACTATAGTTTATCTATTATATCATACCCTGACATTTCTGCATATCATAAATTATGAAAATATTCGTTACTGTTCACTCCGTTCACAGTAACGTAGCCAAAATTCATTCCAGATTGCCTGCGGCAATGGAATTTTGGCTTGTATGTCTCGGGATTTTGGCATATTCATGCCAAAACACCTCGCGGGATAGTGGTGTGTGAACAGTAACAAATATTCGTTACTATACTATTCACCGAATATGGAGGTATCTGTATGAAACCACTGCTGGATATTACAGATGTCAGTCTCTCCTACCACAGTTTATCAGGGGAAACCCCTGCCCTTTCTCATATATCCTTTCAACTGATGCCAGGTGAATTTCTCGCCATCGTCGGGCCGTCAGGCTGTGGAAAGTCCACGCTGCTGAATCTGATCTGTGGTCTGCTCCGGCCGGAACAGGGACAGATTCTTCTGGACGGCACGCCGGTAACTTCCGGTGACTGCCGTATCGGATATATGCTGCAAAAGGATCATCTGCTGGAGTGGCGGACAATTTATAAAAATGTTCTTCTCGGACTGGAAATCCGCAGGGAACTCACTGCCGAAAAACTTGCTTATGTAAATCAGCTTCTCTCAGATTACGGTTTGGACAAATTCCGCTCTGCACATCCGTCTGAATTGTCCGGAGGAATGCGCCAGAGAGCTGCACTGATCCGTACTCTGGCATTAAAGCCGGAACTTCTTCTGCTGGATGAACCGTTCTCTGCACTTGACTCTCAAACCAGACTCAGCGTAAGTGATGATATCGGCAGAATCCTGCGTCAGGAAAAAAAGACTGCGATCCTTGTCACCCATGATATTTCAGAAGCGATCAGCATGGCAGACCGGGTTATCATTCTTTCTCCAAGGCCTGCCATTATTCGTAAGATTGTGCCAATTTGTTTTGATCTGGAGAACCGTACTCCTATGGCTTCCAGAAATGCGCCTGAATTTAAATCTTATTTCAATCTTATCTGGAAGGAGCTAAATCATGATGTCTGAAATCTCATATCATCAGCAACAGTATATCCGACATCAGAAAAGAGAAAAGAAACTTGTTCTTTTTTTGCGGATATTTATTCTTCTTTTCTTTCTGGTGTTGTGGGAAATCTCCGCCAGGACCGGGCTGATCGATTCTTTTATCTTCAGCAGTCCGGTAATGATCTGGCACAGCTTCTGCAGTATGTGCAGAGACGGCTCTATTTTTCCCCATCTCTCTGTTACAATTACGGAAACACTGGTCAGTTTTCTGTTCGTTGTTGTTCTGGGTGCAGGGATGGCAGTTCTGCTGTGGACCTGTCCCAGACTTGCGAAGATCACAGAGCCTTATCTCGTAGTACTGAACAGCCTTCCGAAATCTGCTCTGGCGCCTTTGCTTATTGTATGGCTTGGTGCCAACGAACGGACGATTATTGTCTGCGGTATGTCGGTTGCTATCTTTGGTTCGATTTTGAATCTGTATACAGGTTTTGGCGAAGCTGACCCGGAAAAACTGAAGCTGATTGAGACGCTGGGCGGTGGGAAGAAAGAAAAGCTTATGAAGATTATTCTTCCGTCTTCTGTGCCGTTACTGCTCAGTGTTATGAAAGTTAATATTGGTCTGTGTCTGGTTGGTGTTATCATAGGCGAATTTATCGGTGCCAGAAAAGGGCTTGGCTACCTGATCATCTATTCCAGCCAGACCTTTAAGCTTACCTGGGTACTGATGTCCATTATCATTCTGTGCATCATCGCTATTATCCTGTACGGACTCCTCGGACTGATTGAAAAACGCGCCCGCAGATAGTTGTTAATTTTTAACCGCTATTTTTTATAACGAAACGGTTTCGGAAACAGATTCAATATCTGAAAAAATTTTGCTGCAAAAAGAAGCCCGGAAGATCATCGAGTTCCACTTAACTGGACACTCCTGAACTTCCGGGGCTTCTCTTGTCTCTGACTGTCTGTCAGTTATTCTGTTTTTAAATCAGCGCCTCTGTCCAGTTACTATCATGTTCCGACCAAAGCGCCTGATAATGTGTATATCATGAATTATTCTTCTCCAAGGCTCTCCACTGCCTCTGTGAAATCCTGTATCAGATCTTTTATATCTTCGATACCCACACTGATACGGATTGTGTCGTCGTACACTCCTGCCTCTGCCATTGCTTCCGGCGTACTGTGAATATAAATCGTAGACGCCGGATGAATCACCAGAGTTCTCACATCACCGATATTGGTTGCAATCTTTACATATTTCAGATGATTGATCAGCTTATATGCCCGTTCTTTGGAACCTGCACGGATAGTCAGAATCGCTCCACCCTTTCCACTAAGCTGTTTTTCTGCCAGTTCATGATATGGACTGGACTCCAGCAGCGGATAGTTGACAGATACACCTTCCAGCTTCTCCAGTGCCTGGGCAAGCCGGAAAGCGTTATTACAGACCCGCTCCATACGAAGACCAAGTGTCTCCATTCCGATAATATTCAGATAAGCGTTCATCGGAGCCAGACAGCCGCCCATGTTTCGCCAGATTCCGTTCCTCAGTTTCACAAGATAAGCAAACTTTCCGTATTTCTTATATTCCTTCATTCCCGGATAACGTTCCGGACTCCAGGAAAAGTTTCCGCTGTCAATGATAATTCCACTGATGGCATCTCCACTTCCATTTATATATTTAGAAGTAGAATGCACCACTACATCCGCACCATACTGAATCGGATTAAGCAGATACGGAGTCGAAGTTGTGCTGTCTACAATCAGCGGTACTCCTTTTCCATGAAGAAAATCTGCTGTTTCCCGGACATCCATTACATTCAGTGCGGGATTTCCTACTATTTCGCCAAACACTGCTCTTGTCTTATCTGTAAGAAGCGGCTCGATCAGTGCCTTCTCTACCCTCGGTATAAAATGTACTTTGATTCCGAATGCCTCCAGATCATGAAGCAGATCCAGTGTACCTCCGAACAATGCACTTCCTGCGATTACCTCATCCCCTGCCTGCAGGATATTAAGTAATGATAATGTAACCGCTGACATTCCGGAGGAACAGGCTACACCTCCAATCCCGCCTTCTAATTCATTTACTCTTCGCTCAAACGCATCTACTGTCGGATTCGCAATCCTGGTATATGCAAATCCCGGTGCCCGATTCTGGAATACTTTTTCCAACTGTTCTGAAGATTCATACGCAAAAGCATTTGCCAGGCTGATAGGCGGCACTGTTGAACCATTCGCATAATTGTCTACTGCTTTTCCGTGTAATAATTTAGTCTGAAATTCCATGAGCATATTCCCCTTGTAAAATATAATAATCTCCGGACTAACGGTATGTTTTCTGTGATATATCGTTTCCCTGTTTTTAGTAATTCCATAGTGTTTTGATATGAATAGTAGTATATATTTTTCACATAAATCTGTCAATAAATTTTCTTATATCAATTATTTATATACACGTATAGTTTTTGTCTATATTTTGTTGTTTTTCTATAGAAATAATTTAGTCTAAAATCAACATCTTTTTCCATATTGTCGAAAAAACATAGCTTTTTCTATATTTATCTGGTAAAATTGATATATAGCAATCCTCTAAAATAATGCATCTTAATATAGAGCGTATTTGAAAAATCATTTACAAGGACTGCTATAGATTATTATTTCAGTCAAACGACATATCTGAAAATGAATGTCCTGAAATGTAATTCCACTACATAAGATTCATAACAGAACGGAAGGAGGCCCTTTATGAAAACAAGGAAAAAATGGTTAAGAAAAACAACCGCTATCTGTACTGCAGCACTTCTTGGTACTGCTGCAATTCCATCTACAGCATTTGCAGCAGACAGTTACGCTTCCATTGAAAAAGATGCATGGGCAAAAAAGGTCACAGAAATGGCATCTTCTTACGCTACATCTATAGAAGAAAGCCAGTCTCTGATGTCAGGAATGCAGAGTGACATGATTCTGAAATTTGAAGATTCCGGACGCTCACTTCTGGGGTTTGTCGCACCATTTGATGTCTCCTGGCTGGACAATGTCACACTTTCCAATGATATCTCTTTTACAGAAGGAAAAGAAGGTATTCTGATGAAGGTCCTTCTTAATGATAATGAAATCTGTACTCTGGAATATTATCTTGATCCGGACAGCCAGGATATTTATATGCGCATCCCTGAACTCTCTGATAAATATTTCAAGACCAATCTGGAAGAAGCCGCAGATCAACAGGCTGCCAATATTGAAAATGATCTTGAAGAATTAACCCCTGATGATTCAGATGCAGATATTCCGACAGACAATTTCGCTTCCGCTTATTCTGACAGTCTCAGCCTGACTGTTTCCATGATGTCTGATCTGTCAGCAGCAGCTCCAGAAGCTTCTGTAGTAGAAACACTTCTGGATAAATACGGATCTATGCTTTTTGACAATGTAACAGAAGGCGAAAGCAGTCAGGAAACTCTGACAGCAGGTGATATCAGTCAGGACTGTACAGTATATGAAGGCCAGATTTCAGCCGAAGACGCTGTAAAAACTGCAACTGCAATCCTGGAAGAAGCAAAATCAGACAGTGATATTGAGAACATCCTCGATACCTGGACAGAGAAACTCTCAAGTAATGAGGACCTGCATGAAAGCTTTACCAAAGCTGTAGAAGACGGTCTTGATTTTCTGAAAGATGTAGATATCGGTGATTCCGATGATTCTCATCTCAACACCAGAATCTGGGTTGATGAGACCGGCAGAATTGCAGGACGTAAAATTGAGTTTCAGGAAGGTGATAAAATAACTCCTGTTCTGAACTGGCAGATGACCAGGGACGGCTCAGACTTTGGCTATCTTCTCTCCATTGAAACAGATGATTCCGGCACACTCTCCGGATCCGGTCAGATTGATGGCGGTAAATTAAATGGAACCTATAAAATTTCTCAGGATGATACAGCCGCAGCTGTTATCGAAGTAAAGGACTACGACACCGAATCTGCAAAAGAAGGTTACTTAAACGGTAACTATACTATCACCTTCCCTGCTGATTCTTCAGAAGATACAGATTCTTCTCTTTCCATGCTCGAGAACTTTGCACTTGTATTAGATTTAAATTCAGCAAAAGATTCCGGTTCTGTTGCACTGTCCGTTGAAAGTGCAGGAAGCACTCTCGGAAGCTTCACTGTTACTTCCGGTGCAGGCGAATCTGTTGAAATTCCGGACCTTACGGCTCTGGGAGATGTTTATGACGTAACCAATGAAGATGATATGAGTGCCTACGCAGCTACACTCGACCTCACTACACTTATGGATAATCTGTCCAATGCAGGCGTTCCGGACGAAGTCATCACTTATGTTCTCAGCGGCGGAAGCAATTCCGATGCCGAAGATGTTACTGATGAAAATGCCTCAGAAGCAGAGTCTGATGCTGAGTCTGCTGAAGCAGGCGCAGCCTGACTTAGCAGCTTTATCACTATCGTCTACTGCAGCAGACGGTTCCAGTAATACTTTATCCCGATACCTACTACTACTGCTGTTATAAATTCACAGATCCAGAACGCATTCCACACAGCATCTGCCCCGGCAAAATAGCACAGCAGATAAGCTGCCGGAATGATCACTATAATATATCTTAATAACGAAATCACCAGGGACTGAGCACCTTTGCTCAGTCCTTCTAATGCACCGGAAGCTGTAACAGAGATGGCAGATGGGATAAACCCGATACTGATAATCTGTAATGCTGCAGTGCCAAGTCTTACAGTTTCCGGGTTCTCAGTAAACATTCCCATCAATGTCTCTGATGCTGTAAAGCAGATAATTGTTCCTGCCAGCATGATCATACCATTCAGAAGCACAGAAATCCCAAAAAGTTTCTTTACCCTCTGTATTTCCCCTGCTCCGTAATTATATCCTATCAACGGACGCATTCCCTGGACAATGCCACTGGCAGGCAGATACAAAAAAGTCTGAAGTTTATAATAGATTCCCAGAACCACTACATAGCTTCCGGAAAAAGCAGATAATATCTGATTCAGGAAAGAGATCAGAACTGACGGCAGGGCAATATTCAGGATTGCGGGAATCCCTACCATATACAGCTTCCCATCCAGGTTCCTGTTAAGTTCCAGATATTTCCTGCTGATCTCCACCGGAATACTGCATTTCTTATATGCGATCAGATATACAATAACTGTAAATACCTGGCCAAGACCAGTTGCCAGTGCTGCACCTCTGATCCCCATTTCCGGAAAAATCCCCACTCCGAAAATCAGCAGCGGATCCAGGATAATATTGGAAATACAACCAATCATCAGGCTGATCATTGTCAGCTTCATTCTGCCCACAGCCTGAAAAATCTTTTCGAAGGACAGGCTGATCATGATCACTGTGGAAAATGCAAATGCAATGGTTGAATACTGCACACCAGATGAGATCACTTCCTGCTCTTTTGTAAACATACTGAGAAATACAGGCATAAACGGAATACAGATTACTGTAAAAATAATTCCATGGATAATATTAAAGAGCATACCATGGGTAGCTGCTATATTCGCATTTTTAATATTTTTTGCTCCCAGCTGAAAAGAAATCTGTGCATTGATTCCCACACCGAAACCAATGGCAACTGCATTAATAAAGTTCTGTACAGGAAATACCAGAGACAGAGCTGTCATCGCCTGCTCACTGATCTTTGCCACAAAAAAGCTGTCTACGATGTTGTACAGTGAATTCACCAGCATAGACAGTACCATAGGCATTGCCATAGATGCCAGAAGCGGCAGAATCGGTTTTTTCTTCATAAAAGTATTGTTCATTCTTTTTTCCTTTCTCTGTTTCATTGCAACAAAAAACGCCACACAATTATCTCTACATTGCTGTATGATAATCGTGCGGCGAAAAGAGTTCATGTTTGTCACAAGACTGAAAAATCCACACCAGTTTTGGTGTGATAAACATATCATAATTTATTTCCTGTTGTCAAGACTTTTTATCCATTTTACTGCGTTCTCCTGATTCGGTGCTGAATACGGCACTGCAATGCATACAGGATCGTAGATTACACCTAATTCCTGTTCAAGCTCACTTTCAGTAATGGAAATGTGCGTAGTATCTGTCTGCATTCCAAACTTCTCAAAAGCTTCCTCACCCATCAATTCCTTCAAATCTGCAAATGGCTCATTCTTCTTCAAAGTCTGATAAAGCTTCTCCGGCATAATCATAATATCAATAGAACCTGCCTGGATCTGTGCCACATAAGCCATCTGTGCATTATAATCAAATTCTGCCATTTCAGAGTCCGTAGTAAGATTCACGCCTATCTCTACTTTACTATAGGGATCATCTTTGTACCCAAGTGTTTCTTTGATTTTCTGCTCAGGAGTTTCCGTATCATTTGCCATTGAATTTACCACTGTCATGGACAGAACTGTTTTTATTTTGGACTGTTCATAGTAATCCTTTATTCCGAATATAAGAGCAATCACTGCGATCACTCCGAAAATAGCCGGTTTATAATACATCCAGATATATTCCAGCTTTTTCTTTGGCCCCATTCCCTTTAATTTTTCTTTCTCAATCAGACGTCTTTCCTTCTTTGACAAATCCGATTCATTCTTAATCTCCGGATTCAGCACGCTTTCATCGTGCTCTTCTGCCTGTTCTGCTCTGTTCTTACTCTGGTTCTTGTCCTGATTTTTATCTGCCATTCTCTCTCCTTTGTATTTTCTGCATAATGATTTTCGGTAACTGTTCAGCAATCCGCTATTCTGCGAAACACCGGACGGTTACGTTCATAAGATTTACTGATTACTATATCACATTTTCCATTATGTGAACAGTTATAATTCCCGCGGTTCCTGAAGATAACGTTACTATGTTACTGTTCATTCCATTCTCAGTAACGCAGCCAAAATTCATTCCGGATTTTCATACCCTGACTATACATGATTATTCTGCAAAATATTTTGCCTTGCATACGCAGAGACCGCAGATATGCCGGAAACTGTCACCACTGTCAGCACATATACTAAAACCGGACGCAGCCAAAAATAAATCTGACAGTCGCTGACTCCCAGACCTTCTGAACATTTTTTCAGAAGGTCTGACATCGCCGGATGAATAAGATAGATCAGGAAAGCATATTTTCTTCCGGTTTCCACCAGTACAGAGGGAAAATTTATTTCCCTTCCATATAAAATAAGCCACAGAAACAGACAGATCACTGCAACACAATTTCCTGTGTAAATTTCTCCTGCTCCCCGGAAAGCATATTCTATCATGCTGAGTGCCACACCGAAAATCATCCCTGCTTTCAATCCCCATTGCATCCATTGCTCCTGACGTTTGCATACTATCTTATCCTGATATTCACGGATCATCTGACCTGTAAGGAAAAAGCTCATTCCTGTAAACAGAAAGTTTCTGTATTCCATAGTGTGATAAAATCTGTCAAAAAAGACACAAAACTCCGCTCTCCATAAAAGTATTGCCAGCAATACAGGTACCATACAATATGCAGCCTTACGCATTCTCCATTTTTCAATCAGGAGAGCAAGCAGATAACAGTAAATTAATGCAGGAAGAAACCATAAATGTGCTCTTACCGGCGAAGTACTGTTGTACACGAAAAATTCCTTCAGATGCTCTGTACTCACAAGCCCTTTTATCCATGTCCATACTCTCTCCCCATTCCAGGCTTTCATAAAACATTCCCAGATAAAATAAAACACAACTGAAACTGCAAAAAGCTTCATGATATGCAGGATTTTAGACAATATTCTTTTTGAGGCATTGCAATTTTGATAATAACAGAAATACCCGGATACCATAAAGAAAAACGGCACCGCACATCTTGCCAGTACTTTTACAAGCTGCCCGGCCTGTCCCGGAAAGCTTACATGGATGCATACCACCAGGCACGCAGCAATGGCCTTTACAGCATCCAGACTTTTATTTCGCATTTGATTTCTCACCCACCTTTTTCTGTTGTTTCATCTATAGCAGCAGAACAATCCGTAAAAATATCTAACCTGACATCATTTCAGTCAGACAGATAAAATCATCCGCTTCGCTGCTATAATATATCAAAGCGAACCACACATGTCAAACCTCAGGCAGATACAGAAGTCATCAGCCAGCTTCGGTCCACCCTTGCAAGGAGTCTGGCATTATGATAGGCCATTCTGAGAGTCAGGCAGGTACGCCCCAGATATTTGCTTCCGTCCGAAGTTTTCATACACGCCAGTGCAAGGTCAGGTTTTCCCGGATGGCGGAGACAGATTGGGAGCAGCAGTTGGATTGAGTGATTATAATACTGTGGAATTGCCGTTCTGTAATCTGCCTCAAGCATTCTTTTTGTCTGTTTCAGCGCGCCGTCAAACAGCTGCATTTTCATGCTGCTGTCACGTACTTCCTTTGGAAGACGGGCAGCATTTTCCTCATCCCCGAAAATATGCTCGTACTGTGGAATTACCGGAAGTTTTGTATCAAACACAAGATCTGACGGATTTTCCACATAGCATGCCTTTTCCGGCAGACAGGTGATTCCTTCTTTTAACAAATAGTATTCTGTATAAAAGCCATCCAGAAACCAGGGCTGCCTGTCCGGGACCAGATTGGGAATAAAATACGCATAAATCGGCTGATAATAGTAATTAAAGAGTCCTGTATTAAATATGGCATAATTCTTTTTCTCCCACACCTTCTGTTCTTCATAAAGGCGTTTAAATGTATGTTCCAGGTATCCTTTCAGAATTCCGTTATCATCTGTATCCGAAAAGCTCCACTTCTCCGGCACCATCCTTGCCAGATTCTGAATCTGCCGATTATAGTCTCCGCAATAAGTAAAATCAAATAAATTAATCATCAGGCTCCTCCTGTCCCTGCACCTTTCATATTGTCATTACTGTTCTCTCTTAATATTTATTGTATTTTGGAAAAAATATGGCAGAACTGCCAGATTATGATTTGTATGAAAATCAGTTTGGATTCTTATTTAACATACCATAGTTTCTGTCAAAAGACAAGAATTAGTATCCTTCAAATAATGTCAAAAATCACCATATAAGACTTACAGTTCAGTCAGTATAATATTATCTATCCGGTAATACCTGATGCTTGTAGCCTGCCAGTCAGCTGTGTTATACTCTACACATATCAGCAATACGCAAATACAAACTGAACAACTGTTTCTATTCGCATTTGCAGGCAAGACTATTTTTCTTAAAGAAGGTTTTCCCATGAAAAAAGACGGCTACTACTCTTCCGGAGAATTTGCACGGATGGCACATGTAACACTCCGCACTATCCGCTATTATGACAAACAGAATATCCTCAAACCCTCCTATGTAACAGAATCCGGCGCACGTTTTTATACAGATGAGGATTTTGCAAGACTTTCCCAGATCCTGCTTCTGAAATATCTGGGTTTCTCCCTGGATGACATACGGGAAATGACCATTGACGACTCAGACTATCATTTTATGGAAAATTCCCTGAACATCCAGCTAAAGCTGGTACGTGACCGTATCGAACAAATGCAGCTGGTGGAAAAGGCAATCCAGGATACCACAGATGCGATCCGCTCCCATCATGCCATAGACTGGAATCAGATGCTTGACCTGATCCATCTGACAGGCATGGAGAAAAGCATGAAAAATCAATACCAGAACGCCTCCAACATTTCCTCACGCATTAATCTGCACAGTCTGTATTCCCAGAATAAACAGGGATGGTTTCCATGGGTTTATGAGCAGTGTCAGATTCATCCGGGGATGCGTATCCTTGAACTTGGATGCGGCGACGGTGTTCTGTGGACACAGAATATTTCCAGCCTCCCCGGTAAAGTTTCCGTTACTCTTTCTGACCTTTCATCCGGAATGCTTCGTGATGCCAGACGTGCTATCGGACGCAAAGACAGCCGTTTTTCCTTCGAGGCATTTGACTGTGCAAGAATTCCTCATGAAGACAGAAGCTTTGATCTGGTCATTGCAAACCATGTTCTTTTTTACTGTGAAGATATCTCTGCTGTATGCAGCGAAATTCAACGTGTGCTCACTCCAGGCGGAAAACTGATCTGCAGTACCTATGGAAAAAAGCACATGCAGGAAGTCAGCAGACTGGTCCGGGATTTTGACGACCGGATTGTCCTCTCCGCAGACAGACTCTATGAGCGTTTTGGCAGAGAAAACGGAGCAGATATCCTGGCACCGTATTTTTCCCGTATTTTCTGGGAAAGCTATGAGGACTCTCTTCTTGTCCCCGATGCAGAACCGCTGATTTCCTATATCCTCTCCTGCCATGGAAATCAGAATCAGTATCTTCTGGACAAATACAAAGATTTCCGGGGATTTGTATCGCGAAAGACAAAGGATGGGTTCTTTATTACCAAGGATGCCGGCATTTTTCTTTGTGAAAAATAACCAAAATTTAACTTTTTTGTAAAAAGCACTTGAAGGTGACCTAAGGTCACCTTTTATAATACAATCACCAGAGTCAGGATGATATCGTAACTCAGACTGACAATCCAGAAACCCGTTAAATTAGTATCGCAGTCGCCTGATATTTTGCTTATCATTTACACATTTACACAGATAGATAACTGACAGAATATCGCTCCGACCGCATACTGCCAAATAACAAAGGAGAATACACATGAAAGGTATTATTTTAGCAGGCGGTTCCGGCACACGCCTTTATCCGCTTACAATGGTAACATCCAAACAGCTTCTGCCAATCTATGATAAACCAATGATCTACTATCCCATGTCTGTACTGATGAACGCAGGAATCCGCGATATCCTGATCATCTCTACTCCGCAGGATACTCCTCGTTTTGAGGAACTTCTTGGTGACGGACATCAGTTCGGTGTCCATCTCACCTATGCAGTACAGCCAAGTCCGGACGGACTTGCACAGGCATTTATCATCGGTGAAGAATTTATCGGTAATGATACTGTTGCCATGGTTCTCGGCGATAATATCTTCGCAGGACATGGACTGAAGAAAAGACTGAAAGCTGCTGTAAAGAACGCAGAATCCGGCGAGGGTGCAACTGTTTTCGGATACTATGTAGATGATCCGGAGAGATTCGGTATTGTAGAATTTGACCATGAAGGCAAGGCTATCTCAATTGAAGAGAAACCTGAGCACCCGAAGAGCAACTACTGTGTCACAGGTTTATACTTCTATGACAATCGCGTCGTAGAGTATGCAAAAAATCTGAAACCAAGTGCCAGAGGCGAACTTGAGATCACAGATCTGAACCGCATCTATCTGGAAAAGGGCGAATTAAACGTAGAGCTTCTCGGACAGGGATTCACATGGCTGGATACCGGTACACATGAAAGCCTCGTGGAAGCTACCA
>ERZ838399.2620-NODE-2620-length-13108-cov-6.568452_pt1 | contig 13108 bp, 9 predicted proteins | sample MGYA00519683_ERZ838399 | MGnify/ENA primary metagenome ERZ838399 (study PRJEB31850, sample SAMEA3708833) | human gut metagenome | biome: human gut; feature: human-associated habitat; material: faeces | place: China | collected 2014 ...
AAGAGTTCTTGGAAGAATGTATGATGGTATCGAATACCGTGGATTTGGTCAGGAAGTGGTAGAGGAACTTGCAAAACACGCAGGTGTTCCGGTATGGAATGGTCTGACAAACGAATATCATCCGACACAGATGATTGCAGATATGCTGACTATCCGTGAGCATTTCGGAGATTTAAAAGGACGCAAACTGGTATACATGGGTGATGCCCGTTACAACATGGGTAACTCTCTGATGATCGCATGCACCAAACTTGGAATGCATTTCGTAGCCTGCACAACAAAGAAATATTTCCCGAATGCAGAGCTGGTAGCTCAGTGTGAAGAATATGCAAAAGCATCCGGCGGAAGCATCACTCTGACAGAGGATGTTCAGGCAGGAACCAAAGATGCAGACGTTATCTACACAGACGTATGGGTATCCATGGGTGAGCCGGACGAAGTATGGACAGAGAGAATCCATGATCTGACACCATATAAAGTAACAAAAGACGTTATGAAAAATGCAGGAGAAAAAGCAATCTTCCTTCACTGCCTGCCGGCATTCCATGACCTGAAGACAAAAATCGGCAAGGAAATGGGAGAGAGATTCAACCTGACAGACATGGAAGTAACAGACGAAGTATTCGAGTCTGAACAGTCCAAAGTATTTGACGAGGCTGAGAACCGTATGCACACGATCAAAGCAGTTATGGTAGCAACTTTAGGAGAGCCGGAGAACAAATAATGGCACAGAAAAGTCTGGATATGATGTATAACGAAGAAACAATTTCACAGGCGATCAATACAAAATGGGCGGGCAAAACCGTCCATTTTGCAAAAGAAATAGATTCTACGAATGCGTGGATCAAGAGTCTGGCAAAAGAAGGTGCGGAGCATGGAACTCTGGCAGTTGCGGAATATCAGTCAGCGGGCAGAGGCCGTTTTGAGAGAAGATGGGAAGCACCGGAAGGCAGTTCCATTATGATGACTCTGCTTCTGCGTCCGACATTTGCCCCGCAGTATGCATCCATGCTCACACTTGTCATGGGACTGGCAGTGGCACAGGCAGCAGAGGAACTGGGATTTGATGTAAGCATTAAATGGCCGAACGATATCGTAATCTCAAAGAAAAAAATCTGCGGCATTCTGACAGAAATGGGAACCAACGGACTCCAGATCAACTACGTTCTGATTGGAGTCGGAATTAATGTCAACCTGAAAGAATTTCCGGAGGAAATGCAGGATAAGGCAACTTCCCTGCTTCTCGAAGGCGGTCATGAATATGACAGAAACCAGGTGATCGCGCTGGTGATGAAATACTTTGAGATCAATTATGAAAAATTTGTACAGACCTGTGATTTTGCGCACCTTCTGGATGACTACCACAGAATCCTTGCAAACCTGAACCAGCCGGTCAGAGTCATCGACGGGGACAGAAGCTTCGAGGGAATCTGCAGAGGAATCGATGAAAAAGGCGAACTGCTTGTGGAAAAACAGGACAAAGAAGTGGTAAAAGTCAGCGCAGGAGAAGTATCTGTGCGTGGACTGTACAGTTATGTTTAGAAGGATGAATAAAGAAATTTTCTGTTGCTCAAGGGTAACGTAACAACAAACATTATAAAACGATATCAATAAAAAGAGGGAAATAGCATATATGTATCAGGACAACATTACACTCTGCGGCGCAAGTGCCTATGAGAAGAAATTTTATTTTAATCAGGATTTCAATGCACTCCCGGATCATGTAAAAAAAGAACTTCAGATCATGTGCGTTCTTTACACCGAAGATGTGGGCGGAATCCTGACTCTGGAGTTTGACGAAAATGGAAAACTCCGCTTTAAAACAGAAGCCCTGGAAGCAGATGCCCGTTACGATGAAATCGGAAGCGGCCTGAAAATCAAACAGATCCAGCAGGAAAAACGGGAACTTCTGGAATCTCTGGAGATGTATTATAAAGTATTTTTCCTGGGAGACATCCCGGAAGAAGAACTGAAGAAAACTCCGGGCAGTGAGGAATAATTTCATGCAGATGAGTGAAAATCCTATGCAGGATACTTCGATGGGCTCAGGAAAAAATCCCATGGAGACAGAAAAGCATTTTTTGCAGATGAAATGGAAAATAGGAAATGTACAGATAGACAATCCATTTGTCCTTGCACCAATGGCAGGAGTGACAGATTTACCTTTCCGTATTCTGTGCAAAGAGCAGGGGGCAGGTCTGATCTGTATGGAAATGATCAGTGCCAAAGCGATTTCTTTCCACAACAAAAATACGATCGCTCTTATGGAAATCGATCCATGTGAACACCCGGTTTCCATGCAGTTATTTGGCAGTGAGCCGGACCTTATGGCTGATGTGGCGAAATCCATTGAGGACAGAAATTTTGACATTCTGGATATCAATATGGGCTGTCCGGTTCCGAAGGTTGTAAATAACGGAGAAGGTTCCGCGTTGCTCAAAAGCCCGGATCTGATAGAAGAGATTGTCCGGAAAGTGTCCTCTGCAATCAGCAAACCGGTGACAGTAAAAGTCCGCATTGGCTTTGAAAATGCACCGGTAGATATTGTGGAAATTGCGAAACGTGTCGAAGATGCCGGAGCAGCGGCGATTGCAGTACATGGACGGACCAGACAGCAGTATTATTCCGGTACCGCAGACTGGGACACGATCCGCAGAGTAAAAGAAGCCGTAACGATTCCGATTATCGGAAACGGAGATGTAGACTCTCCACTGAAAGCGGAAGCATTGGTGAAACAGACCGGCTGCGATGCCGTTATGGTGGGAAGAGCTGTGAGAGGAAATCCATGGCTGTTCCGTGAACTGAACCATTACTTCCGGACCGGAGAACTGATGGAACGTCCATCCACAGAAGAAATCCGCGAAATGATCCTACGCCATGCGAGAAAGCAGATCGAGCTGAAGGGAGAATTTGTAGGAATCCGTGAGATGCGCAAGCATGTGGCATGGTACACTGCAGGTATGCGCCACAGCGCGGGTCTGCGAAGAGAATCAAATACGATAGAAAGTTATGAAGCCCTGGAAGCTCTGTTATCAAGACTTGGATAAAAAAGAGAAATGCAATCCTGCAAAGTATATTGCTGGATATCAATAATACTGGAAAACAGTATGTGGAAAGCCCCTGGAATACTTGACAATCCGGGGGCTTTTTTGTATAATACATGAATTGTGAATATCCTAGAATAAGTCTGCCCTTTTTCAGGTATGATGTAGTAGGAAGCACATAAATCCATGTATAGTGATCCGGGGCGCAGAAGGTGCCAGATAGAATACCGGATTTGGAAAGGGAGTAAGGTTATTATGGAAGAAAAGAAAAACTTACTAACTTATGCAGGACTTAAAAAATTAGAAGAAGAGCTGCATGATTTAAAGGTAGTAAAGAGAAAAGAAGTAGCAGAGAAAATTAAGGAAGCCAGAGAACAGGGCGACTTATCAGAGAATGCGGAATACGATGCAGCGAAAGACGAACAGAGAGACATTGAGGCACGTATCGAAGAAATCGAAAAGATCTTAAAGAACGCAGAAGTTGTAGTTGAGGATGAAGTTGACCTCGACAAGATCAGCGTTGGATGTAAAGTAAAAGTACACGATTTTGAATTTGAAGAAGACATCGAACTGAAAATCGTAGGTTCCACAGAAGCAAACAGCCTTCAGGGAAAAATCTCCAATGAATCTCCTGTTGGAAAAGCACTTATGGGTGCTCACACAGGTGACGTGGTAGAGGTTGAAATGCCGGCCGGAATCATGAGATACAAAGTTCTGGAAATTCAGAGAAACGTATAAGATACAGATGACTGAGGTGCGCGTAAAGATTTCCCATGCAGAGCATGACGCGCACCTTTCTGTGGCTATAAGAGAAAAATAAGGATAAAAAATGATACTGTTCACGGTACTCTCAGTCATGCGTTTTACGCCAGTGAACAGTAACTGAAAATAATTAATAAGTTAAGTATACAAGGAGGAACCAAGGTGGCACAGCAGAAGCAGCAGGAACAGGATTTAAACCAGTTACTGAAGGTACGTCGTGAAAAACTGGCAGATCTTCAGGCAAATGGAAAAGACCCATTTCAGATTACAAAATTTAACCAGACTCATCATTCACTGGAAGTAAAGAACCTTTATGAAGCACATGAGGCAGAACTTCTCAAAGACCGTGCAGAAGTAGATGTAACAGGTCTGGATGAAGAACAGGCAAAGGAAGCCGTTAAGAAAGATTACGAAGAGAGAAGAGAAATCATGGACGCAAGCCCGATCCATGTATCCATCGCAGGACGTATGATGTTCAAGCGTGTTATGGGAAAAGCTTCTTTCTGCAACATTCAGGATTTACAGGGAAATATTCAGGTATATGTAGCAAGAGATGCAATCGGAGCAGACTCTTATGCAGATTTCAAGAAATCTGATATCGGTGATATCTTCGGACTGACAGGTTTTGCATTCAGAACAAGAACAGGTGAGATTTCCATTCATGCAGAAAGCATGACTCTTCTTTCCAAGAGCTTACAGATCCTTCCTGAGAAATTCCATGGACTGACAGATACAGATACCCGTTATCGTCAGAGATATGTAGACCTGATCATGAACCAGGACAGTAAGAACGTATTTATCAAACGTTCCCAGATTCTGAAAGAAATCCGTAACTTCCTTGCAGGACGTGACTTCATGGAAGTGGAAACTCCGATGCTTGTTGCCAATGCAGGTGGTGCAGCAGCAAGACCATTTGAGACACATTACAATGCACTGAATGAAGACGTTAAACTTCGTATTTCTCTGGAACTTTATTTGAAGAGACTGATCGTTGGTGGTCTTGAGAGAGTTTATGAGATCGGCCGTGTATTCCGTAACGAGGGTGTTGATACCCGTCACAATCCGGAATTCACTCTGATGGAGCTTTATCAGGCATATACAGATTATGAAGGTATGATGGAACTGACTGAGTCTATGTTCCGTTATCTGGCAGAGAAGGTTTGTGGTTCTGCGAAGATTTCCTATAATGGTATCGAGATCGACCTCAGCAAACCGTTTGAACGTCTGACCATGAACGATGCGATCAAGAAATACGCAGGAATTGACTTTGATGAAGTTGCAGATGATGAAGCAGCTAAGAAGCTTGCAGCAGAACATCATATTGAATATGAAGAGCGTCATAAGAAGGGTGATATCATCAATCTGTTCTTCGAGGAATACTGCGAGAAAGAACTGATCCAGCCAACCTTTATCATGGATCATCCGATCGAGATTTCTCCGCTGACAAAGAAGAAACCTTCTGATCCGAATAAGGTAGAGCGTTTCGAGCTGTTCATTAATACATGGGAAATGTGTAACGCATATTCCGAGCTCAATGACCCGATTGACCAGAGAGAGCGTTTCAAAGCACAGGATGCTCTTGCTGACGCAGGAGATGAGGAAGCAAACCACACAGATGAAGACTTCCTGAATGCACTGGAGATCGGTATGCCGCCTACAGGTGGTATCGGATACGGAATCGACCGTCTGGTTATGCTGCTTACAGACAGCCAGGCAATTCGTGACGTACTTCTGTTCCCGACAATGAAGTCCCAGGGCGCTGCTAAGAACGAAGCAAACAACGTTGCGCAGGCTAAAACGGTTTCAGAAAAGCCAGTTGAGAAGATTGATTTTTCAAAGGTAGAAATCGAACCATTGTTCAAAGATGAGGTAGATTTTGAGACTTTCAGCAAGTCCGATTTCCGTGCAGTAAAGGTAAAAGAGTGTGTCGCAGTGCCGAAGTCAAAGAAACTTTTACAGTTTACTCTGGATGATGGAACAGGCGTAGAACGTACCATTTTAAGCGGTATTCACGCATTCTACGAACCAGAAGAACTGGTAGGTAAGACACTTATAGCTATCACAAATCTGCCACCTAGAGCAATGATGGGAATTGAATCTTGTGGAATGTTACTTAGTGCAATCCATGAAGAAGAGGGCGAAGAAAAACTTCATCTTCTGATGGTAGATGACCATATTCCGGCTGGTGCAAAATTATATTAATATCAGGACACTTCGCTTTTAGTGAAATACTAAAGGCGGAGTGTTATTTATGTTATAGGAAATTACTCTGTAATGTTCCTATAACATAAATAACACTCCGGGCAGGATCGCACTGCGATGGAGAGTAATGATACTGCTGCAGGTATGCCATATATGGCATATATAAGGCACAAAAAGGAATATGTCAATATCCCCCCGCAGGGCTTACTGATGTCAGAATTGTCTGATATCATAAAAGCCAGTTACCAATAAAGAAAAAGCGAGGGAACATGAAATGAAAAAGGGTTTATTGACAATGGCCGGAGTGCTTCTGACTGTATCACTGGTCAGTGCCGGAACAACAGTGCCTGTACTGGCAGAGGAAGAAACAACACTGGTATACGGAAGCGGAGATTATACCAGGATCAATCCTGCTATGGATGAACATGGAGAGATCAATATTCTGATCTTCAACGGTTTAACTGCACATGACGGAGATAATCAGGTAGTTCCGGGACTGGCAGAGAGCTGGGATTTTGATGATGAAACCAATACTTATACATTCCATATGGCAGAAGATGCCAAGTGGCAGGACGGCGAACCTGTGACAGCAGAGGATGTTAAATTTACTATCGAAGCGATCATGAATCCGGAAAATGGTTCTGAGAATGCACCCAACTACGAGGACGTAGAAGAGATCAATGTTATTGATGATCATACGGTTGCGTTCAAGCTTGAGGACAAAAACGTTGCATTCCTTGACTATATGACAATGGCAGTTCTTCCTAAGCATCTGCTTGAGGGAGAAGATATGCAGACTTCTGACTTCTTCCGTAATCCGGTAGGAACAGGTCCATACAAGATCGAATCCTGGGATGAGGGACAGGCGATCACACTGGTTAAGAATGAAGATTATTTCAAGGGTGAGCCTTCCATCGATAAAATTGTATTCAAGATCGTACCGGATGACAATGCGAAAGCACTTCAGTTAAAATCCGGAGAACTTGATCTGGCATTATTAACACCAAAGGATGCAGCTGCTTTTGCAGATGATGAGGCATATACATGCTACGATATGAAGACTTCTGACTATCGTGGAATCATGTTTAACTTTGGAAATGAATACTGGCAGAAAAACCGTGATCTGATCCCGGCAGTATGCTATGGGCTTGACCGTCAGGCGATCATCGACGCAGTTATCCTTGGACAGGGAATGCCGGCTTATGGACCTCTTCAGAGAAATATCTACAATTATGAAGATGTAGAGCATTATGATTACAATCCTGAAAAAGCAAAAGAAATTCTGGAAGCTGCAGGATGCGAGATGGGTGATGACGGATTCTATTATCGTGACGGCGAAAAAGTGGGATTTGTAATCAGCGTAAGTGCAGGAGATCAGGTACGTATTGATATGGCTCAGATCGCAGCACAGGAACTGAAAGAGATCGGCATGGATGTATCAGTAGAGATCCCTGCACAGACAGACTGGGCAGGACAGATGGCATTTCTCATCGGATGGGGAAGCCCATTTGACGCTGACGACCATACATACAAAGTATTCGGAACAGATAAGGGAGCAAACTACTCCGGCTACTCTAATGCAGACGTTGACAAGTATCTGAAAGAAGCAAGACAGTCAGCTGATCCGGAAGTTCGTGCAGAAGCCTATGCTAATTTCCAGAAAGCTCTGGCAGAGGATCCGGCTTATGCAATGATCTGCTATATTGATGCCAACTATGTTGCTGACAGCAATATTAAAGGAATCGATCCTGATACAATTATGGGACATCATGGAGTTGGAATCTTCTGGAATGTAGCAGACTGGACTATTGAATAATAAAATGATATCAGGGTCAAAAGGTCAAAAAGCCATTCATGCTTGCACCATAAGACCTTTGACTCTAACATCATAAAAAAGATAAAGGTTGTGACGGGGGCACTAAAGGTGCCCCCTTTTTACACGAGCGGAAAAAGGATTAAAAATGGAACATTTATTAGAGGTTAAAAATCTTTCAGTCAGCATTGACGGTCCTGCCGGAGAAGTCCAGGCAGTAAGAGATGTGTCTTTTTCATTAAAAAAGGGAGAGGTGCTGGCTATAGTTGGAGAATCCGGATGCGGGAAGAGTGTGCTTTGCAAAAGTATCATGAAGCTTTTGCCGCCAAGTGCAAAGATTAAAGAGGGAAGCATCTGTGTGAACGGACAGGATATCACCTGTTACAGGGAAAAGGAGATGCAGAAACTGCGTGGAAGAGTTTTTTCTATGATCTTTCAGGATCCTATGACATCCCTGAATCCAACTATTAAAATTGGAAAACAGATTGGGGAAGCAGTGGTGATCCACAATAAGAATTACACGAAGGAACAGGTAAATAAGAAGGTTCTGGAACTTATGGAACTGGTAGGTATCTCCCATCCAAAGGAACGATATCATCAGTATCCCTGGCAGTTCTCCGGAGGAATGCGTCAGAGATGTGTTATGGCCATTGCTCTGGCAGCAGATCCGGATATTTTATTTGCAGATGAACCAACTACTGCATTGGATGTGACCATACAGGCACAGATCCTGGATCTTCTGCGGGAAATACAGATGAAGCTTGGAACAGCTACCATACTGGTATCCCATGATCTGGGAGTGGTTGCACGTGTGGCAGACAGAGTAGCAGTCATGTATGCAGGCAAGATCGTAGAGATCGGTACAGCAGAGGAAGTGTATTATGATCCCAGACATCCATATACATGGGGGCTGATGAGATCACTGCCTGCATTTGCAAATGGAAAAGAAAGCTTGTACACTATCCCCGGCATGCCTCCTACTTTGATAGATCCGCCGAAAGGTGATGCTTTTGCATGTCGAAATGAATATGCCCTGAATATTGATTATGAAGAAATGCCGCCGATGTTTAAGATAACAGATACTCATTATGCGGCAACCTGGCTGTTGGATCCAAGAGCACCGCAGATCAAATCACCTATGGGAGGAACAGCGCATGAGTAAAGAAGTTTTATTGGATGTCAGGCATCTGACTCAGCAGTTTCATCTGACAAAAAAGATCAAGGTAAAGGCTGTAGATGATGTCTCATTTCAGATCCATAAAGGTGAGATCTTTGGTCTGGTAGGGGAATCCGGTTCAGGAAAGTCCACAGTTGCCAGATGTCTGATGAATATATATCAGCCGGCTCAGGGAGAAATCTGGTATAAAGATGTAAATATCTGCGACAAAAAGGAATTCAAAAAGCATAAAAAAATGCTGCAGACCCGACGCCAGATGATATTTCAGGATTCCGCATCCAGTCTGAACCAGAAAATGAGGGTGTCAGATATTATTACGGAACCAATGAGAATCCAGCATATCACACCTCCGAGAGGAAGCTTTGTGAAGGAAGCTGCTTTTCAGATGGAATATGTAGGACTTGAGAACAGTTTCCTGGATCGTTATCCATCTGAATTATCAGGGGGACAGAGGCAGCGAGTGGCCATAGCCAGATCTCTGTGTATGGAACCGGAATTTCTGGTGGCTGATGAACCGATAGCTTCTCTGGATGTGTCCATACAGGCACAGATCGTCAATCTGTTCCGTCATCTGCAGGAGGAGCATGGATTTACATTTCTGTTTATCGCCCATGACCTGGCTATGGTTGAGTATCTCTGTGACCGTGTGGGAGTTATGTATCATGGAAAACTGGTAGAACTGGCGCCATCAGAAGAATTGTATTCCAATCCGGTGCATCCTTATACAAAAACATTGCTGTCTGCAATTCCTGTTCCTGACCCGATCAGGGAGAGAAAAAGAGTTCTGCAGTACTATGATGGCGAAGGAATGGAAAACAGCGTGTGGACAGAAGTGTCACCCGGACATTTTGCAATGCTTCCGGCTGAAGGAAAGGGGTGCAGTATATAATGAGACAAAAAAAGTTAGTCTACTATGGTAAAAAATGCCTGATATTCCTGATCTCAGTATTTATATTGTCTGTAGCTGTATTTTATGTAGCCCGTCTTGCACCGGGAGATCCGCTGATCTCCTATTATGGTGACCGTACAGAGAAGATGAGTCCGGAAGAACGTGAATGGGCTATGGGAAAACTGGGATTGAACGAACCGATTTCTGTGCAGTATGTGAAGTGGGTAAAAAATGCCTTTCATGGAGAATTTGGAATTTCATTTAAATATAAACAGGATGTGGTAGAAGTGATCGGCGGCCGTATTGGCAATACACTTGTACTTGGAGGAATCGGATTTATCATTATGTTTGCCGGAGCCCTGCTCCTGGGAATCCTGTGTGCCTGGTACGAAAACCGGCTGGCAGACCGGATCCTGTGTAAGCTGGGAACCATATCCAGTTGTATTCCTGAGTTTTGGATGGCTCTGGTCCTGATCCTTGTTTTTTCCGTAAATCTTAAGATCCTGCCAAGCAGTGGAGCTTACAGTACAGGAAATGCAGGAGATATCGGTGACAGAGTGCTGCATCTGATCATGCCTCTGACCATCGTGGTCATGGAGCATTTATGGTATTATGCTTACATGATCCGAAATAAGATCCTTGAAGAGGTTCGCGCAGATTATGTACTTTTGGCAAAGGCAAAAGGCCTGGATAAGAAAAAGCTTATGTTCAGACATTGTGTCCGAAATGTAATGCCTGCTTATCTGAGTATTATGGCCATTGCAGTCCCCCATGTACTTGGAGGAACCTATGTGGTAGAAAGTGTATTCTCTTATCCCGGAATCGGAGCTCTGTCCTATGAGAGTGCCAGATATCATGATTACAATCTGCTGATGCTGCTTTGTATGATGTCAGGAATCCTGGTTATTTTCTGTAATATTGTCAGTCAGACTATTAATGAACAGATAGATCCCCGTATGAAGGATGAAGTAATAACCGAGAAATCGGAGGTGGTAGAAGGATGACCAATCATTTATTTGAACTGGCAGGAAACAGAAAGACAGAAACCGTAATTCCCAAATCAAAGAAAAAGTGGTATCAGGGAAAACCCGTTGTTTCAGCAGCAATCCTGATTCTTATCGTACTGGGCTGCCTGTGTGCGGAACTGATCATGACAAAGGATCCTACTTATATGGATCTGTTAAACTATAATAAAGCTCCTGACAGGGAGTTCCTTTTTGGAACAGATACTATGGGAAGGGATATTTTTTCCATGATCTGGTATGGAGGAAGAATCTCAATCCTGATCGGTGGATTAGCCACAGTTATTTCTACTTTTATTGCAGTGGTAGTCGGCGCCTTCAGTGGTGTGGCACCTGGGTGGCTGGATGAACTGATCATGAGATTTACAGAGATATTTTTAAGTATACCAACTCTGCTTCTGATCATTTTGCTGCAGGCTATTATGGGAGATGCAAATATCCTGAGTCTGTCCTTTGTGATCGGTGTGACCAGCTGGACCAGTATTGCGAAAGTAGTACGCACAGAGGTACGGCAGATACGAAACAGTGAGTATATCATCGCTGCAAGATGTATGGGAGCAGGATTCTTCCGTGTTTTGTGGAAGCATCTGGTGCCGAATTTTTTCTCATCCATTATGTTTATGGTAGTCATGAATGTAAGAACTGCAATGATATCTGAAGCTACTTTAAGTTTTATGGGTATTGGACTTCCGATAGAGGTTATCACATGGGGAAGTATGCTGTCTCTGTCAGATAAGGCATTAATGACAGGTTCCTGGTGGATCATTCTGATCCCGGGACTTTTCCTGATCACCACAGTGCTCTGCCTGACCAATATAGGAAATGCCTGCAGAGCACAGACAAACAGAAAAGAAAGTAATTTTTAAAATTTGACCGAAATCTCGCTGTTTTGTTGCTGATTTGTCTGATTTATGATATTATGAAAACATCTTAAAAAATCTAAAAAACAAGGCAGGAGTGGTCAAAATGTATCAGGAAGAATACAAACGCTGGTTGGCAGCAGATCTGCAGGATGCGGATCTTAATCCGGAATTATCCAAAATCGAAGGAAACGATGAAGAGATCAAAGATCGTTTCGCAGTAGCGCTGAAATTTGGAACAGCCGGACTTCGCGGAGTACTTGGAGCCGGAACCAACCGTATGAATATTTATGTAGTTCGCCAGGCAACACAGGGACTTGCGAACTGGGTAAAAACACAGGGCGGTAATCAGACAGTAGCCATCAGCTATGACAGCCGTCTTAAGAGTGATGTATTTGCAAAAACAGCAGCAGGCGTACTGGCGGCAAATGATATCAATGTCAGAATTTATGACGCACTGATGCCTGTACCTGCACTTTCCTTTGCAACACGTTACTATGAATGCAATGCAGGTATTATGGTAACAGCATCCCACAACCCGGCTAAGTACAACGGATACAAAGCATATGGTCCTGACGGATGCCAGATGACTGATGATGCAGCCGCTATCGTATACGATGAGATTCAGAAGACTGATGTTCTTACCGGGGCAAAATACATTTCTTTCGCAGAAGGTGTTGAGCAGGGACTCATCCGTTTTGTAGGAGATGATTGTAAGAATGCGTTCTATGAAGCTATCGAAGCACGTCAGGTTCGTCCGGGTCTTTGTAAGACTGCCGGTCTTAAGCTGGTATACAGCCCACTGAACGGTTCCGGTCTTGTTCCTGTAACAAGAGTTTTAAATGACATTGGTATCACCGATATCACTATCGTTCCTGAACAGGAATATCCTAACGGATATTTTACAACATGCAGCTATCCTAATCCGGAGATTTTTGAAGCCTTAAAACTCGGTCTTGAACTTGCGAAGGAATCCGGTGCAGACCTGATGCTCGCTACCGATCCTGATGCTGATCGTGTCGGCATTGCTATGAAGTGTCCGGACGGCTCTTATGAACTTGTATCAGGTAATGAGATGGGTGTTCTGCTTCTTGACTACATCTGTGCAGGCCGCAAAGAATTAGGCACACTTCCTGAGAGGGCTGTCGCAGTGAAATCCATCGTTTCCACACCACTTGCAGACGCTGTTGCTGCTCATTACGGTGTAGAGATGAGAAGTGTACTTACAGGATTTAAATGGATCGGTGACCAGATTGCTTCCTTAGAAGCTGCTGGAGAAGTAGACCGCTTCATCTTCGGTTTCGAAGAGAGTTACGGTTACTTAGCTGGACCTTACGTT
>ERZ838399.2622-NODE-2622-length-13103-cov-7.703709_pt1 | contig 13103 bp, 10 predicted proteins | sample MGYA00519683_ERZ838399 | MGnify/ENA primary metagenome ERZ838399 (study PRJEB31850, sample SAMEA3708833) | human gut metagenome | biome: human gut; feature: human-associated habitat; material: faeces | place: China | collected 2014 ...
CGGGGCCCAGATAGATGACGATGATCTGCAGCATCAGCGGCGTGCCGCGGATGACCCACACAAAGGTCTTTACCGCGCCGGAAAGCGGCTTACACCGGCTCATGGAGCCGAAAGCCACCACCAGACCCAGCGGCAGCGCAAACAGCAGGGTCAGAGCGAACAGCTCACAGTTGAGCAGAAACGCGCCGGAAAGGCGCTCAAGAATCACAGCCACAAATACACACCCATCAATTCAAACGTACGTTCGGTTTTTACTCCGCCAGAGTCAGACCATATTTCTCGGCCAGAGCGCCCATGGTGCCATCGGCCTTGAGCTCGTCAAAGGCGGTGTCCACAGCGGCGGCCACATCGCTGCCCTTGCGGAATGCCACGCCGTACTCTTCCACGTTCAGCTCGTCCACCATTTTCAGGTTGGCGTAGTCCGTGCCCTCGCCGATCATGGCCGAAGCCAGGGTCAGGTCCAGCACAGCAGCGTCGGCGGTGCCGGCGGCGACTTCCATCAGGCAGTCAGTCTGGACGCTCTTGGAAACGTAATCGGCCTGTGCCAGGTTCTCGTCCTCCTGGATGGTGGTCTCACCGGCGGAACCGGCCTCGGCGACCACGGTCTTCCCCACGAGGTCTGCGGTGGAGGTGTACTCGGTGCCATCCTTGACCACAACGACCTGTGCGTTCTTGACGTAAGGCTTGGTGCAGGCCATGTTCTCCTCACGGTCATCCGTCAGGGTCAGGCCGTTCCAGATGCAGTCGATGCTCTTTGCGGCCAGCTCGGTCTCCTTGGTGTCCCAGTTGATCTCCACGAACTCCGGCTCGACGCCCAGCTTCTCACAGACAGCGGTGGCCAGCTCGGTATCGAAACCGGTGAAGTTGCCGTCGGCGTCGGTGTAGTTCATCGGCTCATAGACGGTGTAGCCAATGACCATCTTGCCGTTGGACTGGATATAAGTCAGGTCGCTGTCAGCGGCCACAGAGCTTGCCGGGGCGGCAGAGGCGGCGGCAGAAGAAGCAGCCGTAGAAGTGGATGCAGAACCGCCGCAGGCGGCAAGGCTCAGTGCCATCGCACCGGCCAGAAAAGCAGATACCAGACGTTTCATGTTGTAATTTCCTCCCTCAGATTCAGCAGAAGCAGCGCTTCGTTTTACCGCTTTACCATGCTAAATTGTTAAACTGTGACTATAGAATAGCGCGTTTTGCCCCGTTTTGCAAGAGGAAAACCGATTTTTTCGCGTTTTGCCCGCAGACCGCCCCTTTCCGATCGGGTTTTCGGTGTATTTGTACAAAGGACAAAAAGAAAACCGCCACCTCACGGTGACGGTCAGACTTTCCGTTCAATTTATAATGACGCATTCTCAAACGCATCCCCTGCGGCCTTTTGCAGGGCGTCGATGGAGATGGTGCAGAGGGCCGCGAGGTCGGCGTCCGAGCCGTCGGCGGGGATGTCCGCCACCTCTTTCTCAGTCTTGCCCTTGAGGTAGCTGCAATAGCCCTCGCTGTGCTCGTACCACTCCTTGCCGAGGCTGGATGCGTTCCGCATCCCGTAGCTGTCGCCCAGCTCAAGCTTGGAGCGGACGGTGTCCGGAGCGGTGACGCCGCCGTCTGCCGCGATGGTCAGCGCAGGCTCTGCCATGTCGCCGATGGCGCTGGTCACACGGCCATCGGCATCCAGCGTCAGGGCCACGACGGTAAGGTCAACTTCTGCGTTCACATCCTTGTCGTCGGTGGCGGTGATGTCCGAAGAGGCATTCTCCGCCTCCACGCCGAGGCTCACCCGGTCGCCCTTTGCCGCGCCGAGGGCGGACGCATTCGTGCAGGCTTTCGCCACGGCGTCGCGGTACTGATCCACCCGGATGGTGCAGCCGGACAGCAGGTCGGCGTCCGTGGCCTTGCCGTCCTTATCCGTTTCCAGCATGGATGCCTGTTCCGGCGTCATGCCGGTGAGGTAGTCGGCGAAGTCATCGGCCTGCTCGGCCCAGCCCTTTTTCAGCGAAGATGCCGCCGCCAGCGGGTAGTCGTCCCCTTTCTGGCGCTTGGTGCGGTAGTCGTTGGGCATGGTGACGACGCCTTTGCCGTCGGCGGTAACTTCCACTTCCAGCTCATCCAGCATCACGTCGGCCAGCTTGCCGTCTCCGTCCAGCAGGACGGCGGCGGCGATGGTATGGATGGTGCCGGTACGGGCCTCATCGGAAGCCTCGGTCAGGATGCCGAGGCCGGTCTTCCAGCCGCCGGTCTGGGTGGTGCTGGCGCTGCCGGACGAGCCGGACATGGCGTTCGAACTGCTCATGCTGCCGGAATCGCTGCTGCCTTTGCGGCAGCCGGACAGCAGCAGTGCCGCCGCCACGGCACAGCTCAGAAGAGCTTTTTGTCTCTGTGTCATAAGCGTTACGCTCCCTTTCATCTCTTTGGGAGTAGTATAGCCCGACAGGAGTCTATTTATTTATGTATCTTTTTGTTGGAAACTGTGTTATACTTGTCCTGCGGCCTACCCCGCCCAGTTTTATGGGAAGGGAGGTGTTGTCCAATGGCATATATTTCCACATTTATCCTGTCCGTCGGAGCAAATGTAGCTTCTTACTACATTTGTAAGTGGCTTGACGGATGGCTGAAGGGCCGTAAGCACTAAAAAGGACCCCCTTTCGGAGATTGCCGCTCCGGGAGGGGGTCTTTTCCTTTTGGGTGTGCCAATGACATATTGGCTTCCACATTTACCATCTTTATTATATGCGATTCCCTGCAAAAGTCAAGCACCGCACGGAAAATTTACAACTGTGCTCTGAGACCGACGTGTTATCTGGCAAAGTGGACCAATATTGACGTTATATCATGCAAAATCGCACTTTGCCAAGGTGGCAATCTGCCAATCAGCTGGCACTCTGACCCCACTTTGCCAAAAGAGGCAGAATACCAAGTTGGCAAACCGGCAAAATATAACGTATCTATATTATTAAATAGCCATATTGCCACTTATTCCACCACAGTATCGCTCACATCAGCGGGCTCAGCAGGCGGAGCACACTGTCCAGCAGCGTCCCGGCCAGCGAGGTGCGGCAGTCGGCCAGCTGCACTTCCCGGCACTCCGGCAGGGTGCGGAGCACATCGTCCCGCAGCGCAATGACCTGACTGTTATAGAGCAGCAGCGCCCCGCACTCAAAGTGGAGGAAGAGGCTGCGGTAATCCATGTTGATGCTGCCCACCACGGCGGCGCGGTCATCGCTGACGTAGCACTTGGCGTGGAGAAAGCCGGGCGTGAACTCGTAGATGCGCACCCCCGCCCGGAGCAGCGGCACATAATAGGAGCGGGTCAGCCGGAAGATGAGCTTCTTGTCCGGGATGCCCGGCAGCACCAGCCGGACGTCCACGCCCCGCTTTGCCGCCGCCTTGAGGGCTTCCAGCATGGTCTCGCCCACCGCGAAGTAGGGCGTGTAGATATAGACGTACCGCTGGGCCTGATTGATGATATTCAGGTAGACCGTCTCGGCCAGAGCCTCTTCGTCCAGCGGGCTGTCCCCGTAGGGCTGTATCACTCCGTCCGACTGGGCAGACAGGGACTCAGCCTGAGGCATAAAGGGCGCATAATCCTCCTCGCTGGGGCGGAAGGCGTTCCAGTGGTCGAGGAACATCACCGTGAAGTTCCAGACCGCCGCGCCCTCGGTGCGGAGGGCTGCGTCCTTCCAGTAGCCGAACCGCTCTTCTTCATTGATATACTCGTCGGCCAGATTGATGCCGCCCGTATAGGCTGTATTTCCGTCCACGACCACGATCTTCCGGTGGTCGCGGTGATTCATGACCAGCGACACCAGCGGCACCACCGGGTTGAACGGGATGCAGCGGATATGCGCCCGCTCCATCTTTACCACGAAATCGGACGGCAGACCCAGCAGACTACCGAAATCGTCGTAGATGAGCCGGACGTCCACCCCCTGCGCCGCCTTGCGGACGAGGATGTCCTCTACGCCTTTCCACATCTTGCCGGTGCGGACGATGAAGAACTCGAGGAAGATGAACCGCTCTGCCTTTTCGAGGTCGGCCAGCAGGTCAGGGTACATGGCCTCACCGCAGGGGTAATATTTTGCCGTGGAGTTTTTCCATGCGGGGTACGGCCCGTACTCCGAAATATACCGGCTCAGTCCCCTGCTGGCGGGGTCGAGGGCGTCGGTCTGGCCCGGCTGCTGGGCGAGGTCGGCGGTGTGCTGGCGCTCCACCGCCTGCATCCGCTGGCGCATCCGCTTGGCGGGGGCCTTGTTGCCGAAGGCCAGATAGAGCGCACCGCCCAGCAGCGGCATCATGCCGATGAGGACGAGCCAGATGATCTTATAGTCGCTGTTCTCGTCCTTCCGCACGAGGTAGAGGGTGATGAAGAGGCTGAGAACGTTCAGCCCCGCATTCACCCACACCTTTCCGGCGGTGAGGGAGAAGAAGGCCCAGAGCAGCCAGCCGATCTGTAGCAAAACAAGGGCCACTGTGACCGTGGCCCTGTTGATGACACGATTGAAGAACCGTACGACCGGCAGCCGAAAGAACATCTGCGCCTCCCCCGCTGCCTTTCGGCAGCATTTTTATGGGAATAGTATAGCGCAGAGATGCGGAGATTTCAAGCTCAGGCGTCCGCGTCCTCGAAGCCCACCATGAGGCCGCCCAGCTCGGCGTAGTAGCTGCACAGGCCGCCGCACTCGGTCACCCGCACCTGTGCGCCCTCGAAGACAGCTTTCACCATGTGCATCAGGCGCTCGGCGGCGGCGGGGTTGCCGCAGTGGGCAATGATGACCTTGCCGTTCGTGTAGCCGTGGCCTTTGAGCTCCAGCACGATGCGCTCGAGAGCGCCGTGCTCGCCGCGGGTCTTGCAGAGGACGTCCAGTTCGCCCACATCGCTGGCCTTGCCGATGACCCGGATGTTGAGCATCCGCGCCACAGCAGCCACAGCGGGCTTCACCCGGCCATTGCGGGCCAGATTCGCCAGCGATTCCAGCGAGAACAGCAGATGGGTGTGGTGACGGTAGCGCAGCATCTCTTCGCACACCTCGTCAAAGTCCCTGCCCTCTTCAATGAGCGCACGGATATGCTCTGCCAGCAGCACCAGTTCCGGGCCGGCAGACAGGCTGTCCAGCACAAAGACATGAGCACCCGGGTGCTCTGCCTGATACTCTTCTGCGGCCAGCTGGGCGGCGTTGCAGCTGCCCGACAGGGTGCCGGTGATGGTGATGGCATAAATTTCATCTGCGCCCTCATAAGCCTCCAGCCAGTCGCCGATGTTGGGGCAGGAGGTGCTGGTCTTGCCCTTATAGGTGCGCAGGGTAGTCGCCATCTCCACGGCGTCCAGCGTGCCGTCGTCGAGGTATTCCCTCTCGTCGGTCACGATCTTCAGAGGCACAGCAGCAAAATCAATGCCGTCCAGCGCATACAGGCTGGCAGAAGAGTCCACAACGATTCGTTTCATCTCATCTATCTCCATTCCGGCGGGTGTCCGCCGCATTTTTTACGTTCTGCGAGTCCACTATATCAGTTTTTCAAAAACCTGTCAAGCGATTTGTAAAATTGTTAACGTCGTTTTCATAAACGGTTGACCCCGACTCAAAAATGCGATATACTACCACCATGAATCAGGAAATGAAACGCCGTGTCACGGCCTGCGCCGCCGGGTTTTCCCTGCCGCGCTACCGGGAGCTTCCCTCTGTGGGGTTGTATCTCGACCAGACCGTGCAGCTCGTCAACAGCTGCTTCCGGGGCTTCCCCGGGGTGGAGCTCACCCCCTCCATGGTGAGCAACTACGTCAAGAAAGGAGTCATCTCCCACCCCGTCAAAAAGAAGTATTCCCGCGAACAGCTGGCTTCTCTCATCTATATCGTATTGTCTAAAAATGTCCTCTCGCTGGAAAACATCGACGCCCTGTTCCAGATGCAGCGGGCTCACTGCACCGCCGCCGAAGCCTACGACTACTTCTGCGACGAGGTGGAGAACTGCCTGCCCTACATTTTCGGTGCCAGCCGCACCATCTGCGGCCTCGACCCGGATGCCGCCGACGAAAAGCGTCTGCTGCGCGGTACCATCGTCGCTGCCGTAAACAAGATGTACCTCGACTGCTGCTTCGTCGCCATGCGGCAGGAGGAAGCCCTCTGGCCGGGGATACTCGGCGACCTCGAATAAAAAGAAAAACGTCTGTACCTCCAAAACGAAGTACAGACGTTTTTGTTATGCTCTGATTTCAGGCATCCTGCAGCTCACCACGGCTTGCAGCCTTGAGGTAAGCGAAGATGAAGCCGTCGAGGTCGCCGTCCATGACAGCGTCCACGTTGCCGGTCTCGTAGTTGGTGCGGTGGTCCTTGACCATCGTGTAGGGCATAAAGACGTAGGAGCGGATCTGGTGGCCCCATGCGATCTCGTTCTGGACGCCCTTGATGTCGTCGATCTTATCCATGTGCTGCTGCTTGGCGATCTGGTACAGCTTTGCCTTCAGCATTTCCATCGCGTAGTCGCGGTTCTGGAACTGGCTGCGCTGGGTCTGGCAGCTGACCACGATGCCGGTGGGCTTATGGATGAGTCGGACAGCGGAAGAAGTCTTGTTGATGTGCTGGCCGCCGGCACCGGAGGAGCGGTAGACCTGCATCTCGATGTCCTCGGGGCGGATGTCCACCTGAATGGTGTTGTCCAGCTCGGGCATGACTTCCAGAGAGGCAAAGCTGGTCTGACGGCGGGCGTTGGCGTCAAAGGGAGAGACGCGCACCAGACGGTGGACGCCGTTCTCGCTCTTGAGCAGGCCGTAGGCGTTGGCACCCTTGACCATCATGGAAGCGCTCTTCATGCCGGCCTCGTCGCCGTCCTGATAATCCAGGACCTCGACGGTCATGCCGTGAGCCTGCGCCCACTTGTTGTACATACGGTAGAGCATCTCGGCCCAGTCCTGTGCCTCGGTGCCGCCGGTGCCTGCGTGGAAGGTCAGGATGGCGTTGCTGTGGTCGTACTCACCGTTCAGCATGGTCATCAGCTGCAGCTCGTCCACAGCCTTGCCCACGGCGTTGACGGCCTCTTCGGCCTCCGGCACCATCTCGGGGTCGTACTCCTCGTCCAGCATGACCAGCATGGTCTCTGCGTCATCGTAGAGGCCCTGCAGCTTCTCGAAGCGGGTCAGCTTGCCCTTCAGGTCGCCCACCTCGTCGAAGACCTTCTTGCTCAGCTCAGCGTCGTCGTAGAAGCCGGGGCGGGACATGGTGTGCTCCAGCTCCTGCACGCGCTTGCGGGAAGCGTCGATGGCCAGCGCCTCCTCCAAGTCCTTTACAGCGGTGTGGTATTCAGCCAGCTGTACTTTCAGTTCATCAGTGGTGATCATCGTTTTATTCCTCTCGTCTCAAAGAACAGGAGCAGCCTCTTCATCATCAGCCACGCACACGGGCAGGCCCGTCTTAGTACAACCTCTCAGTCTCGCTGACGCTCGACAGCTCCCCTAGTAGGGGAGCCTCTGGCGAAACCGTTCACTTTGCGGGGACTGCCAAAGCCTCCCCTACAAGGGGAGGTGGCACGGCGTTAGCCGTGACGGAGAGGTTGGACAAAGTGGGAGCCTCCCCTACACCCCCGGCACCAGCAGTCTCCGCGCCTCGTCGAGGCGGGCGGTGCCGTCGGGGAGGTCGTTGGCGGCCAGCATCTGGCCGGGCGAGACGTGGTAGCGCCGGGCGATGGCGAACAGCTCCTCCCCCGGCTGGGCGTAGCAGATGCGGAGCGACACCTCCGGGTCGGCGGGGGCGAGGGGGTCGCCCAGCTCCACCGCCCCCACGAGAGAGGCCGTCTGCCGCGCCAGCACCGCGCCCTCGGCCCGGACGGTGAGGGACACATCCAGCGCGCCGCCTGCGCTGGCGCATTGCAGGTCCTGAACGCTCAGCCAGCACTCGGGGTAGGCGTCGGTGTCGGGCGGCAGGTCGGCGGAGAGGGGCAGGGCGTAGTCCAGCGCCTTTTCGTAGCACTCCATCTCCCCGAGGGTGTTTTCCGCAAAGGCCGACACCACGGCCCGGGCCGTCAGGACGGCTCTCCCCTCCTGCCGCGTCAGGCTCACCGGCCCGAAGGACGCGAAGCAGGCTAAAATATGCGCTCCTGCGTCGGGCAGAGGGCCGGAGCCCCGCAGCACCGTCGTCTCGTCCAGCGCGCAGAGCAGCGACTCGGTGGCGAGAGTCTGAGGCGTGAGGGTCGTCTCGAAGCGGGTGGAGAAGGCATCGGCCACGCATTGGAGCTGGTAGGGACGCCAGCCGCTCAGCCGCAGCATCGCCGTGGCCGTGAGGGTGGTGGAAGCCGCGCCGTCCTCGGTGGTCTCCCCTTCCGCCGCCGCAAAGCCCACCGGCTCCAGCACGCAGAGGCAGCGGCAGTCCTCGCTGAGGCCGTCTGCATCCAATATCTGGTTGAAGGGCAGGTCGGCGGTCTGGCTGCGGAGGGCGGCGTCCCCTTCGGCCCGCCATCCGCAGAGGACGTGCAAGACCCCCTTCGCCACGGCCTTGCCCTGCATCCGTTTCAGCTCCCTCACCTCGGCGGTGCCGGTGATGTCGAGGATGGCGGCGGGGGGCTTCGGGAAGGTCAGCGCCCCCTCGATGGTCACGAGCTTTTCGAGGGTGGCGGCCCGCCGCACCCCTGCCAGCGTGACCGGCTTCTGCTCGATGCCGCCCTCGCTGAGGGCTGTGATGACCTCGGTGGACAGCTGGGCGTGGACGCTCACCACCAGCCCGTAGGCCCCCCGCACCTCGATGCGGCGGGGGTTGACGGCCCGGCAGTTGAGGTATTCGGTCTGGCCCTCGACGCAGGCTGTCCACGCCGTGGCCGCGAAAGAGGGCAGCTCGAGGGCCTTGGTGAAGGGCAGCTTCTGCTCGGTCTGGCACAGCCCCGCCCCCTCTTCGCCCTGATAATACACGGTACAGCGCAAATATCCTTCCAGCGTCAGCCGCCCGGGGGCCAGCTGCTTTTGCAGCACCACCGGCTTTGCGAAGCACTTGACGATGCGCTGCACCGGCGGCAGATAGTCCGAGATCAGTAGTTCGGTCTCGAGGGGCAGCTCCGCCTTGGCGGTGCAGTCCGCACCCGCCGCAGGCAGAACGTCCCGGAACACTTTCAGCTCCATGGTGATGCTCCTTTCCTGTCCTTGCTCTGATGAGAGTGTATGCGGGGTGGAAAGGAGGTATGCAACGGCGGCGGTCGTCGCCGTTGCTCCCAAAGGGAGAGGCTTTGGCAGGCCGCAGTGTTTCCTGTATCTTTTTGGCGAATTATATGTTATAATTGGTTTGCGGTTCATCCCGCCCATTTTATTGGGAAGGGAGGTGGATTCTATGGTGCATTTACTCGCAATTTTGGAGTCTGTCGCAGCAAATGTAATGTCGCATTACATCTGCAAGTGGCTTGACAGATTCGACAAGGACCGCAAGCCCGACTAAATGGAAAGCCCCCGGGGAGGTCGCAACTCCTTGGGGGCTTTTCGTTTGGTGAATTCAGTGGAACATACTCGCAATTCCATCTCTAGTATATGCGATTCCCCGCAAAAGTCAAGCGTTGCGCAGAAAGTTTACAAGCGCATCATCAGGCCCGGACAATGACCACAAGGCAGTATTCCCGGCCCTCGACGGTCTTATGGCAGACGCCGACACGCAGCTTGGTATTGACCGTGGGCGACACATCTTTATAGTACACCCCGACCAACGGCGCACCGCTGGAGAACCGCTCTACCTGCTGAAGGGCGCTCATCCCGGTGGAGTCGAAAGCAACAAAGCTCACGAAATTGCTCTGCTCGTAGGCTTTCAGGCTGTCTCTCAGGAAGCCTTTCAGCGTCTGACCGGCGTCTATGGGGAAGTTCTCGTCCAGCCAGATGATTCCCTCTGGGGTCTTCTGGAACCAGTCCGGGGTGAACGCGGGCCGAATGGTGCGGGTCAGCGCGGGGACTCTGTAAGAGACTTCGACGTTTTGGGAGTTTCCCTTGAAGAGGTCGGCGACGCCCACCGCGACGAGCCTGTCCTCTTCTGTCCCGCCGCCGGAACAGCCGGTGAGCAGGGCCAGCATCAGCACGCCCGCGAGGGCGAGGGCAAGGAGCTTTTTCAGTTTCATGGTCGTATCCTCCGTTCACTGTGGTGTTTTTGATACGTCCATTATAACCCGTCTCCCGCCGCAGCTGCAACGGCCATTCGCGCAGGTTTTGGGGCGATTCACGCAGGTTTCGGGCTGAAAAAGGGGCTTCCTTTGGCGAAACCGTTCACTTTGCGTGGACTGCCAAGGCCTCCCCTCGGTAGGGGAGGTGGCATCGCGCAAGCGATGACGGAGAGGTTTTCCCCGCTGCGGCTCACGGTTAGGCTGTCCTTCATACAACCTCTCAGTCTGCTTCGCAGACAGCTCCCCTTGTAGGGGAGCCTCTGGCGAAGAGGGAAAGCTTTGCGGTATGCCAAAGCCTCCCCTCGGTAGGGGAGGTGGCACGCCGCAGGCGTGACGGAGAGGTTTTCACCAAAACGCCCCCTCTTCCGACTGGAAGAGGGGGCTTTCTGTTTATCTTACTGATTTTCTTCTAAAACTCAGACGACCTGAATGCGGCCTGCGCCGTACGGATTCTCATAGTTCAGCAGGTAGCCCGGATAGCTTGCCAGCGGGCTGTTGGCACTGCTCAGAACAGGCATATCGTTCACAGCGTCGAAGAACATGGCGTAAGTGGACATGACGAGGTAGTCCTCAGAGACATAGTCCTTGATGAGCTCTGCGCCGTCGAACATGGCGAAGCCATCGCCCAGATTGCGCAGGGTGTAGTTCATGCCGGCCAGCGCATAGGTGCGGTTCAGATCCAGCGGCTCGTAAGTGCCGGTTTTCTTGTTGTAGATGCGCACGTTCTGGACACGGGGCGTGCCGGTGGCGCTGCCCATCCAGACATTCTTGTCGTCGGTGAGGACGGTGTTGGGGATGTCGGTGTGGATCTCGTAGGTCGCACCGGCAACATGCAGGAAGCCGCCGTTCTCCTTGCCCTCCGGGCCGACGAAGCGGGCGCCGAATTCCAGAGCATCCTGGATCTGCTTGCCGGTAACAGACATCAGGCAGGCCACGTTGCCGAAGGGGCTGACCTGCTTGCAGGTCTTGAAGGTCCACTTGCCGGCGTCCACATCGGTGCGGATGCCGCCGCCGTTCATCATAGCGATGTCGCAGTCCAGCTGCTCGACCTCATTGAAGTAAGTATAGATGCCGTCGGCCACGAAGTCGCCGAGGTTGGTCTCGCCCATACGGATGCGGCGCTTGCCGGTAGCGGGGTCGTTGATGTAGAATTTGATGTCCGTGGTGGCGATCTGCTCGCCCAGCATAGCGTCCACATCGTTGATCCAGGCTTCTGCGGTAGCGGCCACAGCGGCATCGGAGACATCAGCGGTGGAGATGAGCTCGGTGGTGATAGCGCCGTCTTCGGCGATGGTCATCTTACCGACGTTTGCCAGATAAGAGCCAGTCTGGGTCAGGGTGACAGCCTTGCCGGCTGCATCGTAGACCTGTTTGTTCTCCATGACGGTGTGAGAGTGGCCGTCGATGAAGGCGTCAAAGCCGGTGGTGTTGGCAATGACTTCCTCACTGGTCCAGGGAGAGGAGGACGGGTCAACGCCCAGATGGCCCAGACCGATGATGATGTCTGCGCCCAGGGTCTTGGCCTTGTCGATGGCCTTCTGGACGGCGTCGTACAGCTTCCTGCCGTCGTCACCGCCCAGGATGTCGTAGATGTACTTGGTCTGCTTGGCGTTCATGAAGTAAGCAGGAGTGGACTTTGTGAAGGACTCGGGGGTCGTGATGCCCACGAATGCGATCCACTTGCCGCCTGCGGGGAACAGCTTGACAGCGGGCAGGACGCGCAGGCCGGTGCGCAGGTCCACCCAGTTGCAGGAGACATAGGGGAAGTCCGCTTCCTTGATGATGGCCTTTGCGCGGGCCATGCCGTAGTCGAACTCGTGGTTGCCCAGAGTAGCGATGTCGTAGCCAGCCTCGTTCATCAGCTCGATGATGGTAGCGCCGTCGTCCATGGAGCCGTAGGCAGTACCCTGAATGTGGTCGCCTGCGTCCACCAGCAGGACGGGCTTGCCCTCATCCACATAGCCCTGCTTCATGGCAGCGATAGCGGCATAGGTCAGTTTGGGAGACTTGTTGTCGATGTAGGTGTGGACATCGTTGGTATACAGGATGGTGACAGCGGCATCCTTGCCCGTCAGGAAACCGGCCGAAGCCTGAGGAACGGCAGCAGCCATGGCGGAGGCAGCGGCGGTGACACCGGCAGCCTTCAGGAAATTGCGGCGAGAAATAAAGTGTTTCACGAAAAAGGACCTCCTTTATATTCCAGACCAGTTTTTACGGCACAGTCTCTCTTCCGCTGTGCCGCATTCTTTGTTTTAAGCTTACCACAGAACCGCCGAAAGAGCAAGCACAAAGATGGTCATTCTGCATAATAGTTTTCTTTATGAGTACGACTTTTTATGAAATCTCGCGCAAATCAGCACAAAAGGCCGGGTGCTGTTTCCTGCCTCAGGCATACAGCACCCGGCCTTTTGTTTTGGACGGTATTGTTCCGTCGTAAATATCGTCTTATCAGATAGCCTTATACTGGCGCAGGAACTTCTCGAGGTCGGTGCCTTCGATCTTCTTCAGCGCCTCCTTCAGGGCGATGCGGCCCATAAGGGGCAGCTCCATGTCCGTGAGCTTCCGGCCGTCCCGCAGCTTCACCGAGGCATCCACCAGCGCCCGGACGTCATAGGTGCTGCCCCAGACCTCCGGCACGCCCCGGTCGATGTTCAGCAGCCGGTACACCGCCTCCATGCCGGTGCGCATGGAGTATTCGGTGGTGAAGATGGTGTCCCGGCCGGTCTCGGCGAACTGACCGAGGAAGGCAAAGTTCACCGCATCCTTCGGCACGATGTCGGGGCGGTCGCCCTTCGCGCGGGGCATGAAGAAGGCGTCGATATAGGGCATCATGACCGGCACGGTGTTGGCGCTGTGCTCGGCAAGCTCTGCGATGTCCTCCACCGGCACGCCCAGATGGTAGAGCCACTCCATGCAGATCTCCCGGCCGGTGCAGTCCCGCATGGGCTTTTTGACGTAATCGCCGGGCTTATCGCTGAACAGGCCGTACACCCAGACGCACAGCT
>ERZ838399.2626-NODE-2626-length-13077-cov-5.377438_pt1 | contig 13077 bp, 10 predicted proteins | sample MGYA00519683_ERZ838399 | MGnify/ENA primary metagenome ERZ838399 (study PRJEB31850, sample SAMEA3708833) | human gut metagenome | biome: human gut; feature: human-associated habitat; material: faeces | place: China | collected 2014 ...
TTCTGGATGTCAACAACTTTTTTACATTTTTTTCATCTTTTATTATAATTCACCCTGAAAGCGCCAAAAAGCCTTAAAAATACAGGAAACAGGTCTGCTTCTCACTCCACAAAACAGACCTGTTTTTTCTGAAGATTGCTTTTCCAGCTCACTCTCCTGAGACTTCCCGCAGATTCAGAAATGCTTCTGCGATGAGAAGATCCTCCGGCGTTGTGATCTTTATATTCTGATAAGAGCCTTCTGCCAGCGCGACTTTCACACCAGTTTCCTGCTCTACTACCATAGCATCATCTGTTATACTGCTCATATCCTTCCGGCGGATACTCTCATGAGCATTCCGGATCAGTGAATAAGAAAAAATCTGAGGGGTCTGGATGATCCACGCAGATTTTCTGTCCGGTGTTTCTTTTACGAATCCATCTTCATCCGCAAGTTTGATCGTATCTTTGGAAGGCATGCCGATCACGCAGGCTCCGGTTTCTTTTACCTTATGTAGTCCGCGTTCCAGTATTTCTTCTGTAATAAATGTTCTGGCTCCGTCATGGATCAATACATATTCACACTCCTCACAGGCACACAGTCCTGCATAAACGGAATCGTAACGTTCCTTTCCACCTGGAATTACGGCTGTTACTTTTGTGAAATCATATTTTTTTACAATTTCTTCTTTACAGTAAGAGACAGATTCTTCCCCTGTCACAAGGATAATCTCATGGATCAGCGGGCTGTCCTGAAAACAGCGCAGGGAATAATACAGGACCGGATGCCCCTGTATTTCCAGAAACTGTTTCTGTATTTTGCTGTGCATTCTTTTCCCCTGTCCTGCTGCCAGGACAATGGCTGTATTTTTTCCTGCCATCTTAACGTTCTCCCAGTTTCAGATTCGGAACTGCATTCAGATCCCATCCATGGCGTGTTCCTTTAATATATTCATAATAAGCCGCTACTCCGATCATTGCCGCATTATCGGTACAGAAAATCGGAGACGGACGGTAGAAGCTGTAATTGTTCTTTTTGCAGGCTTCTTCCATTGCCGCTCTTAAAGTCCCATTGGAAGCTACGCCTCCGGCAATAGCTACTTTTGTCATTCCATAATCTTTGGCAGCGAGCATGGTATGCTCTACCAGTACATCTACAACCGCTTTCTGGAAAGATGCTGCCAGATCTGCACGGTTCACTTCCTCTCCGGTCATCTGCGCATGGTTCAGGTAATTCAATACTGCTGATTTTACCCCACTGAAGCTGAAATCATACGGGCAGTCACCGATTTTTGCCCTTGGAAACTCAATGGCATTCGGATTTCCTTCTTTGGAAAGTTTGTCTACCTTCGGTCCTCCCGGATATCCCAAACCAATCGCTCTTGCCACCTTGTCAAAAGCCTCTCCTGCCGCATCATCACGGGTACGTCCGAGAATTTCAAATTCCCCGTAATCTTTTACGATCACAAGGTGAGTATGTCCGCCTGATACGATCAGGCAGAGAAATGGCGGTTCCAGATCCGGATGTTCAATATAGTTTGCTGATACATGACCTTCAATATGATGCACTCCTACCAGTGGAAGTTTCTTTGCGTAGGCAATGGCTTTGGCTTCCGCAACCCCCACTAAAAGCGCACCTACCAGTCCGGGACCGTAGGTGACTCCGATCGCATCCAGATCGTCCAGCGTCACTCCTGCATCAGACAGAGCCTGTTCGATCACCTGATTGATTTTTTCAATATGTTTACGGGAAGCAATTTCCGGAACTACTCCTCCGTATAAAGTATGGAGAGCTATCTGTGAAGAAATAACATTGGACAGAATCGTTCTGCCGTTTTTTACGACAGATGCTGCTGTCTCATCACAGGAACTCTCGATTGCAAGAATTAATGTATCTTTCATTATTCTATTCCTCCTCGAAATTCAGTTCCACGCTCTTGCCGTCTTTGCCAGGATATGCATTCGGGAAAATTTCGCGGACTTTATCCATAAATTCATCCGGTCTGACCAGAGACGGGCTGTAATGTGTCAGCCACATTTCCCGAACCTGTGCATCTCTTGCCAGAACTGCTGCCTCACGGAAAGTCATGTGCTTATATCCTCTGGCTTTGTCAGCCTTGTCATCTTCTCCGTACATCCCTTCGCAGATAAAAAGATCTGAATCTTTTGCATTCCTGAGAATAGACTCTGTTGGTCTGGTATCTGTGGTATAGGTCAGTTTAATCCCTTTTCGGGCCGGTCCCAGCACCATTTCCGGTGTATAGGTAACGCCGTCTGCCTCAATCACATTTCCTTTCTGAAGAGAATTCCAGTATTTCAGCGGAATTTCCTGCTCTTTCGCTCTCTCTGCTGAAAATTTGCCCTGACGCAGGATCTCCAGTGTATATCCATAGCACAGTACGTTATGGTTAACTTTAAAAGCCGTAATACGGTAACCATTCAGTTCGATCACCTGCTCCGGCTGTGTGATTTCTATAAATTTAATCTCAAAAGGAAGCTCCGGTGCAATCACGCGAAGCGCATTTACCACTCGCTCCAGACCTTTCGGACCCACCAGAGTCAGTGGTTCTGTACGGTCTGCATTTCCCATGGTAAGAAGAAGTCCCGGAAGTCCGCTGATATGGTCACCATGATAATGGGTAAAACAGATCACATCAATCGGCTTGAAACTCCATCCTTTTTCTTTAATTGCCACCTGAGTACCCTCTCCACAGTCAATGAGCAGACTGCTTCCGTTATATCTTGTCATCAGGGCAGTCAGCCATCTTCTTGGAAGCGGCATCATTCCTCCGGTTCCAACTAAACATACATCTAACATATATTCCCTCTGTTTTCTAAATATTGTTACATTGCTGATACATCTGATACCTGCTTACCGGTATCCTGTTTCCGGTGTGCCGGATCAATACTGCCAGCTCTTCCGGAAAAATAAGTATTTGCAGAAAGCCCGTCCAGATTACACAGTTCCGGACGGATGTCTGGTCATAAGAAGCGCATCCTCGGTCGGATCGCTGTAATATGCCTTTCGGATTCCGTCTCTGGTAAATCCCATCCGTTCATAAAGACGGATTGCAGTATCATTTCCCACACGGACTTCCAGATGGATCGTAGTCACACCTCGTTCCTCAGCCAGACGGATAAGACTCTGCATCAGAAAGTTTCCGATGCCTTCCTTCTGTCTGTCACGGCGCACTGCCACATTTGTGATATCTCCTTCATCCAGAACCATAAGAAGTCCACAGTATCCCAGAATTTTCTCTTTTTCTTCCACAACCAGAAACATGGCATCGTCTCTGGTCAGAAAAGTGAAAAATCCCTCTTTTGTCCACGGAACACGAAAAAGATCCTGTTCGATCTCCATTACCTGATCCAGGTCATCTACAAACATTTCTCGCAGAATCATACTGTGGCACCTTCCTGTTTCTGTGCCTTTTCCCGCTCTGCGCGTTCTCTCTCAGCCTGGGAAACGCGAAGATACTCCGGTACATGCTCTGCTGCGGTCTCTGTGCGTCCTTCTTTATAGTAAATGCTGCCCAGCGCTGCCACTGCCGCAGCTCTCTGTTTATTGACATGAGCCGGTGCAAAAGAATATGGCACTTCCAGTTTCTGAGCAATCTTTTCACGAAATACAGGTACCCCGTCTCCGAGGAAAGTCACTGTCTCTCCTCTCTGATTCAGTTCTTCCAGCAGTTCATCAACCGGTGCCGCCCACTGTTTTTTCAGTGTCACGAGCTGATGATTCTCAAATCTGTAAATTCCGGTATAAACCTGGCTTCTTCTCGCATCCATGATCGGGCAGATCAGTCCCTGTGCATCATAGAGATTATAAGCCAGTGCATCCACGGTAGGTACTGCCACCAGTGGTTTCTTCAGGGCAAGTCCCAGTCCCTTCGCTGTCGCTGAACCGATACGAAGTCCTGTAAAAGACCCCGGTCCTGCTGCCACAGCAATGGCATCTATGGATTCCAGATCCAGTTCTGTCATTTTCACAATCTCATCCAGCATCGGAAGTAATGTCTGAGAATGTGTTTTCTTATAATTTACTGTATATTCAGCCAGTAATGTATCATCTTCCACAACTGCTACAGATGCTACAATCCCTGAGCTGTCCAAAGCTAAAATTTTCATTTCTACCTCCTGACTATCCCATTACCAGACAGTCCTGCTTAGTCTCTTTTCCCTTTGCCTGTCACTTATCGTTATCAGATTTCTTCCAGACCGGTTATCGTGATTTTTCTGTAGTCGAAACCTTTCTCCAGGTCTTTCTCTATGGTCACTTTGATCAGATTCTCCGGAAGGATTTCTTCTATAAGATTTGCCCATTCGATCAGGCAGATTCCCTGTCCGAAAAAGTAATCATCATATCCGATTTCTTCCATTTCCTCGATATCCCCGATGCGGTAAACATCAAAATGATACAGTGGAAGGCGTCCGCTTTCATATTCCTGAATGATCGTAAAGGTAGGACTATTGATAGGTTCTGTAATGTTCAGTCCTGCCGCAACCCCCTGTGTAAATACGGTTTTCCCTACTCCCAGATCACCTGTCAGGGTATAGATCTGACCTGGTTTTGCGTTCTCTCCGATCTTTTTTCCCACAGCATATGTTTCCTGTGGTGTATTTGTCTCTATAATCATCTTTTCCACCTTTTTCTTGCAGAATTGTTCTTTGCATATTATAATAGAGCGAACAGGGAAATACAATACTTTTTGAAAAGGAGACGTAAAACTATGGCAAATCCGGTAGTTACTATCACTATGGAAAATGGCGATGTCATGAAAGCAGAATTATATCCTGAAATCGCACCAAATACAGTAAACAATTTTATCAGTCTTGTAAAGAAAGGTTTCTATGACGGACTGATCTTCCACCGTGTCATCAACGGCTTCATGATCCAGGGCGGATGCCCGGATGGAACCGGTATGGGCGGTCCGGGATACAACATTAAAGGTGAATTTACACAGAACAGATTTAAAAATGACCTGAAACATACAGCAGGTGTTCTTTCCATGGCAAGAGCCATGCATCCGGACTCCGCCGGAAGCCAGTTCTTTATCATGCACAAAGATGCTCCACATCTTGACGGAGCTTATGCTGCATTCGGTAAGATCACAGAAGGAATGGATGTTGTAAACCGCATCGCTGAAGAAGATACGGACTACCGTGACCGTCCTCTTGACGAGCAGAAGATCAAATCCATGACAGTGGATACTTTCGGAACCGAATATCCGGAACCGGAAAAATGTTAATATAAAATACGGGAAGCGTGGTACAGATTGTGTACTTTCGCTTCCCGTATTCTATATATGATCTCATTCTCTCTGCAGAATATTCCAGTCAGTCCTCAAAAACCTTAACTTCTCCGTCGATCACCGCATAGTAAAGGTCTTTTTCTTTTTTCATTTTTGCTCTCCCGTTCGTTCCCTCTGTGATTGCTTTCTCCACAGATGCGATCTGGTCTGACGGTACCAGCAGATGTAAAATAACTCTGTCCGTGTACTCGGAATCCAGGATCGGAAGTTTCTGTTCTCCGGCAATATACTGGATTTTTCCGATTCCTGTATAGTCCGTGATCACTTCCATGGAAATTCCATAAACCTTTTCGATCACAGTGCTGGCTGCCAGCCCCTCCTGAAGGCTTTTGGAATATGCACGTACCAGTCCTCCGGTTCCAAGCAGCACCCCGCCGAAGTATCTGGTGACAACTGCTGCCACATTGTAGATATCTTCTCCAAGGATCACATCCAGCATCGGACGTCCCGCAGTTCCGGACGGTTCTCCGTCATCGCTGCATCGGGTATATTCGCGATTTTTTCCGACAGAATATACATAACAGTTATGTCTTGCATCCCAGTATTTCTTTTTCATCTCTTCAATAAAAGCAAGGGCTTCCTCTTCTGTACTTACAGGACGTACAGTGGCGATAAACCGGGACTTTTTCTCCACAATCTCGCCCTCTCCCCCTTCATAAACGGTTTTATATTTTTCCAGCATTTCGTACCTCCAGACTGCTGTTATTGTCACATTACTGTACAGCGCAATATCCGCGTCCCCAAAAGAAATAAAAGGAATAAACAGTAATCAGTAACACCTTTCCCACACAGTCTACCATGAATTACAGAATTACGCCAGTACGGTGTATACTATATATTAAAAAATCCCATAATCTACAGTAATTGTGAATTTTTATTTTTTTCTTTATTTACCAATTCTTATTTGGTATAATAAAACGGATTATAAAGGAGGAAAAACATGAATTACGGTAAAAAATCGACTTCAAAGAAGCGAAATTCTCTGATTTCCCGTTCTTCCATGATGGGAAAACGTGCAAGAGTTTCCTTTATCAGAGTCTTATTCGTATCGCTGATCGCCATCTGCATCGGAGTAGCCTGTCTGGGAATCGGTTCTTTTAAAGGCGTGATCGACAATGCTCCGGATGTAAACGATATCGATATCATGCCTCTGGGCTACGCTACGTTTCTTTATGATGATGAAGGAAACCAGATCCGTAAGCTGGCAGCACCCGACTCAAACCGACTGCCCGTTACCCTGAACCAGATTCCGGCAGACCTTCAGCATGCGGTAGTCGCTATTGAGGACGAACGATTTTATGAACATAACGGTATTGACGTAAAAGGTATCCTGCGTGCAGGTGTAAAAGCCATTACCACAGGTGATTTCTCCGAAGGTGCCAGTACCATTACACAGCAGCTTCTGAAAAACAATGTATTTACCAACTGGACCAGCGAATCTACTCAGCTTGAGAGATTTACCCGTAAGTTCCAGGAGCAGTACCTTGCAGTTCAGGTTGAAAAGAAGACAAGCAAGGATACGATCCTTGAGAATTATCTGAACACCATCAACCTCGGTGCAGGCTCCTATGGTGTACAGGCAGCTTCCAGACAGTACTTTGATAAAGACGTATGGGATCTGAATCTTTCCGAATGCGCAACTCTGGCAGGTATCACCCAGAACCCTACCAAATTTAATCCAATCACGAATCCGGAAAGCAACCAGAAGAGACGAAAAGAAGTTCTTCAGCATATGCTGGATCAGAACTATATCAGTCAGGAACAGTATGACGATGCTCTGGCTGATGACGTTTATTTCCGTATTCAGGAGGCGCAGAAAGAAAACTCCAGTACCGAAAATACAGTTTATACTTACTTTGAAGATGAACTGACCGATCAGGTCATCGATGATCTGATGAATATCAAAGGATACACAAAGACACAGGCTACCAACCTGCTTTACAGCGGTGGTCTTAAAATTTATACCACTCAGGATTCTGAGATTCAGAATATCCTGGATGAAGAGTATTCCGATACTTCCAATTTCCCGGATGAAGTTCAGTACGAACTTGACTATGCACTGACAGTCACAGATCCTAACGGAAATCAGGTAAACTACAGCAAGGAAATGCTTCAGCTTTATTTCCAGAATGAAGATCCGAGTTTCGACCTTCTCTTCGATTCTCCGGAAGAAGGACAGACTTATGTAGACAGATATAAAGAAAGCATTCTTGCAGACGGAAGCAAGGTTCTTGCAGAGCGTGTAAACTTCGCACCGCAGCCACAGTCTTCTATGAGTGTCATTGACCAGCACACCGGTTATGTTAAAGCACTGATCGGCGGCCGCGGTGAAAAGACAGCCAGCCTGACTCTGAACCGTGCTACAGACACTACCCGTCAGCCTGGTTCTACCTTTAAGATTGTTTCCACCTATGCCCCTGCATTAAACGAAAAGGGAATGACACTGGCGACAACTTTTGAGGATGAGCCTTATGAATACCCGGATGGTTCTCCGGTAAACAATGCAACCCGTTCCTATAACGGAACCACCACGATCCGTACAGCAATCCAGAACTCTATCAACGTTGTTGCTGTCAAGTGTCTGGAAAAAGTAACTCCTGACCTTGGTCTGAAATATCTGGACAATTTCGGTTTCACCACTCTTGCTCATGGAACAGAGGCAGACACCGATGCCAATGGTAACGTATGGAGTGATGCCGGTCTTGCAACTGCATTGGGCGGTATTACCAGAGGTGTAACCAACATAGAACTGTGTGCTTCCTATGCATCGATCGCAAATGGCGGCAATTATATCAAACCGATCTACTATACAAAGATCCTTGATCATAACGGAAATGTCCTGATCGAGAATACTTCCGTTGAACGTTCTGTCATCAAGGAAAGCACTGCTTACCTTCTGACAAGTGCAATGGAAGACGTTGTAAAACAGGGTACAGGTACTGCATGCCAGCTTGACAATATGGCTGTTGCAGGAAAGACCGGTACCACAGAAGACTATAATGACCTCTGGTTCGTAGGCTACACTCCATATTACACCTGTGCAGTATGGTCCGGTTATGACAACAATGAAAAACTTCCGGATTACGCCCGTAACTTCCACAAGAATCTCTGGAAAAAAGTTATGACCCGTATCCACAAAGGACTTCCGGAGAAAAACTTCTCCAAGCCTGCAAGTGTTGAGAAATTAAGCATCTGCTCAGAGACAGGACTTCTTCCAAGAGCAGGCTGCCCGGTCATCACAGAATACTTTGATGTCGGCACCATGCCAACAGAATACTGTGACCAGCACTTCTATGATTACAGCTATGATGAAGACGATTATGATTACAGTTATGATACGTCTGACAGCTCCGACACTTCTGATGCAGAGCCTACCACTGCTCCTGACAGCACGGATAATACCTCCGGCGGCGATAACGGCGATGGCACGGATAATACTGGTGATAACGGTGACGGCAGTAACAGTGGTGACAGTGGTGACAGCGGTGATAATGGCGACGGCGGCGATAACACCGGCGACAATGGTGGTGATAACGGCGACGGCGGTGATGGCGGCGATAACACTGGTGATAACGGTGACAACGGCGACAACGGCGATAGCGGCGGTGATTATAATAACGATGATGAAGACGCCTACCAGATTGATTACTATTAACATTACGATTAATAACAGTAGAGAAAAATCCCACAGTTCCGGTTTCCCGGGCTGTGGGATTTTTTTATTTCTGTTTTCTATTTTGTTTTCTGCGATTTTATTTTGTATGATTTTCCTGTTTCTCTGTCAATCGGATATCCTCAGGCCACATTCGCAGCCAGCCTGATCCGCTACCATGATTACGCCTCTTTAATTACCATACGTGCAGAACCATAGATACCTGCATCATTTCCAAGACTTGCAAGAATAATCGGTGTTTCCTTGCATGCGGAGAATGCATATTTCTTATAGTATTTCTGAATGCAGTCGATCAGTGGCTGTCCGGCTTTGGAAACACCACCGCCGATAACGATTGCTTCCGGATCTGTCACGCAGGCAAACATAGCCAGAGTTCCGCCAAGCATCTCTCCTACCTGAGCCATAACATCACATGCCACTTTGTCGCCATCTTTAAATGCATCCAGCACATTCTTTGCAGAAAGTTTCGGGAATTTACGAAGAACAGTTTCTTCTTCTGTAGCTGCCAGAGTTCTCTGTGCCACACGTACAATACCTGTTGCAGAAGCATACTGCTCCAGGCATCCGCAGTTACCGCAGTTGCAGGCTTCTTTTTCCTCATGATTTACTGCTGCATGACCGATTTCTCCGCCTGCACCATGAGCACCGCCAACGATCTTACCATCAACGATGATTCCGCCGCCAACTCCTGTTCCCAGTGTTACAAGGATTACATTCCCGGAACCTGCTGCCGCACCTTTCCATGCTTCTCCAAGTGCTGCTACGTTTGCATCGTTTCCTGCCTTGGAAGCAAGTCCTGTCAGTTCTGACAGTTCTTTGGTAACTTCTTTGAATCCCCAGTAAAGGTTTACTGCACAAGGTACTTCTCCTCTTTCATTTACAGGTCCCGGAACACCGATTCCAACACCATCGATATCTTCCTTGTCCATTTTGCGCTCTGCGATCTTATCGAGAATTGTCTTCGCAATATCCGGAATAATCGCTTCTCCGTTGTTCTCTCTGCGTGTAGGGATTTCCCATTTCTCCACTAATACTCCGTCTGTCTGAAACAGTCCACATTTTACAGATGTACCGCCAACATCAATTCCAAAACAATACTTTCCCATGATTTCCTCCAAATTTTTTTAATTATATTTATTTATCTTCACGTTTCTTCGCAATATTTGCCTGAACGCGTTTATACAGTTCTTCAGCCGCATTGTATCCCATCTTCTTCTGTCTGTGGTTAACAGCTGCGGATTCGACAATGATCGCCAGGTTACGTCCCGGACGGATCGGCAGAGAATGGCATACGATCTTGTTTCCAAGGTATTCTGTATACTCTTCATGCAGACCCAGACGGTCATATTCTTTGTCTCTGTCCCACTCCTCCAGTTTGATGACAAGGTCTACTGACTGGGTATCTTTAACACTCTCGACACCGAACAGAGTCTTGACATCAATGATTCCGATACCACGCAGCTCAATAAAGTGTCGTGTGATATCCGGAGCAGAACCTACCAGGGTTACATCGCTGACTTTACGGAGTTCTACAACGTCGTCACTTACCAGACGATGGCCTCGTTTGATCAGTTCCAGTGCTGCTTCACTCTTACCGATTCCACTCTCACCAGTGATCAGAACACCTTCACCGTATACATCCACAAGTACACCGTGAATGGAAATACACGGAGCAAGCTGTACGCCCAGCCAGCGGATGATCTCAGCCATAAAGCTGGAAGTGGTTCTCTCTGTCACAAAGGTAGGAACATTATATTTGACTGCCAGATCGATCATGTCCTGTGATGGTCTTGTCATGGTGCTGAATACCACACAAGGGATCTTGCTGGAGATAAATCTCTCATATTTGAATTTCCGTTCTTCGTCACTGAGCTGCATCAGGTAAGTATATTCTACATATCCGATGATCTGTACACGTTCATTTGCAAAGTGTTCCAGATATCCGGTCAGCTGCAGTGCCGGTCTGTTGATTTCTGCGGTCTTGATCCAGATCTCAGACAGGTCAATTTCAGGAGTCAGGTTGTGAAGCCCCAGTTCCTGAACCAATTTTGTCAACTGTACACCCTTCATGTTTTTCTCCTTTTCAGTTCAAAATTTTGTGCTGTTTTTATTATAGCACATCATTCTGTAGAACTTCAATTGTAAATCAAAGATTGAATTCAGGTTTCTTCTGCTTTGTTCTTCCTCTGATCCATCTGCCTGTTTTCTTCCGGTGTGTGAAAAAATTCATAGACTTTCTGCGCACTTCCGGCATTCATGCTTTCTGTCTGTGTCAGTTCTTCGAGTGAAGCATCCCGGATATTTTCAATGGACTTAAACTTCCGCATCAGTGCCTTTCTTCTGGTTTCTCCGATTCCCGGAATGTCATCTAACAGGGAATGTACCTGCTCTTTGCTTCGCAGGGAACGGTGAAATTCTATGGCAAAACGATGCGCCTCATCCTGTATTCTGGTGATCAGGCGAAAGCCTTCACTGCTGGTATCAATGGGGATTTCCACGTTATTGTAGTATAATCCTCTGGTTCTGTGGTGATCATCTTTGACCATACCGCAGACCGGAATGTCGATTCCGAGATTTCCCAGCACTTTCAGAGCGATATTCACCTGTCCCCTTCCACCATCCATCAAGATCAGATCCGGCAGAATGGCAAAACTGTCAAACTCATCTTTCCCTTCATGGGTGAAACGTCTGGTAAGTACCTCTTCCATACTTGCATAATCGTTCGGTCCCTGTACCCATTTGATCTTAAATTTACGGTAATCACTGCGTTTTGGCTTACCTTTTTCATAGACTACCATAGAACCTACGGATTCAAAGCCGCTGATGTTTGAGATATCGTATGCTTCCATTCTTCGGATTCCGGACAGTCCAAGCCATTCTTCCACCTCATGAACAGCTCCGATGGTTCTTCCTTCTTCACGTTTGATCCTTTCCCTGTCTTTGTCCAGAACCATCTTTGCGTTTTCTTCCGCAAGTTCCACCAGTTTCTCTTTGGTTCCTTTTTTCGGCACACGGATATGAACTCTCTGTTTTCTTCTGGCAGTGAGCCATTCCTCGATCAGGTCTGCGTCCTCGATTTCTTTCTGCAGCATGATTTCCTTCGGGATAAACGGAGTTCCCGCATAAAACTGCTTCATAAAGCTGGAAAGAACCTGCGCTTTGGTATCTCCTCTTGCCACACGAAGGTAGAAATGCTCCCGCCCGATCAGCTTGCCGTCGCGGACAAAAAATACCTGTACAACGGCATCCTGCTCCCGCAGATCCAGGCTCTCATCCATTGCCACTGCAATGATATCCTTGTCTTCTGCTCCGTAACTGGTAATCTTCTGGCGCTCCCCGATCTTCTGGATACTGCGGATCAGATCACGGTATTCCATGGCATCTTCAAAGCGCATTTCTTCGGATGCAGCCATCATCTTGTCTGTCAGCATATCAATGGTGTCCTGGAAATCCCCATTGAGAAATTTCAGCAGTTCTGTGATGTTTTTCTTATATTCCTCCGGAGTCACATATCCCTGGCAGGGTGCCGTACACTGCTTCATGTGATAATACAGACATGGTCTGTCTTTCCCGCAGTCTCTTGGCAGTACACGGTTGCAGGAACGCACTTTATACAGTTTGCGCACCAGCTCGATCACGTCTTTTACTGCCCCCGCACTGGTATATGGGCCGAAGTATTTTGCCTTGTCCTTCTTCATCCTTCTGGCAAAAAGGACTCTGGGATATTCTTCATTAACGGTTACCTTGATAAACGGATAGCTCTTGTCATCCTTGAGCATGGTATTATACTTCGGCCGGTGTTCCTTGATCAGATTACACTCCAGCACAAGAGCCTCCAGCTCAGAGTCCGTGATAATGTACTCAAACCGGGTGATATGTGTTACCATCTGCTCAATCTTTGCACCTTTATTTCTGCTGCTCTGGAAATACTGACGTACCCTGTTTTTCAGACTGATTGCTTTTCCTACATAGATGATCTCGTCTTTCTCTCCATGCATAATATAAACACCGGGTTTTCCCGGAAGTTTTTTCAGTTCTTCTTCTATCTGAAACATAAAATCTCCTCTATACAAAAAATCCTGCTCTGAAGCCTCCTGCCCCGAAGGCTTTTCGC
>ERZ838399.2629-NODE-2629-length-13074-cov-3.133881_pt1 | contig 13074 bp, 12 predicted proteins | sample MGYA00519683_ERZ838399 | MGnify/ENA primary metagenome ERZ838399 (study PRJEB31850, sample SAMEA3708833) | human gut metagenome | biome: human gut; feature: human-associated habitat; material: faeces | place: China | collected 2014 ...
AAGTCCAGCTAATAAATGTCAATAGTTAGATGTGAAAAAAATTATTTTGTTTTTTGACTAAAAAAGGGCGCAATATTCACAGTACAGAAACAGGGCGGATCCTGATTTCTGCTTTACCTGATATTGCTACACAACCTGATATGACGGCACATTGGGAAGCACAATTAACGGATATCAGTCAAAAACAGGCGAGTTATCAGCAATTTATGTTTACACTTAATCAAATGCTGCCGGATTTAGTGCGTTTTGTTGATTTTACTGCATTACGTCGTTTAAGTCAGATTTCAAAAGGTTTAAATACGCCAGCAACGAAACGAAAAAGAGCGGTCAAAAAATCGGAAGATTTAAACGCTGAAAATTGATTAAACTTAATACAATTAAGTAAAAAAAATGGGAAAGCGCTTGCGAAAAGCGTGAATTTTATATAACATTTGCTCCCAGTTTTCTTGCGAAATCGCAATTTAGAGAAGAAAGAATAATGTACAATATTTTATTATTTGTTTATGTATTAATTTGTATCGCCTTAATCGGCTTTATCCTTGTTCAACAAGGTAAAGGTGCGAACGCAGGTGCGTCATTTGGCGGCGGTGCATCAGGTACTATGTTTGGTTCTGCAGGTGCAGGTAACTTCTTAACCCGTACCAGTGCAATCTTAGCAACTGGCTTTTTTGTGATTGCTTTAGTGTTAGGTAATATCAATTCTCACCGCGGTAACGTACAAAAAGGTTCATTTGACGATTTATCTCAAACTGCTGAACAAGTTCAACAACAGCAACAACAAGTTGCTCCAGCAGTTGAAAACAAAAATAATGATATTCCGCAATAAGGAATAAAAACAGAATAAACGCTCTGGTGGTGGAATTGGTAGACACGCTATCTTGAGGGGGTAGTGGCCGCAGGCCGTGCGAGTTCAAGTCTCGCTCAGAGCACCAACTATAAACCGACTTAATCAAGTCGGTTTTTTTTCGCCTAAAATTTGCTTGAATAACTAGTTATTATTCCCTGTTTTGGTTACAATCGGTCAATTTCTTTTTTTAGAAACCCATTAGGAGAGCACTATGAACTTCCCTCAAATCGCCCAACAAGTGATTGATAAACTTGGCGGCAAAGAAAACATCGTCACAGCGGCACATTGCGCAACGCGTTTACGTATTGTGTTAAACGATGAAAGCAAAGTGGACAAAGAAGGTATTGATAACATTGAAGGCGTGAAAGGGCAGTTTGCTGTCGCCGGTCAATATCAAATTATCTTCGGTTCAGGTACGGTGAATAAAGTCCATGCTGAACTTACCAAATTACTTGGTATCGGCGATGTGAGCAAAGCCGAAGTGGCAGAAGCGGCGTCAGGCAATCAAAACTTATTGCAACGTTTGGTGAAAGGCTTAGCAGATATTTTCGTGCCAATCATTCCAGCAATCGTAGCAGGCGGTTTGTTAATGGGTATTCACTCCATGCTTACAGCGAAAGGTTTCTTCGTTGATGAATTAAGCGTGATTGATATGCATCCAGGTCTTGCGGATTTGGTGGACTTCATTAATACCATCGCGAACGCACCATTTGTGTTCTTACCGGTATTACTTGGTTTCTCTGCGACCCGTAAATTTGGTGGTAACCCATTCTTAGGGGCGGCTCTTGGGATGTTGTTGGTTCACCCTGCATTAGCAGATGGTTGGAACTACGCATTAACCCTTGCTCAAGGCAAAATCCAATACTGGAATGTATTCGGTCTTGAAATTGAAAAAGTCGGCTATCAAGGCACGGTTATCCCAACATTAGTTTCTGCTTGGGTATTAGCAACCTTAGAAAAAACCTTCCGTAAGTTTGTCCCTTCTTATTTAGATAACCTTATTACTCCATTATTCTCGCTCTTTATTGCGGGCTTCTTAGCATTCACCGTAATCGGTCCGATCGGTCGTGAAGCGGGTTCATTAATTGCATCAGGTTTAACTTGGTTATATGACACCTTAGGTTTCGTTGGTGGTGCTATCTTCGGGGCATTCTATGCACCAATTGTTATCACGGGTATGCACCAAACCTTCATTGCGGTTGAAACACAATTATTGGCTGAAATGGCAAATACAGGCGGTACCTTTATTTTCCCTATCGCGGCAATGTCAAATATCGCACAAGGTGCGGCCTGTTTAGGTGTGGCAGTGGCATTAAAAGATCCAAAAGTACGTGGTTTAGCGGTGCCATCTGGTATTTCTGCATTATTAGGGATTACTGAACCGGCAATGTTCGGAGTGAACTTACGTTATCGTCAAGCTTTCTTTGCGGCGATGATTGGTTCAGGTCTTGCAAGTGCCTTTATCGCATTTTTCAATGTAAAAGCCATTGCATTAGGGGCAGCAGGTTTCTTAGGTATTCCATCTATCAAACCGGATAGCCTTGCGATGTACAGCATTGGTATGGTGATTTCATTTGTGGTGGCATTCACGCTTTCAGTCGTTTTCGTGAAACGCGCACAAGCAAAAGCATAATCGATATAAAAAAGAAAAAGCACGAGTTTAACCTCGTGCTTTTTTGTTTGGAAAAATGCGTCTAAAAATGACCGCACTTTCAGTGAGAATTAGCCTTCTCGACAGTTTAACCAAGTGCTTTTCAGGCCTTGATTATTCTTGTAATACACGGAATCATTTTCACGAGCGATTAAATCAACATAACTGCCATCAATCGGCTCATAAGAGCGATAAATCACTTCAAAGCGATTTCCACGTGCATTTAAGGTACGATTTTCCACATGATCAAATGGCACCGCTTTTCCACCGTCTAATTGGAAATAAATACCAAAATTATCTTTCATACGGCTTTCTCTTGAAAGCGGGAAGTAAGTGGTTAAATAAGAATTTGAACCCGTTTCTGAATTACGGCAAGAATAGTAATAACGCTTGTAATCTTTCGGATTGTTTAATTCCGCTTGGCTAATGTTATTTTTAAGGAATCGCGTTTTAACGGTTTTCTTTGGTTGTTGGGTTGTAGTACAAGCAAACAAACCTACAAATGCAGCCGTCAGTAATGCTAATTTAAATTTATTATCTAAAAATGGAGATATAAATATAAATAGTAATTTAAATATTAATCGTCGATTATATGATGTAAATAATAGCATAATAAATGTAGAAAATAATAGCGCACTTAAATTAGATGCTAAAAATATGAACATTAATTCTACTATAACTGATAGTTATGGACAAAGATTATTTAATAATTATGGAATTAATATAAAAAATAGCCAATTAAATATAAATAATCAAGAAAATATGCAAATCAATTCTACTATTAGTGGTAGAGGTTTTGATAACTATGGAGTATATGTTTATGATAATCTAAACCAGGGCAGTAAAGTTGATATTGTAAATAATGGCGATCTAATTATAAATACAAATGATAATAGCAGTAGAAATCATTCTTATGGAATTTTTGTTATCAATGAAAATAATACAGATGACGAAACAAGTGTAAATATAAATAGTAAAAATAATGTAGTAAATACAAAATCTACAGGTATAGAAGTTTCTGGTGAACTTAGTAATGTAAATATAACAGCTAGTGCGGGTTCTAATGTAATTAAAGCTTTAGGTGATGTTGATAGTACAGGAATAGAAGTCAATGATAATGGAACGCTCTATTTAAATGCTAAAGATTATAATATTGTTACATCTGATTACACAGGTATACATGTTTCTTATGCAGATGATAAACAAAGTAATATAACATTAAATGCTAATAATAATATTGTAAATGCTGTAGGAACAGGAATATTGAGTTTTTCTAATGGCAATATTAAATTAAATGCTTTAAATGGTAATAACGCCTTTACTAGCAATTATATAGGAATTAGTTTAATGGATAATAGTCAAGTTAATTTAAAAGCTGATAAAGGTGAAAATTACTTTAAAATTGATGAAGGGATTGCAATACTATCCAGTCAATCTAATGTATTAGCTCAAGCTAATAAAAATATATTAGAAGGTATAGAAGGGATTTCTAGTATAGATAAATCTGAAGTTAAATTACAGGCTACAGATAGTAATGTAATTAATGCTAAAGAATTTGGTATCTATACTAAAGAACAAGGAGTAGTAAGTTTAAATGCTACTAATGCAAATAATATTGTATATGTAGATGGAGGATATGGAATAAGTGGCAATGCTTCAGCTATAAATATCAATAGTCAGTCAGGAAATAATAGTATAGAAGTAGGTCAAGGAATAGCTATTGAAGCAAATAATGGAAGTAATATTTCTGTAAATGCCAATAAAGGGCAAAATAATATAAAAGCAAGTGATACTGCTATTTCTGTAAATAAAAATAATATTGATAAAGATATTGCAACTACAAGTACGAATACAGTAGTAAAAGTTACAGGAAAAAATAATATTATAAATGCTACTACAGCTATAGATAATATTAATGGTGGCAATGTTGAAATAATAGCTAGTGAAAATAATTCTATTAATGGATTAGTACATGCAGAAAATAAAGCTAATACAAAAATTCAAGGCAAAATAAATTATCTAAAAAATGATAAAGATAATGCGATAGAGTCTAATAATGCCAATATATTAGTACAAGGTAATGAAAATATAATAGAAGCTACAAAAGGTATTTCTAGTATAGATAAATCTGAAGTTAAATTACAGGCTACAGATAGTAATGTAATTAACGCTAAAAATTTTGGTATCTATACTAAAGAAGAGGGCGTAGTAAATTTAAATGCTACTAATGCAAATAATACTGTATAGTAATTTTGTGATGAATTTAAATGGCAATAGACAAAATACAGATATGGTTTATTTAAATTCAGGCACAGGAAATTATAATGTTATTTTAGCAAATGCTGTAACTAAAAATGATATAGGGCAAAATGGTTTACGTTTTGCTACAGTTGGTGATAAAAATAAGCAAGTTTTTAAAAATGCAGTAGCGTATAATGATGGATTTTTTAATATTAAATACCAAATTGCTTCAGAGGATTATGATGTGAATAATGAAGAAAATACATTATATAATAATGGTGATAATAGTGATTTATTAACAGAAAATCGACCAGGTAATGATATAATTAATAATATCTTTGGCAATAATGAAGATGCTGTTAATTATAAATTGGTAAATATTGAAGAAAAAACTTTATCTAATGCAGGTAAAACTATATTAAATATGACTAAGGCTAATTATGATGTAGCGGTTTTCATGGGACGATTAGATAAACGCATGGGTGATGTGCATTATTTAAATAAAAATGATGATGGCATATGGTTTAGACTTCGTCATGATAGAATTGAAAAAGACTTAGGATATACTGTTGATGGGAATATGTATGAATTAGGATATGATAAACTTTTTCTTAGAGACAATGGTCAAGAACGTTTAGGATTAGCTTTTGATTATATGAAAGGGTCTACTTCTTATGATGATATAGCTGGCAGGTATCTGGCTTTATGATACATGGATTGGTGATGATGGTCATTATAGCGATTATATTTTGAAATGGGGTCATTTAGAAAATGATTTTGAAATAGCTGGTACCAAAAAATTGAATTTAATTAAAGGAAATTACGATAATGATGTATTTTCTGCTAGTGCAGAATATGGCTATATGAAAAATTTAAAAAACGATTGGTATATCACTCCTCAAGTTCAATTACAATTAGCTAAAGTAACAGGCGCAGATTACATTACAAATCAAAATACTAATGTGCATGTAGATGGTATTGATAGTATTATTGGTAGAGCAGGATTTAAATTAGGCAGAAATTTTGGTGATAATAAGAAAAATACTTTTTATCTAAAAGCAGATGTATTACGAGAATTTTTAGGCGAACAATTTGTATCAGTTAAAGATGTTACTTCTGATAATGAATATGTTGGTTTTAAATATGACCATAGTGGTTATTGGTATGATGTTGGTTTTGGTTTTAATATTGAAACTAAAAAAGATTCATATGCATTCTTAGATGTTGAACGCAGATTTGGCAATGGAAATAAAAATTCATATCAAATTAATGGTGGTTTTTATTGGGCTTTGTAATTGAGAATTTATAACTTGTAATCAAAGATATAGATATGCTATTATAGTACTAGCAGGTTTAAGTTTGTGGGGAGGATAAATATGTTATTGACTATTTTGATGATTATAGATGCGTTAGTAGCAATTGGCTTGATTGCTTCTGTGCTTATGCAAGAAGGTAAAACTGCTGGCATGGGAAGTTTATCAGGACAAAATGAAACGGCTTTTAGTAGCAGTGCTCGCGGTATGGACGCATTGATGGCCCGTTTCACTGTGTTTTTTGCTGTACTGTTTATGATAATTACTTTAATCATAGCTAAAATGGTAGCATAAAAAACTATTCTCTATCTATTTGAATTAATTTAAAGTAGATAGAGATTTTTTTTTATCAAATAGTGTAATATTTTATTTAATAAGTCATTTATAATAATATTTTAAAATTTAGGAGGTATTTTTATGATTACTAGTGGTGCAGAGCCATTTTTGTTACCTGGAGGTTCAAAAGGAGTATTATTGATACATGGATTTACAGGCTCGCCTTCTGAAATGATATTATTAGGAAATTATTTATACAGACAAGGTTATACTGTATTAGGTGTGCGCTTGGCTGGTCATGGTACGACTGTAGAAGAAATGGCTAATACTAATTGGCATGAATGGTATCATAGTGCATGTGATGGATATCATTTATTGCGTGGCATTTGCAGTGAAATATCTGTAATCGGTCTATCTATGGGCGGTTTATTAGCTATGCGAATTGGCAGGGATTTTCCTGTGAAAAAAATAATTTCAATGTCTGCTCCTGTATATATAGCTAATGAACGTAATTTAAGATTTTTACCACCACTTGAAAAATCAGTGGGACGATATCAACGTAAAAATAGAAGAGAATTACCTGAACTGGCTAAGAGATATAATGTATCTTATAATAAAATGCCTCTTGTCTGCGTTCATCAATTATTAGATATAATAGCAAAAACAAAAGAAATTCTACCAGAAATTTCAAAACCAATTTTGATTGTTCAAAGTAAAAATGACCATACAGTAAAAGAAGAAAGTGGTCAATATATTTATGACCATATTGGTAGCAAGGATAAACAATTATTTAAATTGAATTTTTCAGGTCATTTAGTTACTTTAGATATTGAACATGATAAATTATTTAATAAAATAGAGAATTTTTTGAAATAAATTATTTAGAGATTAGATAGAGGATAAATTTATGAGTTTACAAGAAAAAATAATGGAATATATGCAAACTAAAGCTAAAAGACCGATGAGTCAGGAAGATTTATTATATGCTTTGGCTTTAGAAGCAGATGAGATAAAGCAATTACCCTCTGTGATGGAAGAATTAGAGCGAAAAAATCTATTAATTCAAAATCGAAGCGGTCTATTTGGTTTACCAAAACATATGAATTTGATTATAGGGAAAATGAGCATTACAGCTAAAGGATTTGGTTTTGTTATTCCAGATAATGGGCTAGAAGAAGGTAAAGCTAAAGTTGATGATATTTTCATTCCTGCTGGTATGTTAAATTCAGCGATGAATAATGATAAGGTTTTAGTGCGCATTACTACTGAAAGAAGTAGTTTTACTAAGCGTGAAGGCGAAGTTATTCGCATATTAGAACGTGCTAATAATAAAGTTGTAGGTACATTTGAAAGCAGTAGAACTTTTGGTTTTGTAGTTCCAGATGATAGCCGTTTAAATCAAGATATTTTTATTGAAGGTCGCAATTTTAATGGGGCAAAAGTAGGCATGAAAGTAGTTGCTGAAATTACTAAATGGCCGACAAAAAATCATAGTCCAGAAGGGAAAATTATAGAAGTTCTTGGGAAAATAGGTGCTCCTGGCGTAGATATTTTATCAGTAATGCGTCAATATGATTTATCAGAGCAATTTCCTGTAGATGTACAAGAAGAAGCTAAACGAATTGAACAAGTACCTAGTAAAGCAGAATGTAATAAACGCAAAGATAGACGCAATTTACAAATAGTAACTATTGATGGCGAAGATGCCAAAGATTTAGATGATGGTGTTTATGCAGAAAAATTGCCAAATGGGAATTTTTTCTTAGGTGTATATATTGCTGATGTTAGTCATTATGTAAAAGCATTTTCACCTTTAGATAAAGAGGCATATAATCGCGGTACAAGTGTATATTTAGCAGATAGAGTTATTCCTATGTTGCCTGTAGAATTATCCAATGGTATCTGTAGTTTAAATGCTGGCGAAGATAGACTTTCCATGTGTGCGGAAATGGAAATTGACGCAAATGGCTCTGTTGTTAAATATGATATTTTCCCTACAGTTATTCATGTATATCGTCGTTTGACTTATAAATTAGTAAATCGTATCTTAGTGGAAAAAGATACGCAAATGATTGAGGACAATCAAGATATTTTGCCATTGTTACACAATTTAAAAGCAGTATATAAAGTTTTAAATAAACGACGTAAAATGCGTGGAGCTATAGATTTTGATATCCCTGAAGTTAAAGTAAAATTGAATGCCAAAGGTCAAGCTGTAGGTCTTGTAAAACGTGAACATGGCTTAGGTGAATCTATCATTGAAGAATGTATGTTAGTGGCTAATGAAACTGTAGCTGAGCATATGGCTAGAAAAGAATTGCCTTTTATTTATCGTGTGCATGAAGAACCTGTAGAAGATAAAATGTTTGCCTTAAATGAATTATTGGCTAATTTTAATTTGCATTTAAATCGCAACACTGAAGGTGAAATTGAACCTAGAGCTGTTCAAGAAGTATTAAATTCTATAAAAGGAAAGCCAGAAGAAAAAATTATTTCTGCTGTAGCTTTGCGCAGTATGCAACAAGCTAAATATAAAGCAGAAAATTTAGGGCATTTTGGCTTAGCTGCTAAATACTATACGCATTTTACTTCACCAATTAGACGTTATCCAGATTTAATCGTTCATCGTTTATTAAAAGAACAATTAAATGGAAAAATGACAGCAGAACGTCAAGAAAAATTAAAATCAAGATTACCTGAAGTGGCTACACATACATCTAAACAAGAACGTGTGGCTACAGAAGCAGAACGCGAGACAACTTTAATTAAAGAAATTGAATATATGGCTCGTTTCTTGGGTGATGAATTCCATGGTATTATCAGTGGTGTTACTGCTTTTGGTATTTTTGTAGAATTAGATAATGGCGTAGAAGGTTTAGTCCATGTTTCTACCATGGTAAATGATTATTATGAATATGTAGAGAAAGAATATGCACTTGTTGGCGAAATGACTAATTTCAGATATCGTTTAGGTGATGAAGTAACTGTTATTTTGACAAGAGCAAGTATTAAAGAACGTTCTATTGATTTTATTTTAAAAGATAATGGTAAGATGCCACTTGTTTTTGAAGATGATATAATCGCTAAACCATTTTTTACAGAAATCAATAATAATGTGAAAAAAGATTTAAAGATTAAGGAAAATTTTTCTAAAGAAAATAAAGCAAGCAAAAAGCAAGCGGATAAATATAAACGCAAAAAACGTAAAGATAAAGAGCATAAAAAAATAGAGGAAAAAAGAAAGAAATCTATTGCAAAAATAGAAGGTAAGAAAAAAGATAACAAGAAAAGTGCTTTTTATGATAAAATTTATACGAAGAAATCTCGCAAAAAAAGTGGCACCAAAGAACGTGTACGCGATAGAGTTTCAAAAGGCAAACGCCGTAAAAAATAAATATTTTAGACAATAAGTAAGGTTGATTTTATGGGAAAGAAAAATGCAAGTGTAAAAATTGTTTGTGAAAATAGAAAGGCTCGTCATGATTATTTTATTCATGAAACATATGAAGCTGGGATTGTTTTAGTAGGTACAGAAGTTAAATCTCTTCGTGCTGGCAAAGCTAATTTAAAAGATAGCTTTGCTAAAATCAAAAACAATGAAATCTTTTTGGATAATATGCATATCAGTCCTTATGAACAGGGCAATATTTTCAATCATGATCCACTTCGTGCTAGAAAATTACTGATGCATAAAATAGAAATAGTGAAATTATCCAGTAAAATCAAAGAAAAAGGTTTTACATTAGTACCATTAAAAGTTTATTTTAGCAAAGGTAGAGCTAAAGTGGCTTTAGGTCTTGCTACTGGTAAGAAAAATTATGATAAACGTCAAGCTTTGGCAGAAAAAGCTGCAAAACGTGATGTTGAACGTGCATTGAAGGAACGTCAAAAATATTAAATATAGCTAAGTGAGATGGTGATTAATTATTTATGTGGGAAAAGATAAAATCTATATTAACTACTACTAAATATCAAGTTAGAATTGGCTTGGCTGTAGTATTAATATTTTTAGGCGGATATAATTTATTTTTCATTGGCGATGATGAAGGACATGGCGATAATATTTCTATAAAAATAGAAAGTGGCATGTCTACAGAAGAAATTGCTCAAAATTTGCAAGAACATGCTATAATAAACAATGGTCTTGGTTTTCGCATTTTAGCTCGTTTAGAAGGTAAGGATACTCAATTTAAAGAAGGTATTTATTATTTTCGTGTGGGTATGAATATAAATTCTGTTCTTGATAGATTGGTTCAAGGGCCAGAAAATCAAGTAGTCAGAATAACTATTCCAGAAGGCTTCACTGTAGAAGATATTGCTAATTTATTAGAAAAAGAAAATTTGACTACAAAAGAGGAATTTTGTAAAGTAGCAAAAGATTATACTCCATATGATTATATGAAGGAAGCTACAGAAAATAAGGATATTAAATATGCTGTAGAAGGATTTTTATTTCCTGATACTTATGATATTGATAGGTCTTATGGTGCAAAACAAATCATGCAAATCATGGTAGATAATTTTGACCATAGATTAAATAGTGAAATGCGTGAACGTGCTAAAGAGGAAAATTTATCTATTTTTGAATTAGTAACTATGGCATCTTTGGTGGAAAAAGAAGCTAAGTTTGCAGAAGATAGACCAATTATCGCTGATGTATTTTTCAAACGACTAGAAAATCATATGATGTTACAATCTGATGCGACTATTCAATATGCTTTAGATGAACATAAGGAAGAATTTAGCATTGAAGATACAAAACTAGATTCTCCATATAATACGTATCAACATGAAGGATTGACTCCAGGGCCAATTGGAAATCCAGGTCTTGCTTCTATTGAGGCTGTGTTATATCCAGCAACTACAGATTATTTGTATTTTGTGGCAGATAGTGAAGGTCATAATCATTATAGTGTAACATATGATGAACATTTAAAAGTTATTGAAGAAATATATGGTGAATAAATAATAAGTAAGAGGAATTAAAACGTGGAAGCTTTATTTAAGCAAATGGAAGATTTTGCGAAAGAAAATAAAGTACCAATCATCAATGAAAATGGCAGAAAGGTTTTTATTGAGATAATAAAAAAATATAAGCCACAAAGAGTTTTGGAAATTGGTACTGCGATAGGTTATTCTGCATTATTAACTACTTATTATGGTGCAGAAAATGCAAAGATTGTTTCTTTGGAATTAGATGAAGAACGCGCAAAACAGGCTCAAGATTTTATAAATCAATCTGCATATAAAGATCAGATTGAAATTATTTTAGGTGATGCCGCTGAAAATATAGAAAAGCTAGATAAAAATTATAAATTTGATATGGTTTTTATCGATGCAGCGAAAGGACAATATCCTGATTATTTGCAGAAAGTATTACCGTTATTAGCTGATGATGGCATTATCTTGGCTGATAATGTATTATTTCGCGGTTATGTAATGAGCGAAGAAAAGCCACCTCGCCGATATAAGACTATTGTAAAAAGATTGCGTGAATATATTGCTATGGTAAGTGATACAGATAAATTTACAACAGAGATTTTTGAAAATGGCGATGGTTTGGCTTTAACTAAAAGATTGAAAACTAATTAATTTTTTGGAGGAACAATGCAAAATACAATAAAAAAACCTGAATTATTAGCACCAGCAGGAAATTTAGAAAAATTAAAAATGGCTATTTTATATGGAGCAGATGCTGTATATCTTGGCGGGAAACGCTTTGGGCTTCGTGCTTATGGCGGTAATTTTTCTAAAGAAGAAATGATTGAAGGCGTTAAGTTTGCTCATGAACGTGGTAGAAAAGTTTATGTAACAGCAAATATTTTTCCGCATAATAATGATATAAATGAGATTTTACCATATCTACAAGAATTGGTAGAAGTTGGTGTTGATGCTGTTTTAGTATCTGATATCGGTTTATTCATGCTTATTAAAAATGAAGTGCCAAATCTTGAAGTTCATATCAGTACACAGGCTAATAATACAAACTGGAGAGCTGTTAAAGCATGGCAAGATTTAGGAGCAGAACGCGTTGTATTAGCTCGTGAACTTTCTTTTGCTGAAATAAAAGAAATTCGCGAAAAAACTGATGTGGAATTAGAAATGTTTGTACATGGTGCAATGTGTATTTCTTATTCTGGTCGTTGTTTAATCAGCAATTATTTAACAGGTAGAGATTCTAATCGTGGAGCATGTACTCAACCTTGCCGTTGGAAATATAATTTAACTGAAGAAAAACGTCCTGGTCAATTTTTCCCTGTAACTGAAGATGAAAATGGAACATATTTCTTTAATTCTAAAGATATGTGTTTACTTCCTTATCTAAAAGATATCATCGAATGTGGTGTAGATAGCTTAAAAATTGAAGGTCGTATGAAATCTATTCATTATGTAGCTAGTGTAGTAAGTGCATATCGTCATGCTATCGATAGTTATTTTGAAAATCCAGAAGAATTCACGATTAAACAAGAATGGATAGATGAATTAAATAAAGTTTCTCATCGTGAATATACAAGTGGTTTCTCTTATCATAAAACTTCTTGTGATGATCAAATCTACAATACAACATCTTATGAACATACATCTGATTTTGTAGGTTTAGTACTTGATTATGATGAAGAAACTAAAATTGCTACTATACAGCAACGTAATCATTTAACTGTTGGACAAGAAATAGAATTTTTCCAACCTGATGCACCTTTATTTAAACAAACTATTACAGAAATGTTTAATGATGAAGGTATTTC
>ERZ838399.2637-NODE-2637-length-13054-cov-4.287791_pt1 | contig 13054 bp, 8 predicted proteins | sample MGYA00519683_ERZ838399 | MGnify/ENA primary metagenome ERZ838399 (study PRJEB31850, sample SAMEA3708833) | human gut metagenome | biome: human gut; feature: human-associated habitat; material: faeces | place: China | collected 2014 ...
ACTTATTTAAAGGAAAATATTGATCGTGTCAAAGGATTTTTTATTACGCACGGACATGAGGATCATATTGGTGCCATCCCATATGTTTTAAAAGATGTCAATGTGCCGATTTATTCGACTAGACTGACCAATGCCCTGATCGAGCACAAACTCGAAGAGCATGATATGCTCAAAAAAGTAAAAAGAAAAGTTGTCAAATACGGACAGCACATCAATCTTGGATGTTTCCGTGTAGAGTTTATCCGCACGAATCACAGTATTCAGGATGCGGCGGCACTTGCGATTTATTCCCCGGCAGGAATTGTCCTGCATACAGGAGATTTTAAGGTTGATTATACACCGGTATTTGGAGATGCCATTGATCTGCAGCGTTTCGGCGAGATCGGTAAAAAAGGAGTGTTAGCACTGCTTTGTGACAGTACCAATGCGGAGCGCCCGGGATTTACAGATTCCGAAAAGTCAGTAGGAAAAACGCTGGATAACATTTTTTCCGAGCATAAAAATACAAGAATTATTATTGCGACATTTGCATCCAATGTGGATCGTGTGCAGCAGATCATCAATTCTGCAGACAAGTTTGGCAGAAAAGTTGCGATTGAGGGACGAAGCATGGTCAATATTGTATCCATCGCTTCGGAACTGGGATATATTTCCCTGCCGGATAACATTCTGATTGATGTGGATCAGCTGAAAAATTATCCGGATGAAAAGACGGTTATCATTACAACGGGAAGCCAGGGAGAGTCCATGGCCGCATTGTCCCGCATGGCATCCGGCATGCACCGTAAAGTTACCATTAAGCCAAATGATACCATTGTATTCAGTTCCCATCCGATTCCGGGAAATGAGAAATCGGTTACCGGTGTGATCAATGAACTGATGCGCAAGGGTGCAGATGTGATTTTCGAAGATGTACATGTCAGCGGACATGCGTGCAAGGAAGATATCAAGCTGATTTATTCTCTGGTAAATCCGCTGTACGCGATTCCGGTGCATGGAGAATACAAGCATCTGATTGCACAGGCGAAGATTGCGGAAGAGCTTGGATATGACAGTGATCATATCAAAATCCTTTCTTCCGGAGATGTGCTTGAGATCGATGAGAATGGTGCAGAAGTGACCGGACATGTGCCGGTTGGCAATGTAATGGTAGACGGACTTGGTGTCGGAGATGTCGGAAATATCGTTCTTCGGGATCGTCAGCGTCTGGCAGAAGACGGAATTATTATTGTCGTCATGACACTCGAAAACGGATCCGGACAGGTACTTGCAGGACCGGATATCGTATCGAGAGGTTTCGTCTATGTACGTAATTCCGAGAGTCTGATGGATGAAGCAAAAACCGTTCTCGATAAGACCATGGATTATTGTATGGATCACAACATTACCGATTGGGGCAAGATCAAAAATGAAGTAAAAGATGCTCTGGGTGATTTCGTCTGGAAAGAGACCAAGAGACGTCCGATGATCATGCCGATTATCATGGAAGTATAGGGGTATTATGAATAAAGCTTTGTTCACTTTCATTAAAATTGCGTTTGTTATTATGCTGATCCTGCTAATTTTATATGGAACCGTTCATTTATGCAGGACCTGTTATGATTACGGGTATCGTTTCTTTGCAGAAAAGCAGATGGTACCGGATACGCAGGATGTGGAAAGCACGGAGGCACAATAGAAATAAATATGATAGTAGATGAACGACTGGTAACATATATCAATTCCCTGGATACGGGAAATACCAGAATTTTGGATGCTGTCGAACGAGAAGCTCTGGATTCCTATGTTCCGATTATTCGGAAGGAGATGCAGAGCTTTTTGAAGCTTTTGCTGGCGATGACAAAACCAAAAAGAATTCTGGAAGTCGGTACTGCGGTAGGGTTTTCTTCCATTCTGATGGCAGAATATGATCCGGTACCGTGTGAGATTGTCACGATTGAAAATTATGAAAAGCGAATCCCGATTGCCCGGGAAAATTTTAAGAGAGCAGGGAAAGAAGAGCAGATTACACTGCTTGAAGGGGATGCAGCGGAAATCCTTCCGACACTCACCGAGCCGTTTGATCTGATCTTTATGGATGCCGCAAAAGGACAGTATATTCATTTTATGCCGGATATTCTGCGTCTGCTGAAAATCGGAGGGACACTTGTCTCGGATAATGTGCTGCAGGATGGGGACATTATTGAGTCCCATTATGCGGTGATCCGCAGAAACCGGACGATTTACAAACGGATGCGGGAATATTTGTATGAGTTAACGCACCGGAAAGATCTGGTAACAGCGGTGCTGCCGGTGGGAGATGGAATTACAGTCAGTACAAAAGTAGAGGTAGAAAACGATGAGAAAGAATGAGTTGCTTGTTCCGGCAAGCAGTCTGGAAGTATTAAAAATTGCAGTTATTTATGGAGCCGATGCGGTCTACATCGGGGGAGAGGCATTCGGACTCAGAGCCAAGGCAAAAAACTTTACCATGGAAGAGATGGCAGAGGGAATTGCATTTGCACATGCACGGGGAGTTAAAGTTTATGTGACGACAAATATTCTGGCACATAATTATGATCTTGACGGTGCGCGGGAATATCTTACGGAACTGCAGAACATGAAGCCGGACCGGCCGGATGCTCTGATCATTGCAGATCCGGCAATCTTTACGATCGCCGGAGAAGTATGCCCGGATATTGACCGCCATATCAGTACACAGGCAAACAACACCAATTACGGAACATTTCAGTTCTGGGAGAAACTCGGTGCTACCCGTGTGGTAACGGCAAGAGAACTTTCCCTGCGGGAGATCCGGCAGATCCGGGAACACATTTCCGATGATCTGGAGATAGAGACATTTGTACATGGCGCTATGTGTATTTCCTATTCTGGAAGATGTCTGCTGTCCAATTATTTTACAGGAAGGGATGCCAACCGCGGGGCATGTACACATCCGTGCCGGTGGAAATATTCTGTGGTTGAAGAGAAGCGTCCGGGTGAGTATTTCCCGGTATATGAGAATGAGCGCGGAACCTATATTTTCAATTCCAAAGATCTGTGTATGATTGAGCATATTCCGGATCTTCTGGAAGCAGGAATTGACAGTTTTAAGATTGAGGGACGTATGAAGACCGCACTTTATGTGGCAACGGTGGCGCGTACTTACCGTAAGGCGATTGACGATTATCTGGAATCTCCGGAGAAATATCAGGAAAATATGCCATGGTATCTCGAACAGATCAAAAGCTGCACATACCGCCAGTTTACCACGGGATTTTTCTACGGAAAACCTTCGGAGGAGACACAGATTTACGATAACAACACGTATGAAAAGGGATATACCTATCTGGGAATTGTCGGTCCGAAAAATGAAAAGGGAATGTACCGGGTGGAACAAAAGAATAAATTTTCTGTCGGAGAACAGATCGAAGTGATGAAACCGGACGGACGCAATGTGACAGTTACGGTGCGGGGACTGATGGATGAAAAGGGAGAGCCGATGGAATCCTGTCCGCATCCGCAGCAGATCTTTTATGTGGATCTGGGGATGGAGCCGGATGAATATGATATTCTCCGGAGACGGGAAGAAGAAGCGATCGCCCTGGATTAAAAAAATCTTAAGAAACACCCTCTGTCTGAACAATTGCGAAAGCACAGAGGGTGTGCTAATATAAGACAAAAGGACGTTGTTCTTAAGTAGCGAGTGAACCAGATAAGGAGGAGAGATTATGCGTTTGCAAAGCAAAAAACTGATTGCTGTATTGTGTGCGCTGGCAATGATTATTTCTGTATTTCCAGTACAGGCAGATGCGGCAGCAAAACCGAAATTTGTAAAGAATTATACGGTTCTTTATGAAAACAGCACCGGTAAGGGTGTGTATACATATACCGTAACCAATCTTACCAAAGGTCAGAGGGTAAAATGGAGCCTTTCCGGCACCGGAAAAAGTTATGCAAAGCTGAAGAAAACAACGACATCCGTGAGCGGAAAGACATCTGCAAACAGTCTGACAATCCGCACCCGGGGAAAGGCAGCCGCAAAGAATAAAACCGTAATTGTAACTGCAAAAGTTTACAAAGGGAAGAAGTGCGTGAGCACGATCAAGACAAAGTCTGCCAAGATTAAAATACTGCCGAAAACAATTTCCATTGTAGATAACGGAGTCTTGAAATATCAGGTGGGACAGACCTATCAGTTCCAGTTCCGTATCACTCCGGCAAATGCCATCAGCACCAATGTCTGGACCGCTGTGGATGGAAACGGAAATGATGTTTCGTCCATGATTACAAAGACCGGTGCATTTACTCCGGCAAAAGAAGGTACTTATACCATCACCGTGCAGGCCAAAGCGGGAAATAAAGTGGTTTCCGACAGCAAGGTTATTACTGTCGCAACTTCCATGACCGGAATTGCACAGATGGCAGCAAACAAGGTAGCGGCTGTATATTCCGGAAATGCCAAAAATCTTGTGAAAACAGGAGATTTTTCTATCCGGACCCAGGCAGGTGCAAAGATGGAAATCAAGTCGGCTGTATTTTCCGATGACGGAACACAGGTATTTCTTACAACCTATAATCAGCTGAAAGACGGTGCAACCTATACGGTTACCGATGGACAGTCAACATATGACTTTACCGCATCCGTGGGAAGACCGGTCAGCCTTAGAGTTGTGACAACAGAAGTGACCGTCGGAAAAGAGACACCAATCGAATACGAGATTCTTGATGCAAACGGAATTGATGTCAAGACAGCATATCCGGGAGATATTACTTATACGGAACGGATTACAAATGGTTACCGTACAAAGGATAATAAGATTTATATGACCAGAGTTGGGGATACCGGAACGGTTACACTGACTTATAAATGTGCAAGCGATCCGAATCTGGTACTGACCGGAAGCGGAACCTTTGTATGTAAGGCAGCCAGTGTGTCAAACAACACAAACCTTACACTTACCTCTTCGGAAGCAGTGCCAAATTACAGTGCATCCAGTTACAAGGACAATCATAATGTAGCATCCGGCAGCAATTATTATGTACATTTCCGGGCATTGGATACAGACAATACCGAGATGAAGTATGACAGCATCAAGTTTGAGTCTTCCGATCCGGACACATTGCTTGTAAATCCAGGAAAGAACAATGTTGCTTATGCAACAGCAATCAAGACAGGTACCGCAAATATTATCGTTACCGCAACCTATGCAAAGCAGGAATACACTTATGTATACGAGATTACGGTGGCGGAACCGGCATACCTTGCAACACTGACTGCAGATAATACGCAGATTACCATGTCAAACGCTTATGCGGCAGGCTATAAGGAATACGTCAATATCGATGGACGGGATCAGTATGGTCAGAGTATGAAACTTGAAAACGAGACATACCAGATCGTAGAAAACAGTACCAATAAAGTATCTATGGCTACCTATGATCCGGCAACCGACCGTATGGTATTTGACGCATCCGGAAGGGCAGCAGGTGTTTACAATTATACCCTGACCCTGACAATGAACGGACATAAGGCATCCGTTAATGTTACCGTTGTTGTACAGACTCCTCCTTATAATGGAGCATCTTCCTATAAGGTTGATATCAGCAAACCGGTCATTGATCTGGCAATTACTTCCGGAGCATCTGCATCGGATCTGCTTGCATCAAAAGTGACAACATTGCGTCTGGCAGAGTATCGCGGAGGCGTATTTTATCAGTATGTGAATATTGCATCTGTAAGGATCAGTAAGGGCGGACAATATTATGAAAGTGATCTGTCAAAGGGTGGATCTTCAACAGAACCTGCAGCAATTGGCAGTGGATCAGAAATTCCGATTTCTGCGGTTTCACTGAATGGAAATGTTGTGACAAAGGCACAGACAGGTACTTATCTGCTGGAACTGAAGTTCTATCCAAGTGATGGACAGAGCACATCACTGGCTACAACTACGGGATATCTGGAAGTTACCGACAGTCAGGCAAATCCAGTGATCAGTGTAGATCGCACCGTATCTACCGTAAACTGTAAGACGGCACTGGATCTGGCAAAGAACTGCCTGAGCATTCAGGGAATGGATGGCGGAGTGATTGCAGACTGTACCGTCACCGGATCGAGTGTACCGGGCGCAAGTTATTCCGTTACTTCAGGAATGTCTGTCAATATCAATTCCGTTGTTGTACAGGCAACCACAACACTTTCCGATAAGACAACGGTTGTATCTAATTATACGGTTTCTGTGGGAAGGACATTGAGAAATCAATAGTAAGCTGTTTATTGGTAATGGCATGTAAATAGTGGGGTATGATTCTTTGAATCATGCCCCCTTTTAAGTCAAAATCTGGTGATGCAGACTTTGACCGGGTATTTAATGGAGAAGAAGGAATGAGACAACAACTTCTTGATGAACTTATGCAGATATCAGAAGAGGAAAGTAAATATAAGGCAGGACAGGCCGCGATTGAGGAACAGTTATACAGCGAAGCGTCCATACAGGAGATTGATCGTCAAAAACTGCTCAGAAGGGGAAAACTGATTACTGTAAGACGTCACAGCAGATTTGTGGAATTTCCGTTGCACCGGCATAATTATGTGGAATTTATGTATGTGGTACAGGGGGAGATTACACATGTAATTGACGGAAAAGAATTAACACTTTATAAAGGAGATTTACTGATGCTCAATCAGTATGTGGAACATGCGATTCACAGAGCTGAATTTGAAGACATTGGAATCAATTTTATTGCTTTGCCGGAATTTTTTGAAATTCCGCTTGGAATGCTTCAGGAAAAAAATGTTTTAGCGGAGTTCATTGCAGGGGCATTCCGGCAGAAGAGTCCGGTTCCTCATTATCTGATTTTTCGTTTAAAGGAGAATCCCCAGATTGAAAATCTGATGGAGAATATGATAGAATCCATGCTTTATGAATATATGAATGAAGATGTTATCAATCAGTATTCCATGGGACTTGTCTTTTTGTATTTGTTAAATCATTTGGAGAATTTGAGCCATAATTCTTCTATGGATTACAAGGAGACTATTGTGCAGTCGGTTCTTGAATATATCAACAGTGATTGTAAAAATGCAAATTTGACAAAGATTGCAGCAGATACACATCAGTCAGTTACCGTATTAAGTAAGCTGATCAAGCAAAAGACAGGGGCAAATTTTCAGGATTTACTGCAACAGAGGCGATTTCAGGCTGCGGTCAAACTTCTTGAGGAAACGGATCTGTCAATCGAAGATATTTCACTTGATGTAGGATATGAGAATCAGAGTTATTTTTTCAGGCAATTTAAAAAAAGATTTGGTATGACACCGAGATCTTATCGCATAACACATCAAAAATAAAAATATCAAATAAGGACAGTTTTTTGGTCTAATCAGAGGCTAAAAAGCTGTCCTTATTTTTGTTATGGTGAAGCAAATGAAAAAGGAGGCGTGTTTTATGGATACGATACGTGCTATTATTTTTGACCTGGATGGGGTCATTTGTTTCACAGATAACTATCACTATCAGGCGTGGAAAGAATTGGCAGATGCAGAAGGAATCTATTTTGATGAGAAAATTAATGGACGATTAAGGGGTGTAAGCCGTATGGAAAGCCTTGATATCATTTTGGAGCGAGCATCAAGATGCTATACACAGGAAGAAAAAGAACAGCTTGCTACAAGAAAGAATGAAAGTTACGTTCGTCTATTGGAAAAGATGTCTCCAAGGGATCTTTCGGATGAAGTAAAAAATACGTTGGACACCTTGCGACAGCGCGGTTACAAGCTTGCAATCGGATCAAGCAGTAAGAATACAAAGAAGATTTTAAAGCAAATTGGATTAGATGGATATTTTGACGCGGTCAGCGATGGAACAAACATTACAAAGTCAAAACCGGATCCGGAGGTTTTTATAAAAGCGGCGGAAATGGTTGAGGAAAAGCCGGAAAATTGTCTTGTTGTAGAAGATGCACTTGCAGGAATTGATGCGGCTTATGCCGGTGGATTCATAAGTGCAGGGATTGGAGATGCCGCGAGTCATAAATATGTGACATATCCAATCCATACATTTTCGGATCTGCTTTCCATTGATAAGTTGTGAAAAAGTCAGTGGAGAGGTGTAATTTGAATTAATCGTACCTCTAACAATTCTAATGTGACATCCAGTTCGAGGATTTCATCGGAGTTGACAGACACAATTTTCTGATGAAATCCAGGAACGGATGATTTTTTTAACCAATCAATTTCCTGAGGTGTAGTAAGTTCCAATGCACCCATAGAAACCCATTGATCGAAAGCACTTCCATGCGTTCGATTTACATAGGTTTCAGAAATCTTATAGTTTCCCTGTGGAATATCAGATAAACACAGGGAGATCATTACCGGTTCCGAATCAGCAAAAACGGTATAGCGGTCTGTTTCTGTCATATCAAAACGTTCTCCATTCGCATATAAGTAATTAAAATGCCTGTAATTGTAAAGCATGACTTGAAAACTATCATTTTCACGGGTGATAAAATATTCGTCTCCACGCCCAAGAAACTGATCACCCAATTGTTGAAGAAGTGTGTAGGCATAATAACTGGCTTTTGGAATTCCATTTACGGTAAAAAGACCAAGTCCACCGAAAAATAACATATTTGGTAAAGAACTGTCTGCCATAAGATCTGTGAGCGCCTGATAAGTAAAACTTTCCAGACGGTCATAGTTTTCAAGGATGTTCTTGACAATATAACAGGATTTGAAGCAGGTATCATTCAGTAGATCCTGTTGGCTTGGTGTATTATTCCATTCGGATAAGTAGATTGGCAATTTACCAAGATTTAGCCGGCGTCGTTCTCTGAGAACCTGCATGACAAAATCTTTGAGTCCGTCTGGTGATTCCGATAAACTCATGGCATATATGAAACCGAAAGATTCTTTTGAATGATTTTTATTGGAAATCAGTTTGGTGTCATAATAAGTGAAACTTAAACTGTCAGGGATGCAGTCGTTTTGTTTACACCATTCCAGAAAGTTCAGATACCAGTTTTCGTAGCCTTCGGATACGATGTAGTAAGTCGGCGGAAGACTAAATTCAATATCCGGACAGAAATTTTTTACGCAAAGGAAAGTTTCCTTATAAAACTGAAAGAAGTCTTTTTCGTTTGAAAATCCGAAAAGATCCATGTTTGTGTTGGGCTGGTTCCAAAGACCGAATTTCCATGAGCGAATTACCTCAAGTCCATAGCGGTTGCTGATATGTTGCAGAAACTCTGAAACAAGCCGGCACCATGCGGCAATGGAATGGGGTTGGCTGACATTAGAACCAAACAAGCGTTTATTTGGATATTTGGCGAGCTTTTCCGGCATGTAAGAAAGTTGAATCCATGGATTAAGATGAAGTTTGGTTACAAAATCAAGAATTTTATCAATATATGTAAAACTGTACACAGGTGTACCGTTTGCTTTCTCATTGTACACATGCAGATCATCTGAAAATATACCGCATAATTTAATATATTCAAATCCAATCCTATTTTGAAATCTGGTCAACATTTCCTGAATATCACAGATTAACACATCACTGGCACGACCGACTGTCATCATTTTTTTCCATGTATGTAGCAATACGTAAGAACTTCCATTTACAGAGAAATCAATTTGTTTTTTTGATATAGGGGATACGACGTGGGTATGTGTATTGTCGTTTAAATATTTCTTTAATCCTGCAATATAATTATGTTGTTCTAATTGTTGAGAGGTCTGTTGCTTTTCTTTTTTTTGCTCGCGCCGATATTCTTTTGGCAGCATTCCATATTCTTTTTTTAAAAGAGTTACAAAGGCATGACTATTAGGAAATCCGCTGTCAATCGCTACTTCATCAATATTTTTATCTGTTATGGAAAGTTCCTGCATCGCATGCATAAGGCGGTATTGATTCAGGTAGCTTAGAAAATTCATCCCAAAATAGTCAACGAAGAATTTTGAAAGATAGGGAACGGACAAATGAACTTCATCGGCAAGTTCTTTTAAGGTTATGTTTTCTGTATAGCGCTGTTGGATTAATTGTGATATTTCTGCTATCCGGATAGCGTATTTGTGGTTTTTCTTTTCATTTGCAGTCGATAATTTTACACGGAAATGAAGGTACATAATATCCATAACATTATAGATATATGACCAGTTGCGAAGTTCGTAGCCATCTTTTTTGTCCACATTTGTTTTGATGATGTGAGCAATCAGAGAGCGTAATTGTGCAATTGCTTCCTGATTATCCGACATGGGACTAATACAGAAGAAGCGGGGATGTGATGGAACCGGCAGAATCTGTTCAAATAATGTTTGATTAAACAGAACGGTTATGATGACACAATTGACACCATGTAGTTCATGAAGTGTAAGTGGATTGATGCAAAAAATATCATCTTCCCTGAGACTGTACATATGATCATCAAATTGTAATGTACAGCTTCCGGAAACAATCATGGACAATTCAAAATAATCATGCATCTGTTGGCGGATATGATCAAATCGCTGCATCGTACACCGGATCGGCATGTGTACATCGTTATCGGAAATAAGATAGTAGTTCTCTGACATAAAATTCCTCCATTTCATATAAAAAGGTAACTATATTGATTAAAACATATATGCAATACAAAAATCAATAAAAACATAGGATTTTTAATCTATTTTTTAGAGGCGAGACTAAATTTAAGGTAAACGTATAGAAAAAAGAAAAACACATTAAAAAAATGAGTGAAACAGATAAAAAACAAAATCACATAAAAATTAACAAAAATCTATAATAAGCATAAAGACGAGGTGATAAAAATGAGTGAACCAATTTTAACAGTTGCAAATATGAATAAGAAATTTGGAAGTACAGTGGCTTTGAATGATGTATCACTGACTGTATATCCGGGAGAAATAAGAGGACTCATTGGAGAAAACGGATCGGGAAAGTCAACGGTTACTTCTATTGTAGCAGGAATGCAGGAATGTGACAGCGGTGCGATGACATTTCAGGGACAGAGCTGGAAGCCGCTTAGCATGATCGATGCACTTCACAAGGGAATTGGAATGATTGTTCAGGAGAGCGGAACAATACCGGGGATTACGGTAGCTGAGAATATTTTCCTTGCGGAGTCTGAAAAGTATAAGAATAAGTTCGGCCTGATTAATCGTAAGAAAATGAATGCGGATGCGACCAGGGTGATGAAAAATATCGGTGTCAATGATGTAACAGGCGAAATGCTTATGCAGAAGCTTGATTTTCAAACCAGAAAGCTTGTAGAGATTGCTAAAGTTGTGATGAAAGAACCTCAGATTCTGGTAATCGATGAGACGAGTACAGCATTATCACATGACGGAAGAGAAATTTTATATGACATTATGAATCGCTTCCGTAAAGAAAATAAATCAGTGATTTTTATTTCGCATGATCTGGATGAAATTATGGAAGTCTGTGATACGTTGACCGTTCTTCGAGATGGCAAGATTATCCGGACATTTGAAAAAGCAGAATTTGAGGCCGGAGCAATCCGCGCGAGCATGATCGGAAGAGAGCTGCAAGGTGATTATTATCGAAGTGACTTTCAGGCAAGTTCACAGCCGGAAGTGGCATTGGATGTAAGAAATCTGGTATATGAAGACCGGTTAAAAGGGATTTCATTTCAGGTGCATAAAGGAGAAATCGTTGGAATCGGTGGATTGGCACATTGCGGAATGCATTCTCTTGGAAAGGTTTGTTTTGGAGCATTAAAGCCGGAAGAGGGAAGCGTTACGGTGGAAGACGGAACGATCATTGACAGTCCGGCAATTGCAATGAAGAAACGTGTGGGTTATGTATCGAAGGACAGAGATGTTGAGTCGTTATGTCTTAATGCAAGTATTGAAGATAATATTTCAATTGCAGGAATGAGTGAATTTGCGATCAATAATTTTCTGATTCTGAAAAATCGAGAAAAAAAATATGTGAATCATCAGATTGAAGAATTGTCCATCAAATGTGCGGGAAGAGATCAGTCAGTATCACAGCTTTCCGGAGGAAATAAGCAGAAGGTTGTATTTGGAAAATGGATTGGATGTGGAAGTGAAATCCTTATTCTGGACTGTCCGACACGAGGCGTGGATATCGGTGTAAAACAGGCAATGTACCAGCTTATGGTGAGATTGAAAAATGAGGGAAAATCAATCCTTATGATCAGTGAGGAATTACCGGAACTGATTGGAATGAGTGATCGGATTCTAATTGTGAAAAATGGTGAGGTCTCTGCGGAATTTGAGAGAAGCGAAACTCTTTCTGATGCACAGATTATTGAATATATGATTTAGGAGGCAAAAAAGAATGACGAAAAATAAAAAAATGATGATAAGTGCGTTGCCTTTTGTAGCACTTGTCGTATTGCTTGCAGTATTTTGTGGAATTGTAAGCAGTAAAGGATATCGTCTGGATATGTATATTAAGATTGTATTTAATGAAGGGATTGTATTATCAATTGTTGCAACAGGTGCAATTTTTATTTATACACTGGGTTCATTTGATATCAGCCTGGGAGCCGCAACGCTTTTTGCGGCCACGCTGGGAGTACTTACCTATAATGCAACTGAAAATTTTGCGTTGATGATTATCGTGATTTTATTAGCAGGAATTGTTTGCTCACTGGTCAATTCAGTGCTTGCGTCCATATTTCATATTCCGGTGTTTGTTACAACGGTAGCAATGATGTCCGTGTTATCCGCGATTGCATCGCAGATTATTACGACAAAAGGTGGTGCGGTTGGTGGAATCAGTATTCCAAGCGAGGTTGTAAAACATCTGGATAACTCGGCATTTAAGATTGGAGTTCTGGTAATCTGGGTTGCGATCTGTGTATTTGTTTTTGATTATACAAAGTTTGGAAGAAGAGAAAAATTTGTAGGTGGAAACCCAATCTGTGCGCAGCTTTCCGGTATTAAATATAACACATATGCAATATTGGGCTTCCTTTTGGCGGGAGTAGGAGTAGGAATCGGTGCATTTATGACATTGGTATATACACCATCTGTTACAACAACGACAGCCGGGGATATTGGAATGAATATTATGGTTGCAATTGT
>ERZ838399.2643-NODE-2643-length-13016-cov-3.799630_pt1 | contig 13016 bp, 7 predicted proteins | sample MGYA00519683_ERZ838399 | MGnify/ENA primary metagenome ERZ838399 (study PRJEB31850, sample SAMEA3708833) | human gut metagenome | biome: human gut; feature: human-associated habitat; material: faeces | place: China | collected 2014 ...
TCATCTAACACACGAAGCGCCACATTTACCTGACCTTTTCCACCATCCATTAAAAGAAGGTCCGGAAATTTTGAAAAGCTTCCCAGCTCATAATCACTGTTGCCTTCCATATCCATTTTTTCTCTTTCATCCAGACCATGTTTAAACCTTCTTGTTAAAACTTCTTCCATACTTGCATAGTCATCAGGTCCCTGTACTGTTTTAATTTTAAATTTTCTGTAATTATTTCTTTTTGGTTTTCCATCTTCATAAACAATCATGGATGCAACTGACTCGTATCCGTTGGTGTTAGATATATCGTAAGATTCCATTCTGTGAATGTTGTGAACATCTATTAACTGTTCTATTTCTTGTACAGCACCAACAGTTTTCTTCTGTTCTCTTCTATATTTTTCTTTGTTTTGTTCCAAAAGATTTTGTGCATTCTTTGCAGCCAATTCCACAAGTTTTTCCTTGCTTCCTTTTTTAGGATTAACAATTTTAACTTTATAATTCTGATTTCTGCTTAACATTTCAGACAATAGCTCCGGTTCATCCACTTCTTCTTGAACAAGCAACTGATTAGGAATAAACGGCGTGCCAATATAATACTGCTTGATAAAACTATCCAGGATCTGACCGCAGGTCTCTCCCTTGGAAATCCGAAGATAGAAGTGATCCCTTCCGATCAGGCGGCCTCCCCGGATAAAAAATACCTGAACGACCGCATCCTCCTCTTGTATTGCTGCTGCAAGAATATCTCTGTCCTCTCCGCTGCTGTCTGTGATTTTCTGCTTCTGAGCAACCTTCTGTACACTTGTAAGCAGTTCTCTGTATTCAATTGCTTTTTCAAACTCCAGACTATCCGATGCTGCCATCATCTTTTCTTCCAGTTCTTTTAACACCAGATCATAATGTCCATTCAGGAAACGTACAACTTCGTCTATGGATTTCCGATACTCTTCCTGAGAAATGTATCCCTGGCATGGTGCCTGGCACTGATGGATATGATAATTCAGACAAGGTCTCTCTTTCCCTATGTCTTTTGGCAGCGAACGGTTACAGCTGCGGATATGATAAAGCTTACGGATCAATTCTATCGTATCTTTCACTGCACCTGCACTGGTATAAGGCCCAAAATATTTTGCCTTGTCCTTCTTCATCTGTCTTGCCAGCATAACCCTCGGAAACGGCTCATTTACTGTAACTTTTATAAACGGATAACTCTTGTCATCCATCAGCATAGTATTATACTTCGGTCTGTGTTCCTTTATCAGATTACACTCCAACACCAGTGCTTCCAATTCAGAATCTGTCACAATGTATTCAAATCTGGAAATATGTGTCACCATCTGTTCTATCTTGGCACCTTTATTCCTGCTGCTCTGAAAATACTGACGGACACGGTTCTTAAGGCTGATTGCCTTTCCGACATAGATGATTGCATCCTTTTCATCGTGCATCAGGTATACACCCGGTTTTCCGGGCAGCTTCTTCAGTTCTTCCTGTATGTTAAAATTCTCCATATACGTCTCCTGTATATTTTCTATTTTCTAATTCTAAACATCTTCTCTGATTTTTTGAATCCTGTTATCGCTCTTTTTCCGAATCTTTTACAATCAATAAAGAATAATAGCCTGCCTGCTCCGGAACATCTTCTATTCTTTCATAGATCTGCTCCTCTGGCATTCCACAGTTTTCTATCATCTTTACATTCACATTTCCGTCTTTTTCTTCCAGAGTCCTCTTTACTTCACTTATTCCGGATGCGGACTTCATCAGAATCTTTGTACCGGAATAGTTTAGTGCCGCTTCTATCCCGTAGCTGGATGGGATTACATGAAGTTCTTCTGCCCGGTCAACAAGACTGTCATCCAGTCTCGCCGCTGCAGCACAAAAGGACGGAATTCCGCTGATGATCGTTGTCTCATACCCTTTTGCTTTTACTATGCGATGAATGTACATATAAGTCGAATAGATTGTCGGATCTCCCAGCGTCAGATATGCTACATCCTTCCCTTTTTCCAGTTCTTCTATAATTCTCCCTGCTGCATTTTCATAATTCCGATCCAGAATCTGTCTGTCCTTTGTCATCGGCGTATCCAGATCCAGGAATTCTTTTTCTTCCATATTCTCTATCATCTCCGCTGCAATCCTGTAGCTGACCGCATGTTTCCTGCCTCTCGCAGGCACTGCGAGCACTTGGCATTCCTTTATGATACGTACTGCTTTATATGTCATAAGTTCCGGATCTCCCGGTCCGACTCCGACTCCGAATAATCTTCCCTTCATACTCTTTCCTCCAGAATACTCTCATCCTGCCTATTATATACCAGGCAGATATAATTGAAAAGAAAAAAGATACAGGGCTTTCTCAAACTTTACCCTGTATCTTTCCTCGTATATCTATTCTCTTTATACTTATTCTTCTTCGCAGACAACTTCCTTTATTGCTTCAACAGGTTCTTCGGCTGTATCATCTGCTGATTTCATAACAAACCCTTCACCTTCTACCGGATTCATACCGATTCTTGCTTCTTCCTTCTTCGGTGCATCCGGATCAATTCCTTCTACTTCATGGAAGATTTCCATAAATTCTTTTCCGGTGATCGTCTCTTTTTCGATCAGGAATGCCGCAATCCTATCCAGTGACTGTCTGTGATCTCTCAGCAGTTGTTTTGCTTCTTCATAAGCATCTTTCAGCATCTTCATGACTTCTTCATCAATCTCGGATGCTGTCTGCTGTCCACAGTTGCTGACCGGACGTCCGTCCAGATAACGGTTCTGAATGGATTCTAGACCGATCAGTCCGAACTTCTCACTCATACCATACTGTGTGATCATGGCTCTTGCAACGCTTGTTGCTTTCTCGATATCATTGGAAGCTCCTGTTGTAACCGTATCAAATACCACTTCTTCTGCGGCACGTCCTGCAAGCAATCCGACTAACATCGCCTGAAGTTCCTTCTTCGTATTCAGGAATTTTTCTTCCTCCGGAGTCTGCATAACATAACCAAGTGCTCCCATCGTACGTGGAACAATCGTAATCTTCTGTACCGGTTCCGCATCTTTCTGCAATGCGCTTACCAGCGCATGTCCGACTTCATGGTAGGAAACGATTCTCCGTTCTTCCTGACTCATAATCCGGTCTTTCTTCTCTTTTCCTACAAGTACTACTTCTACTGCTTCAAATAAGTCTGACTGACACACTGCATTTCTTCCATGTTTTACTGCATTGATTGCTGCCTCATTGATCATATTGGCGAGATCGGAACCAACTGCTCCTGAAGTTGCCAGTGCAATCTCTTCCAGATTAACAGTCTCATCCATCTTTACATCTTTAGAATGTACCTTCAGGACCTCTACACGTCCTTTCAGATCTGGTTTTTCCACGATGATTCGTCTGTCAAAACGTCCTGGTCTCAATAACGCAGGATCCAGGATCTCCGGTCTGTTGGTTGCTGCAAGAAGCACCAGTCCTTTATTGCTTTCAAATCCATCCATCTCCGCAAGAAGCTGGTTCAGTGTCTGTTCACGCTCATCGTTGCCGCCCATCTGATTGTCACGGCTCTTACCGATTGCATCAATCTCATCAATGAAAATGATACATGGTGCCATCTGCTGAGCCTGTTTAAACAGATCACGTACTCTGGATGCTCCTACCCCGACATACATTTCCACAAATGCTGAACCGCTCAGTGAGAAGAATGGTACCTTTGCTTCACCGGCTACTGCTTTCGCCAAAAGTGTCTTACCGGTTCCCGGAGGACCGACTAACAACGCTCCTTTCGGAAGCTTTGCACCGACACTCGTATATTTCCCGGGATTATGCAGAAAATCTACTACTTCCTGTAAGGACTCTTTTGCTTCATCCTGACCGGCCACATCTTTAAATGTCACACCTGTCTGCTTCTCTACATACATCTTGGCATTGCTCTTACCGATTCCCATCATGCCGCCGCCTTTTGACATACGCTTTGTCATCCAGACGATCATTCCGACAAAGAATGCGATTGGCAGGAATGTTAAGATAACGTTCATTGCTACCGCGGATGTGGTATCCGGAATCTCCTGATTAAATTCTACACCGGCTTTTTCCAGACGTTTGGTCAGTTCGTCATCATTCACAACTCCGGTATAATATTCCTGTGAAATTCCACTGTCCTTATCCTTCTTCGTGACAATCATGATCTTATCACTCTGAATCTCTACTTTTTTGACCTTGCCGTCATCTACCATCTTCAGGAATTTATTATAAGTAATCTCTTTTGCAGAGGTCATTCCCTGAAACTGGAACAGTGCAACCACAAGAATCGATGTAATAACTGTGACCAATAAAATAAACGAAATACCTTGTTTATTATTCTTGTTATTCTTATTATTCTGGTTGTCCATTTTAATCCTCCTGTATAACTAATTATTATAAAGACCACTATGTTAGAAATCAATAAAAACATTATGAAAAGATTGTAAACTTCCTATGTGTTGTAGTATACTTGAAATGAAAATGCTTATGCCGGTTCCGGCAGATTTTCCACTATAAAAGATCAAATATATTTTAGATGAGGGAATGTACTTATGAAAATTGGATTCGATAATGAAAAATACCTAAAGATGCAGTCTGAACATATCCGTGAACGTATCGGACAATTTGACAACAAACTGTATCTGGAATTCGGAGGCAAACTTTTTGATGATTTCCATGCCTCCAGAGTTCTTCCTGGATTCCAGCCTGACAGCAAACTCCGTATGTTATGCGAGCTGTCCGATCAGGCCGAAATCGTCATCGTCATCAGCGCTGAAGATATTGAAAAGAATAAGATCCGTGGTGACCTTGGTATCACGTATGATTCCGATGTACTCCGCCTGATGCATATCTATCAGGAACTTGGGCTCTATGTCGGAAGTGTCGTTATTACCAAATATAACGCACAGGAAAGTGCCGAATTATTCAAAAACCGTCTGGAAAAGCTTGGCATCAAAGTGTACCGTCACTACCTGATTCCCGGATATCCGACAAATGTACCTTTTATCGTAAGTGACGATGGTTACGGAAAAAATGATTATATAGAAACAAGCCGTCCTCTGGTCGTTGTGACTGCTCCGGGACCTGGAAGTGGAAAGATGGCTGTCTGCCTGTCACAATTATATCATGAACACAAGCACGGAATCAAAGCAGGTTACGCCAAATTTGAGACATTTCCAATCTGGAATATTCCGTTAAAACATCCGGTCAACCTGGCTTACGAGGCAGCTACGGCCGACCTGAATGATATTAATATGATAGATCCGTTCCACCTGGAAGCCTATGGTGAGACAACGATCAACTATAACCGTGATGTAGAGATTTTCCCTGTATTAAATGCCATGTTCCAGCGCATCTACGGAGAAAGTCCTTACAAATCCCCAACAGATATGGGGGTAAATATGGCTGGCAACTGTATCTGCAATGATGACGCATGTAGAAACGCTTCCTGTCAGGAAATCATCCGCAGATACTATGCATCCAGGAGAAGACTTCTTCTCGGCGCATGCTCTGAAGAAGAAACTTATAAATTAGAAATGTTAATGAACCAGGCAGATATTACCGTTCATGACCGTCCGGTAGTCGATGCGGCTCTCACCGAATCCGAGCGTACAGACGGGCCTGCAGCTGCACTGGAACTCCCAGACGGCTCGATCGTGACAGGCAAGACATCGGATCTTCTTGGCGCATGCTCTGCTCTTCTTTTGAATGCATTAAAAGAACTTGCAGGTATCGGACATGAGATCAAGATCATCTCTCCACAGGCGATCGAACCAATCCAGAGTCTGAAAACAAAATATCTGGGAAGCCGCAATCCACGCCTTCATACCGATGAAGTTCTGATTGCCCTTTCTGTAAGTGCTGCTACCAGTGAAGATGCAAAACTTGCGATGGAACAGCTTCCTAAATTAAAAGGCTGTCAGGCTCATGTATCTGTTATGCCGGGGTCTGTAGACATCAAACAATTCAAACTGCTGTCTATTCAGGCAACTTTTGAAGCAAAATATGAAAAAAACTCTGTATTTTTTAATAACAAAGGTGTATAATCTTAAAGTATTTTTTTTGAACACTTTATATAACAGAGAAACTAATTTTGACTTAAGGAGGAAGTTATGGCAGTAAAATACGTATTCGTTACAGGCGGTGTAGTATCTGGATTAGGTAAGGGGATTACAGCTGCATCTCTCGGACGTCTGCTGAAAGCTCGTGGTTACACAGTTACAATGCAGAAATTTGATCCATACATCAACATTGACCCTGGTACTATGAACCCTGTACAGCATGGTGAAGTATTTGTAACTGATGATGGTGCTGAGACCGACCTTGACCTTGGACATTATGAAAGATTCATCGATGAAAGTCTGAGCAAGAATTCCAACGTAACAACCGGTAAGATTTACTGGTCTGTTCTTCAGAAGGAACGCCGTGGAGATTTTGGCGGAGGAACGGTTCAGGTTATCCCACATATTACAAATGAAATCAAATCCCGTTTTTATCGCAATCCAGCCGCTGAGAATACGGAAATTGCCATTATTGAAGTCGGCGGAACCGTTGGTGACATCGAAAGTCAGCCTTTCCTGGAAGCCATTCGTCAGTTCCAGCATGAAAAAGGACGTGAAAATGTTATCCTGATTCATGTCACACTGATTCCATATCTGAAGGCTTCTCAGGAAATGAAGACAAAACCTACCCAGGCAAGCGTTAAAGATCTTCAGGGAATGGGAATCCAGCCGGATATTCTGGTATGCCGTTCCGAATATCCACTCGGTGTCGGACTGAAAGACAAAATCGCATTATTCTGTAATGTACCGTCTAATCATGTACTGCAGAATCTGGATGTAGAATATCTGTATGAAGCTCCTCTTGCAATGGAAGAAGAGAATCTTGCAGGTGTTGTATGTGAATGTCTCCACCTCGACTGCCCGGAACCGGATTTAAAAGACTGGACAGAAATGGTCGACTACCTTAAGAATCCAACCACCGAAGTCACAGTTGCTTTGGTTGGTAAATATATTCAGCTTCATGATGCTTACATCAGTGTTGTAGAAGCATTAAAACACGGTGGAATCTTCAGCCGTGCTACTGTAAATATCAAATGGATCGATTCAGAAACCGTTACTGCCGATAATGCCGAGGAATTATTTAGTGACGTAAGTGGTATCCTGGTTCCCGGCGGATTCGGTAACCGTGGTATCGAAGGAAAGATCGAGGCAATCAAATATGCACGTACACACAATATACCGTTCTTAGGTCTCTGCCTCGGAATGCAGCTTTCTATCGTAGAATTTGCAAGAGATGTCATCGGTTACAATGATGCTCACAGTGCAGAACTTGATCCAAACACCACTCATCCGGTCATCCATATCATGCCAGAGCAGATTGGCATTGAAGATATCGGCGGAACTTTAAGACTTGGGGCTTATCCTTGTGTACTTGATAAGACATCCAAAGCTTACGAAATGTACGGAACAGATCAGATCAGTGAGCGCCACCGTCATCGTTACGAGGTCAATAATGACTACCGCGAGGCTCTTACTTCTCACGGCATGAAGCTCTCCGGTCTCTCACCGGATGGAAGGATTGTTGAAATGATTGAAATTCCTGAACATCCTTGGTTCATCGCCACACAGGCACATCCGGAATTAAAATCAAGACCAAACAGACCGCATCCATTGTTCAGAGGATTTATCGAAGCTTCTCTGAAATATCAGGAAGAACATAAATAACTATTAAACGAATAAAAACAGGGAAGCTGTTGCTAACGCTTGCGTATCATGCAACAGCTTCCCTGTTTTTATCTCTGTATATAACGGATCCGATAACAGATTTTCCGTCCTTATACCGACCAGCTTACAGAACTTCCCTTGTCCGTCTTTTTCACTACAAGCTTATGATCGATCTGTTCTTTCAGTTCATTTACATGTGAAATAATTCCCACCAGTCTGTCTTTATCCGCAAGATCATTCAGTACACGAATTGCCTGATCTCTCGATGCATCATCCAGAGATCCGAACCCTTCATCTATAAACATCGTATCCAGATGGATCGCACCTGCTGTATTCTGCACTATATCAGAAAGTCCCAATGCCATAGACAGCGCTGCCATAAAAGATTCTCCGCCGGATAAGGTTTTTACATCTCTGATCGTATCTGTTGCCATATGATACACATCCAGTTCCAGTCCGGCCTGTCCCTGGTTTCCCAGCTTTTCAACATCTCTGCATTGCAAAATGAATTCGCCGGATGTCATACGGATCAGCCTCTTATTTGCGGCACGTATGATCTGCCGGAAATATTGCCTCTGGATATAAGTCTCGAAGTCCAGTTTTGCAGTTCCACTCAGATTTCCATTCGCCGTCTTACTCAGATTACCAATGATTTCATACTGGTTCTGCAGTCCACTGTTCTTCTCAAAATTGCGTCTCAGATTCTCCCTGATTTCTCTATTCTTTTCATTGATATTATGAAGCCTCATATATTCCCTTCGGATCTGCTCCAGCACTTCAGATGCTTCTTTTATTTCCTGTTTAATCTGCGCTATATCTTTCTTTTCTTTCCCCTTCAGTTGCTGTTCCAGTAATTTTCTGTTTGCTTCCAGTTCCTGAAGTTCTCTCTGATATGCTTCTGTCCACCGTTCTGCTTCTTCCAGTTCTGTCTCCTTCATGCATTTCCTATGATAACTCTCCTCATCCGCAAATCCCTGTGCCTTCATTGCCTGTTCATAACGGAGTTTCTTTTTCTCTGCTTCTTTCTGAGATTGTAGAGCAGATGCCTTCACGGTCTTACTACGTCCTTCCAGTTCCTTTTCTTTATTTTGCATTTCTGTCAGACGTCTGGTCACTGTCTCATAATTCTTTCTCAACTGCTCCAATGCTCCTACTGTCTGTGCCAGATGTTTTTCTGCTTCTTCTATGGTCTCATATGGCAGTTTCTCCTTCGCAGTCTGATATTCAGCCTGTACTTTTGTATATACCAGCTTTGATTCCGTCAGGCATTGGTCCGTTTCCCTTTCTTTTCTTTCCAGTTCCACCGACTGCTCCGTAATCTGTTCCTGATTCTTCTTTAATGCTTTGCATTTTTCGGAAATCTGTTCCAGTTGTTTTAATTGTTCTTCTGTTTCTGCAAACGTCTGTCCCAGGTTTTGCATAATCTTTTTCCAGTTAGTCTTAAATCCGTCTTCCGGCGCATCTTTTATGTTCATTTGAAGCGTCTGGCAGATTTCCTGTGCTGCCTGGTATCCTGCAAGACATTCCCTGAATGCAGCGACTTTTATATCTCTTGTTTTTTCTTTCCTGTCTCTTTCCTCCTTTGCAGATTCTACTTCTGCCTGTGTCGGTGCTTCGTCACTTAATAATGTAATCTGAGGATGTTCTCTGGAACCACAGACCGGACAAGGCTGTCCTGCTTCCAGTGTCAAAGCCAGTATTCCCGCCTGTTCTTTCAGAAACTTCTGATACTTCATTTCATATTCCGCCCATGCATGTTCATAATTCTTCTGTTCACATTCAGCTTCTTTCTTTGCTCTTTCGCAGTCTTCCTTTAATTGTTCTTTTCTGTTTTCCTGTCTGTCCAGTTCCTTATATTGCCGCATTTTTTCTTCTGTCTGTTGTTTTTTATTTCTGCATTCATTTATGCATATCTCAACTTCTTCGTATTGCTTTAGAAATTTAATTATTTCTTCATTCTTATTCTGCAGGATTTCATTCTTTTCTTTTATTATTCTTGCATGATTTAGATATTTTTTTATTTCTTCTGCAAGTTTATTCAAAGTTTCCTGCTTTTTATTAATACTCTCATATTGCAAAATTGCATCCTGTATCCGCACTTTTTTCTCAGTCAGTACAATCTCTTTTTCTGTCTTTTCTTTCACAGCCTCTTTCTGATCTTCTGTAAGTTCCTGCAACAATTGTCTGCATTCCTGTAATTTCTTTTGAAGACTGTGATCCTGTGTTTTTAACTCTGTCAGCCTTTTTTCTTCTTCCAGATATCTCTTTTCCTCTGTCCTGACACGTTCTGCACTCTTACCGGACTGTATCTGCTCTTTCATAAGCTCATATTTTGCCTTTTCCGCTGTTTTTTCTTTCAGATGGCTCAGTACCTGTCCATACGAATCAAAGAGCTGATCCAGAAGTTCTGCTTCCTTCAGCAGACGGTTCTTATCTTCCAGAAGCACCTGTGCCCCGTCTGCTTCTTTTTTGCAGGCCTTTTCCAATCGGCTTCCCTGTCCGATGATTTCTTTTAGTATCTCCGATATTCTGTCTCTGTCCGGAATATCCTGTCCGGATACTTCTTTCCATTTTCTGCTAAGCTCCGTTTCTTTTCCGTTCTCACACACCGGATACTCTGTCCTGGCCATCTCAAGCTTCATTTCCTGCAGATTCTGTTCCAGTTTGACATATAACTGTACTGCCTGTTTCTTCAATTCTTCCTGTATTCTGTAATAAAAGCGTGTCTGAAATATTCTGGAAAATATCTTTTTCCGTTCTTTTGATTCAGCCAGCAGAAGCTTCAGAAATTCTCCCTGTGCAATCATGGAAATCTGGGTAAACTGATCTGCATCCAGCCCTGTAATTTCTACGATCTTCTGATCCGTCTCTCTCTTCTTTCCTTTGAATACACTTCCATCCGGCAGTGTCAGTTCTACCTTTGGGGTCTCCTTCACATATCTCAGTGACCCGTCTGCATATTTTCTTTTTCCCAGGCGCATATATTCCGGATTTCTTAGTATCTTATATTGTTTCTTTTGATATATAAACGTGTACTCAACATAAGTATCCGTTCCTTCATCCGCATACTGGCTCCGCATCATATTTCCATCTCTGGTGCCGCCGCTGGTCCTGTCATACAACGCATATGTGATTGCATCAAAGATCGTAGTTTTACCTGCACCTGTATCTCCTGTGATCAGAAACAGTCCATTGGGAATCTCTGTAAAATCAATCTCTGTTCTGCCGGCATATGATCCGAACGCTGACATAATAAGCTTAACCGGTCTCATCTACTCCACTCCCTTCACATTGTCAAAGATTTCTTTCATGATTGTCTCCTCCTGCGTATTCATCTCTCTTCCCTGCATCTCCTTATAGAATTCACAAAAAGAGGTAAACGGATCCTTCATAACAAGTTCTTCATCCATTTCTTTTAATTTGGTTCTTGTTCTCTGATTATCTACCCGGATCTCTAATATATGGGAAAATACCCGTTCCAGCTGCTCTTTCGGTTTATATGGATCGATCTCATCCGTCAGCGTAATACTGATGTAATCCTCTTTTTCTTCTTCACCGGCTTCTTTTATAATTTCTTCCAGCGTTCCTTTTTTCTTCCTGACATCTCTGAGCGGATGCAGCGGATAGCATGCAATTTCCGGCTTCTCCCCTTTTTCTTTTAAAGTCACCACAGTAAGACTTTTGGTCTGCGTGCTCTCACTGACAGAATACTTCAAAAGCGTACCGCAATACCGGATCTTTGGCCTGCTGACGTACTGTGCCCCATGAAGATGTCCAAGCGCCACATAATCAAATTCTTTCACTGCCCCGATATCTACATTATCAATCCCTCCTACGGAAAATACTTCCGAATCACAGGTTTCCGGACTTCCTTCCTTTTCTCCCACATAAAACTGATGAGAAACCAATACATTTCTTTTATTATTATAATCTATCTTTTCTCGTTTAATGATTTCTCTCACAGCATCTGCATATGTCTCTGGGACATTGTTAACAAAAACATTTCTTACATATCCAGGTTTCATAAATGGCAACAGATAAAAATCTACCTCTCCATATGTATCCTGCAATGTTACTTTTTCAATATGCTCTTCCGGCTGCTCCGGAACATTCCCCACAAGATAAATATGATGCCGTCTCAAAATCTCTGAAGCATAATTCAGACGATCAGGTGAATCATGATTTCCGCTGATGATCAGAATTGGAATTACCGGTGTGATCTCTGAAAGTTCCGTCAGGAACTCATCAAATATAGTCACTGCTTCCGCTGATGGAACTGACTTATCATAAATATCCCCGGCAATCACAATTGCATCCGGACGCAATTCTTTTGCATAGGCAATGACCTCTTTTAAGATCACCTGCTGATCTTCTTTTAAATTATAACGATGAAGCTGCTTTCCGATATGCAGATCCGATAAATGGAAAAATTTCATACCTGTCCACATCCCTTCTATTTTATTTGCATCTTTCTCTATATTACACTATAATCAACTTATCTAACAAGACTATACAAAAAACTATAATCACAGATATGAGGTAATGAGTATGTTAAGAGAGATTAATCTGGATGAAATATCCGATGGGAAATTATACAGCAGCAACGATATGGCCAGGACTGACTGCAAAGGCTGTGACGGTTGCTCCGCCTGCTGTCACGGTATGGGAAGTTCCATCGTCCTTGATCCACTGGATGTGTACCGGCTTTCCATCAATCTGTCAAAACCAGTGAATGAACTCCTGGCCGGTCCGCTGGAACTGAATGTGGCAGACGGGATCATTCTTCCGAATCTGAAGATGACTGGAACCAAAGAGGCCTGTTCTTTCCTTGATGCGGACGGACGGTGTACGGTTCATGCATTCCGTCCCGGAATCTGCCGCATGTTCCCTCTGGGACGTTTTTATGAAAACCATTCTTTCCAATATTTCTTACAGGTACATGAATGTCCGAAAACGGATCGTTCTAAAGTAAAGATCAAAAAATGGCTGGATACACCGAATCTGAAAACCTACGAGAAATATATTGCTGACTGGCATTTCTTTCTGAAAGGGCTTCAGGAATACGTTATGAATCTTACTTCTGATTCTTCTTCAAATTCTGATTCAACTGCCAGAACGATCAGTATGCATGTGCTGACACAGTTTTATCTGACGCCTTATGGGGAAGATGGGAATTTTTATGAGGAATTTTATGAGAGGCTGGAGAAGTCGCAGCTTTTTACTCAATCGCTTGGGATTTAATTTATTAACGGGGAAGCGGCCTCTCAGTCCTTGAAGGAAACAAT
>ERZ838399.2646-NODE-2646-length-12997-cov-11.366404_pt1 | contig 12997 bp, 9 predicted proteins | sample MGYA00519683_ERZ838399 | MGnify/ENA primary metagenome ERZ838399 (study PRJEB31850, sample SAMEA3708833) | human gut metagenome | biome: human gut; feature: human-associated habitat; material: faeces | place: China | collected 2014 ...
TCTCGGTGCCGGACAGCTTTTTGCCGGCGGTGATCTTCACGTTCTTGTCGGTGACCACGCAGTCCAGCTCCACATTGGGCTCGACTACGGTATCCTGCATCAGGACGCAGTTGCGGACCACTGCGCCCTTCTTGATCTTGACGCCGCGGAACAACACACAGTTCTCCACGGTGCCCTCAATGAGGCAGCCGTCGGCCAGGATGGAGTTTTCCACCTTGGAGCCGGTGACGTAACGGGTGGGGTTGTCGTCACGGATCTTCGTGTAGACCGGGCTATTCTTCGGGAACAGGGCATCCAGGTTCTTCTCGTCGATGAGCTTCAGGTTCTCGTCAAAGTAGCTCTTCATGTCGCAGACATGAGCCACATAGCCGGTGTACTCCAGCGCATGGATGTTCAGGATGTTGACATTGTGTGCCAGGATATCGCGCTCAAAGTAGATCAGGCCGCGGGAAGTTGCGTCCTTGACCAGCTTGATCAGGGTCTCGCGCTCCAGCACATAGATGTTCAGGTCCAGGTTCTGCACGCCGGGGCGGTAGTCATTGAACAGCAGCTCGGTCACACGGCCGTCGGCATCGACGGTCAGGGTATAGTTGTCGTTCTTGCGGCCCTCGGGGATCTCGGTCTTCTGGTAAGCAACGGTCACATCGGCACCGCTTGCCTGATGGGCAGCCAGCAGAGCGTTGAAGTCGTAGTTGACGGCGATGTTGGCATCGCTCATGACCACATACTTTTCCTTCTGATTTTCCAGGAAGTTCAGGATGGAGCCCAGAGCCTCCACACGGCCGGAGTAAATGCGCACGCCCTTTTCTGCAAAGGGAGGCACGATGTTCAGGCCGCCGTGACGGCGGGCCATATCCCATTCACGGCCGGTGCCCAGGTGATCCATCAGGGAGTGGTAGTTCTTACGCACCACGATGGACACGTTGGAGATGCCGCAGTTGGCCATGCTGGACAGCACAAAGTCCACCATGCGGTAACGGCCTGCAAAGGGGATCGAAGCCATTGCACGCTCGGTCACCAGCTCCGGAACGGTATTGTCATAGCTGTTGGGGAAAATGATGCCCAACGCATTGGTGTTCTGTCTCAGCATACTTCCACGCCCTCCTTGACGGATTCAAACACTTTTGCGCCCTCCTTGACGGTGGCGCCTGCACCGACCGTCAGACCGGTGCCCACATGTGCGATGGGGCCGTCGCCGCCGACCTTTGCACCGGCACCGACCACAACGTCCTCTGCCAGGATGCAGCGCTTGACCACGGCACCTGCCTTGACGACCACGCCGTCCATCAGGACAGCGTCCTCAACGGTAGCGCCCTCTTCCACCACGACGCCTGCGCTCAGCACAGAGTGCTTGACGGTGCCGTAGATCTTGCATCCCTCGGTAACCAGAGAGTCCTGCACGACGGCGCGGGGGCCGATCTTCTGAGCCGGCAGCACGGGGTTGCGGCTGTAGATCTTCCAGGTCTTGTCGAAGATGTCGATGCCGGAGTTCTCGGGATCCAGCACTTCCATGTTGGCTTCCCACAGGCTGTCGATGGTGCCCACGTCACGCCAGTAGCCGGCAAAGCGGTAAGCGTACATCTTGCGGCCGTCGCGCAGCAGGGCGGGGATGATGTTCATGCCGAAGTCGTTCTTGGAGTTGGGGTCTGCCTCGTCCTCTTCCAGATACTTCTTCAGGACATCCCAGTTGAAGATGTAAATGCCCATGGAAGCCAGGTTGGACTTGGGTACCGGGGGCTTCTCCTGGAACTCGGTGATGCGGTCGTTCTCGTCGGCCACCATCAGGCCGAAGCGGGAAGCTTCCTTCCAGTCCACTTCCATGACGGCCACCGAGAACTCGGCGCCCTTTTCCTTGTGGAAGCGCAGGAAGTCTGCGTAGTCCTGCTTGCAGATCTGGTCACCGGACAGGATGATCACATACTCGGGATCATAGCTGTCGATGAAGCCGATGTTCTGATAGATCGCGTTTGCCGTGCCCTTGTACCAGTCGGTGCCCTTAGCCTGCTCGTAAGGGGGCAGGGTGTGCACGCCGCCGTGCAGACGGTCCAGATCCCAGGGCTGGCCGTTGCCGATGTACTCGTTCAGCTTCTGGGGCTGATACTGGGTCGCAATGCCAACGGTATCAATGTTGGAGTTCACGCAGTTGGACAGCGGGAAGTCCACGATGCGGTACTTACCGCCGAAGGACACCGCAGGTTTTGCCGTTTTCTGTGTCAGCGCGTACAAGCGCGAGCCACGTCCGCCGGCAAGGATCATTGCCACAATTTCTTTTGCCATAGCTTTATTCTCCCCTTTAACATTAACATTTCCGTTGTTCGGAAATGAGCGTCAACAAATGATCGTGTAGAACGGATGGGTTACTCTTTGGCTGCCTTGGGTTTGCGGCCGCGCTTTTTGGGCGCTTCCTCTGCTGCCGGTTCCGGCTCAGCCTTTGCCTTCCGGGTGGGTTTCTTCACCGGCTTTTCTGCCGGAGCTTCGGCGGCCTTGGGCTTACGGCCGGGCTTTTTTGCATCCTTTTCCGTGGGGGCCTCCGGGGCAGTCTTGGGTTTGCGGCCAGGCTTTTTCACGGCCTTTTCTGCCGGGGCTGCCTTGGTGGTCTTTTGGGCGGCGGTCTTTTTGCCGGGCTTTTTCGCCTTGTCCGCTGCAGTTTTGGCGGTGCGCTTTGTAGGCACCTCAAAGTACAGGGTGCTCATGGGGGGCAGGGTGATGGTGATGCTCTGCTCAAAACCGTGCATGGGCTTTTTGTGGGTCCGCACGGGCTTGTTGTGGACCGCACCGGAGCCGCCAAAGGCAGCGTCATCGCTGTTCAGCACTTCCTTGTAGGTGCCGGCCACCGGTGCGCCCAGGGTGTAGCCCTCGCGCAGAACGGGGTTGAAGTTGCACACCACCAGGATCTGCTTGCCGGCAGTGTCCTTGCGCAGGAAGGCGATGACGCTCTGCTGGGAGTCGTCCGGCACGATCCACTGGAAGCCCTCCCAGCTGTAGTCCACCTGCCAGAAAGCGGGGTGGTCCTTGTAGAAAGCGTTGAGGGTCTTGGCATAGTTCTTCAGCTCGGTGTGCTTGTCGTAGCCCAGCAGCATCCAATCCAGCTGCTTGGCCTCGTTCCACTCGGCAAACTGGCCGAACTCCTGACCCATGAACAGCAGCTTCTTGCCCGGGTGCGCCATCATGTAGCCAAAGAAGGTGCGCAGGTTGGCAAACTTTGCCTCATACTCGCCGGGCATCTTGTTGATCAGGCTGCCCTTGCCGTGCACCACTTCGTCGTGGCTGATGGGCAGCACAAAGTTCTCGCTGAACGCATAGAAGAAGCTGAAGGTAACCTTGTTGTGGTTGCCTGCGCGGAAGAGCGGATCGGTCTTCATGTAGCTGAGCATGTCGTTCATCCAGCCCATGTTCCACTTGAAGTTGAAGCCCAGTCCCCCATCGGCAGCCGGCTTTGTGACCAGCGGCCATGCCGTGGATTCCTCGGCGATCATCATTTTATGGGGATACCGGCCCAGAATAGCGGTATTCAGCTTTTGCAGGAAGGCGATGGCCTCCAGATTTTCCTTGCCGCCCTTGACATTCTGCTCCCATTCGCCGTCCTTGCGGTTGTAGTCAAGGTAGAGCATACTGGCCACGGCGTCCACGCGCAGACCGTCCACATGATAGCGATCTACCCAGAACATGGCGCTCGACAGCAGGAAGCTCTCGACCTCCTTCATGCCGTAGTTAAAGACCATCGTGCCCCATTCCTTGTGCTCACCGCGGCGGGGGTTGGGGTCCTCATAGCAGGGGGCGCCGTCAAACATGTACAAGCCGTAGCCGTCCTTCGGGAAGTGAGCGGGGACCCAGTCCAGAATGACGCCGATGTCCGCCTGATGCAGCTTATCCACCAGAGTCATGAAATCCTTGGGGGTGCCGTACCGGCTGGTGGGCGCAAAATAGCCCGTGACCTGATAGCCCCAGCTGCCGTCAAACGGATATTCGGTGATGGGCAGCAGCTCCACATGGGTGTAGCCCATCTCCTTGATGTAGGGGATCAGCTCCTCGGCCAGCTCGGCATAGTTATACGGGACGCCGTTCTCGGGGTCCTTCATCTTCCAGCTGCCGACCTGCAGCTCATAGATAGACATCGGGCTGTTGATCACATCCCGCTTTTGCTCATCCTTGATCCATGCAGCATCGCCCCACTCATAGCCCTCAATGTCGTAAACCTTGCTGCCGTTGGAGGGGCGGGTCTCAGTATGGAAGGCATACGGATCAGCCTTATAGACCAGCTCATCCGCCGGGGTGGTGATGCAGTATTTGTAAACATCAAACTGCTTGATGCCGGGTACAAAGCGCTCCCAGATGCCGTCCGTTACCATCTCCATCGGATGCTCGCCGGGCGTCCAGCTGTTGAAGTCGCCCACAATGGAAACGGCCTTGGCATGCGGTGCCCAGACGCGGAACACCGCGCCGGCCTCCCCGTTCTGCTCACACAGATGGGCGCCAAAGTAGCGGTAAGCCTCCTGATTGTTGCCCTGCTTGAACAGATAAATGGGCAGATCGGAGCTTTTTGGCGTTTCTTTGCGCTGTTTCAACATAATCTCCCCTTTTGGCGGTGCTGTACCGGGTACAATGCACCGACTTTGTATGATCTCTGTATCTATATTACATGTTTCATGCGGGAATTTCAAGGGTTTTTGTGTAATATTCCGCTAAAATTTTCGTATGTTGCCTGTTCGTTTTGTACAAGTTCGACATATATCGAGGTGTTTTTCGTACAGCTGTACAAAAAATTCCCCTGCAGGGTGTTTTTTACACCCTGCAGGGGATTTGTACAAAATACTTCTTTATGCGCCGTAGATATAATAAGGGTTCTCGCCGCTGTACACGCTGCGGCGGTTCCAGACGGTATGGGTGGCCAGATACTCGGCCCATGCATGATAGCCCGCCGCATTAAAATGCACGCCGTCCTTGGTGGCATAGTCATCAATCTGGCTGCCGTCCGCCGTGTTGGTCAGGGCCTCCCGGATATTAACATAGTAACAGCCCTTGCGCAGCGCCATATTGGCCAACAGATCGTTGACGGTGGCGATGCGCTGATTGTCCAGCCCCGGCTTGGACGCGACAACCGTCTCCTGCACGCCGGGGATGGCCTGAATATAAAGAATGACGCCGGGGTTGAGCTGCTCACGCAGCATGTCGATCAGGCGCTCATAGTAGGCAATGAAGCTGTCCTCACTGCCCTGCACAACCAGATTGTTGGTGCCGACCAGAATATACAGATAGTCCGGCTGGCTGGCCGCAATGGTCTCCATCGGGGTCTCGGTCGCGCCGGTGACAGCGTTCTTGACGCTGACATTGTTGACAAAGGTCTGCACGCCCGCGCTGACATAGGTCGCATAGTGCGCATTGTGGTAGCCTGTGTCATAGATGCCGAGGCCGGAGGCAATGCTGTCCCCCGCAAAGGTCACGGTGTTGAAGTAGTCCTTCGTCACCGTGCCCAGCATCGGGACCGCCACCATCCGGTGGTCGGTGTTCAGGAACTCCGTATCTATGGTCTGGGCGACCGGCTCGGACTTGTCCCACGCGGCGGTATCCACGCTCTGCACAAGGCGCTGCGGCTCAGCGATGGGCTGCTGGGTCGGCGCAGCCGTGGGGGCCGCCGTCGCAGTCGGCTGTGCTGCGGCGCTGTCTGCCTCCTGCGGTGCCGGGGTGCCGTTGTCACGGAACCAGTAAAACCCGGCCCCTGCGCAGAGCAGCGCCAGAAGCACGATCAGGGCCAGAAACAATTTCCGCTTGCGCCGCTTACCGGCAACCTCACTGCGGTAGGTATAAAAATCAGCCATAAAAGCCTCGCTTCTCTTTTCCTAAAAACTATATATTGTTATTATACGCCACAAAGCCCCCGCGCACAAGAGCCGCGAAAATGTTTTACAAATTTGTAAGCCGGAATTGTAGCAAAAATAAGCTTGACGCACCCCCATGCTGCTCCTATAATATAAGTAAGAGTATGCGTGACCATCAGTCACAGAACGGAGGTCCTGCCCCATGGCATGGATGATCGTATGCGACAGCTCCTGTGAGATCCGCGAGCTGCAAAACCCTGCACCCGGTGTGCAGTTTGCCCTTGCACCGTTTAAGATTCGCGTTGGCGAGCGGGAATATGTTGACCTGCCCACACTGAACACCCAGCAGATGCTGCAGGCCATGACCGACTACAACGGCGCCAGCACCACCGCCTGCCCCAGCCCGGAGGAATGGGCCGAGTATTTCCTGCTGGCGGACAATGTCTTTGCTTTCACGATCAGCAGCAACCTGTCCGGCAGCTACAACGCCGCCATTGCTGCGCGTGAGATGGTGCTGGAGGAGCATCCTGAGAAAAACATCTTCGTGCTGGACACGCTGAGCTGCTCCGGCGCGCTGGCCGGTGCAGCCGAGCTTGCCAACAAGCTGATCGGCGAAAACCAGGCCTTTGAGGACATCTGCTTTGCGCTGCAGAAGTTTGTCGAAAGCACCCATATCCTGTTTGCTCTGGCCAGCTTTGACAATCTGGCCAAAAACGGCCGCGTCAGCAAGGTGGTCGGTTTTATTGCAGGCCGCCTGAATATGCGCGTGCTGGGCCGCCGCACATCTGACGGGCGCATTGACTTCTATTTCAAGACCCGCGGCGAGACCCGCGTACTGGCAAAGATTCTTGAGCAGATGGTCGAGGACGGCTACGACGGCGTACACCCGGTATTGATCAGCGAGTGCGGGAACCAGACCGCTGCCCAGCTGCTGTACCACGGCATTGAGGCCAAGTGGCCCGGCGCGCCGGTGCGCATCGTCCCCTGCTCCGGTCTGTGCAGCTTCTACGCACAGAATCAGGGCATTATTATCACGTATTGAGGCAAAAATATACCGCCGTGCATGGATTTGCACGGCGGTTTTTGTTTTGTTGGCTTCCCCCTTTGGGGAAGCTGTCAGCGGCCCTGACCGCTGACTGATGAGGGGCAGGTGTACGGCCATCATCCGTTGGCGGGATATAACATATACCCGCCCCCTCATCCGGCCTCAGGCGGGGCCTCGGCCACCTTCCCCCGCCCGCGGGGGAAGGCATTCTTATTCCGGCAGCCGCTCCTTCACGAAATCCAGGAACGCCTGCGCAGCAGGGGCGAGATTTTCCCCGCAGGCAAGGCCGATTTCCATCATCTGGTGGGGCGCCATCGGGCGCTCGACCACGCCGGGGTAGCCCGGCTGGTGGTTGATGGCATTGTTGACGCTGATACCCAGCCCTGCCGAGACCATGGCGTAGGTAGCCGTAATATCCATTGTGGAATACCGGGCATCGGGGCGCGCCTTGATCTTATCGAAAATCAGGGTGATGTCCGTCTCCATGCCGGGGTAGCTCTCGATGAAAGGCTCGGTTTTCAGGTTTTCGACCGGGATGGCCTCCTGCGCGGCCAGCGGGTGGCTCTTGGGCAGCAGGACCATCAGCTCATCCTGCCGGATAGGCAGCCAGACCGGCAGATCGTCACGGTGACTGATCAGGCAGAAGTCGGTGCGGTGATCGAGCAGCATCTCAGCCAGCTCGCTGCTGGTGCCGTTCACGATCTTGATGACCACGCCGGGATGCCGGGTGCGGAAGGCCGCCATCATCTGGGTGACCCACTCATAATAACAGTTGTATGCCGTGCCGATAACGATCGTACCGCAATCCGCGCCGCGCACCTTGGCCGCGATCTGCTCCAGACGCTCCTGCGCAAAGAGCAGCTCACGCACGGACGGCAGCAGCTGGCGGCACTCCTCGGTGGGCTGCACGCCGCTTTTGGCGCGGTAGAGCAATGAAAAGCCAAGCTCCTTCTCCAGCGTTGCCACGCTGCGGCTGATGCCGGAGACGGTAAAGCCCATCTCCTCCGCCGCAGCGCGCAGGCTGCCGCGGTCGATTGCTTTCAATAAGATCTGCCAGCGTTCTGTGTCCATTCTGCACCTCATATGTTGCTTTAGTTGCAATCCTGTAAAAACCATGTTTCGTTTTCATCAATCATAGTGCAGTTTTCCGCTTTTGTCAAGCCGGAAAGCAAAAAGGCTCCCCGCAGGGAGCCTTTTCCGTGTTATGTGCGGTTTTCCCGTTCCTGCTTGCGCTTTGTGCGCTCTAACAGGGCGGCCTTCTGCTTATCCCATTTGGCGTCATACTCCGGGGTGGCAGCATCCAGACAGCGGCCGAAGCTCCAATGCAGGCCGTCACGGCGGCTCAGCTTGAAGCGCAGATACCAGTGCCCGCAGTAGGGGCAGCTGCTGCGGGTGAAATACCCCGTGTTGCCGCGCTTGAGCCATACCTCGTCATTCGTCAGCGGTGCGCCGCACTCGGGGCAGTTTGCCTTGTACAGCTCCGGCAGATTGCGGTAGTCATCATGCTCCAGCCGGTTCATGAACAGCTGCACATCACAGCCTGTTTTTTCACTGCCGAGCAGCGCCTCGGTCAGCAGCTCCTCCTCCGTTGGGTAGGTGGCAAGCCCCTCGGCCAGCGGCAGCTTGCGGCAGATCTTGGCCGTGTACAGCGCATCATCGAGCGCATTGTGGAAGGGCTCCACCTTGGGGATGCCCAGCCGGTCAACCACGCTTTCCAGCGTCAGGCCCTCGCCCTCCCTGCGGGGGTAGGCCTGCAGGAAGATCCGCTGCAGATCATACCAGCGGTCCGGCCAGTTTTCGTCCAGCCCGACCAGAAAGAGATTCTGCTTCAGCACCGGCACATCATCAAGACCCCACTCGGCCAGCTCGGCGTCCGGCCCGGCCCAGTCAAGGAATTTCTGCAGGCCCTCCCGCATCGGCAGACCCGCGTCCAGATCCCCTTGGGACAGGCCGGTGACCTTGGCGATATGGTGCTGCAGCTTGCGGAAGATGCGCGGCCTGAGGTTAACCTCAAAGGTATCCAGTACATCGCCGCGCGCATTGATGCGGACCGCACCAATCTGAATGATTTCACCGCGCAGCGTCAGCTCTGCACCGTGATAGAGGAAGGTTTTCGGCTGATAGCCGATGTTCCATTCCAAGTCGAAAACGATCAGATTCACAGGTCAGTTCTCCTCTAAAATAAACTTCTCGACCACAAGGCCCACGCCGTCATGGTCGTTGTCGGCGGTCAGCCAGTCTGCTGCGGCCTTGACCGGGGCCTGTGCATTGCCCATGGCCACGCCCAGACCCGCCAGACGGATCATCGGCAGGTCATTCCAGCCGTCACCGCAGGCCATCAGGTTGGCGGGGGTCAGCCCCTTGGCACGCAGCAGAATCTCCAGCGAGGTATCCTTGCCCACACCCAGCGGCATTGTTTCAATAAAGAAAGGCTGGCTGCGGCAGATGGACAGCTTGCCGGCAAATTCCTGCTGCATCAGCTCCTCGACATGGGGCATATCCGCCGGGTCACCGGTCAGCAGCAGCTTGTTGATGGGGTAGGTCACCTCAGCGGGGAGGTTCTCGACCTGCCGCACGGGAATACGATTGATGCGAGCCTCCTCCTGCACATAGGGGCTGGCGGGGTCCTCGGTCACGATGCCGTTTCGGTCATAGGTCAGCGGCACGACATTCCAATACCGGCTGAAGGTGCAGACCGGCTCGATGAGCTGTGCCGGGAAGGCGTACTGTACAAGCGTTTCCCCGGTCTTGCAGTCGATGATCTTACCGCCGTTGTAGCTCAGGATACAGCCGCCGTATTTTTCCAGCTCCAGCTCCTTAGCCAGCGGCTCAATGCCGACCGTGGGACGGCCGCTGGCCAGCACGATACAGACACCCCTTTGCGCTGCCGCCTGCAGGGCCGCTTTGGTGCGCGGTGTGATGATTTTATCCGTGTTGGTCAGTGTGCCGTCAAGGTCCAGTGCCAGGATTTTATATTGCATGGTGATTCCCCCGGATGCAGATTGCAGATTTGTGTATATTGTACTCTAAAATGGTGGAATATGCAAGATGGTTAAAGTTCCTTGCCTTCCCCCGAGGGGCTGCGCCCGCAGGCGCGTGTCGGAGCGCAACCGCCGTAGGCGGCTCTTAGCGCGGAGACTGAAGGTGGCCCCGCAGGGCCGGATGAGGGGTAAGCTTCCCGCAGCAACCCGTTACCGGGCAATAAAGGCAACCTTGCCCCTCATCAGTCACCTTCGGTGACAGCTTCCCCCAAGGGGGAAGCCTTTGCAGCTACGCTGTAGGGGCCGGACATGTCCGGCCCGCCGCATAAAATCTATAACCCGCTCACGGGTTCGCAAACAACTATACAAACAAAAGGAGCACCATATGTCTATGAAAATGGGTTGGCGCTGGTATGGTGAGGGCAATGACCCCATCACCCTGAGCGACATCAAGCAGATCCCCGGTGTTGAGGAGATCGTCTGGGCCCTGCACAGCAAAATGCCCGGCGAAATCTGGGAGGAGTCTGAGATCAAGGAGGTCGTAGACCAGATCCACGCGGCCGGCTTCAGCGCCACTGTAGTTGAGTCCGTCAATGTCCACGATGACATCAAGATCGGTCTGCCCACCCGCGACCAGTATATCGAGAACTACAAGCAGTGCATCCGCAACCTGTCCAAGTTCGGCGTCAAGACCATCTGCTACAACTTCATGCCGATCTTTGACTGGACCCGCACCGACCTGTTCCACCCGGTCGGGGACGGCTCCACCGCCCTGTTCTATCAGAAGGACCTGATCAAGGACGACTACAAGGGCATGGCAAACTACATTCTCGAATTTACCGAGAAGTACAACATGACCTTCCCCGGCTGGGAGCCGGAGCGCATGGCCAAGCTGGACGAGCTGTTCAAGGCCTACGCCCCCGTCACCAAGGAGAAGCTGTGGGATAACCTCAAGTACTTCCTCGAGGCGATCATGCCCACCTGCCGCGAGTGCGACATCAAGATGGCGATCCATCAGGACGATCCCCCGTGGGACATCTTCGGCCTGCCCCGCCTGCTGGTTGACGCCGAGAGCATCGACCGCTTCCTGACGATGGTCGATGACCCGTACAACTGCCTGACGCTCTGCTCCGGCAGCATGAACGCCAACCCCAACAACAATGTGGCCGCCATCGTGCGCAAGCACTGCGACCGCATCCCGTTCGCCCATGTGCGCAACATCCATCACTTCGAGAACGGTGACTTCTCTGAGGCTGCCCACCGCGACTGCTGCGGCGAGACCGGCATCATCGAGATCCTGCGCGCCTACCACGACTGCGGCTTTGACGGCTGCATCCGCCCCGACCATGGCCGTCAGCTGTGGGAGGAAGGCCCCGGCAAATGCCGCCCCGGTTACGGCAAGTACGACCGCGCCCTCGGCGTGCAGTACATGCTCGGCGTCTGGGATCTGCTGGATCGTCTGGACGAAGAGAAGAACCGCTGATTCCTGCCATCCTCTAGTTGCTGTATAAAAACAAAAAAGCCGCTGCGCAAGCAGTGGCTTTTTTGTTTTGGGGCAGGCCGCCCTACAATCTCCCGCAAAAGAGATTCTGTAGGGGAGGGATTCATCCCTCCCGGCAGCTTTGCCTCCCTTGTCAAAGGGAGGTGGCCGAGTCTGCGAGGCCGGAAGGATTCCCGCAGCCTTGCCTTTACCGCCCTTCTGCCCTCCTTACCCCTTCACCTCGTTCACCAGCTTTTGCCCTCTCGCAAATGCCCGCGCGTTCTCCATCGTTGTGATGGCGATGCTCTGCAGCGCGGTCCGGGTAAAAAACGCCTGATGGCTCGTCACAACCACATTCGGAAAGCTCATCAGCACCGGCACGATCTCATTGCGCAGCACATCGTCGGAGAAGTTTTCAAACACCTGCCCGTCCTCGTCCTCATAGACATCCAGCCCCACACCGGCAAATTTGCGGCTGCGCAGCGCGTTGATGAGCGCCCGCGTGTCGATCAGCCCGCCCCGGCTGGTGTTGACAAGCACCGCGCTGTCACGCATCATTTGGATTGTCTCTGCGTTGATCATGTGGTAGGTTTCCGCCGTCAGCGGGCAGTGCAGGCTGACCAGATCCGCGGTGCGCAGCAGCTCCTCCAGCCCCACATACCGCACAATGCCGTCCAGCGCAGGGTTACGGTATTGGTCGCAGGCCAGCACCGTCATGCCGAAGCCGCAGCAGATACGGGCCATCGCCGCACCGATGCGCCCCGTGCCCACAATACCGGCCGCCGAGCCGTACAGGTTGTACCCCAGCAGCCCATCAAGCGAAAAATTGTTGTTGCGCACCTTGATATACGCCTTGCAGATGCGGCGGTTCGCGGCCAGCGCCAGCGCCATGGCGTGCTCGGCCACTGCCTCGGGGCTGTAGCCCGGCACCCGCAGCACCGTGATGCCGCACCGCTGCGCCGCCGGCAGATCCACATGATTGTACCCCGCGCAGCGCAGCAGCAGGCAGCGGATACCCACCTGCGCCAGCCTTTCCAGCACCGCCGCCGAGCAGTCTGCATTGACAAACGCACACACCGCATCCCCGCCCCGGGCCAGCGGCGCGGTATCCGCATCGAGATTTGCCGTTAAAAACCTGATCTCACAGCCATATTCCGGGTCAGCCGCCAGCACATCAAAGTAGTAATGGTCATACTCCCGCGCCCCGTAAAAGACGATCTTCATAGCAATCCCCCAATCCCTTTCAGTATCTGCCGTTTGCAGGCATAGTATACGAAAGGCATTGGGGGATTTCTCTTTTTATGGCAACAAGCCTTATATTTTTTAGCCGCTCCATCTTTTTTAACATCCCCCCCAACCCCGCGCTCTAAAAATCACCTTCTCAGCCTATTGAATTTGTAGGGGCGACCATTGGTCGCCCGCCGACTTGACGCAGCAACGCTTTTTCCAAGAAAGCTTTTTCACAGACAAACGGGCACGGGCGAGCAATGCCCGCCCCAACAAGAGTTTTTTGACAGCCTGAAATACACGAGCTGTTCTCGCCACCAATGGCGCACCAAGCTCCTGCTTTTCCGGAAAACAGCAATAAAAAATACCCCGCAACTTCTTGCGAGGTATCTTTTTGGTGCACCATCGGGGACTCGAACCCAGGACCCACTGATTAAGAGTCAGTTGC
>ERZ838399.2647-NODE-2647-length-12996-cov-7.136002_pt1 | contig 12996 bp, 10 predicted proteins | sample MGYA00519683_ERZ838399 | MGnify/ENA primary metagenome ERZ838399 (study PRJEB31850, sample SAMEA3708833) | human gut metagenome | biome: human gut; feature: human-associated habitat; material: faeces | place: China | collected 2014 ...
ACGGTGGGTGGTGTGGAAGGGGCAAGTGGGGAATCTCACTTCCCCTATCCGATTTTGCGCCGCCGGAATGCAAGGATAAAAAAACGGGGACAAAAAAAACGGCCCGGCGTGCGGGCCGGGCGGGAAAGGGTAAGCGTTACTGCGGACCAAAGAGCGAGGAGAGCGGCGGAACCGTCGGCAGGTTGCCGAGGTCGACGGGCTCGGCGGGTTTGTCGTCTTTTGCGGCAGGTTTTGCCTGATCAGCCTCACCGGTGAGCGCCTCCGGCACCACATCAAGAAGTTCACGCGGATCGCCGTAGCGCACGCAGCAGACCTCGGCGGGGGTGCGCTGGTAGATGAGCACACGCGGAGCAGCGAGTCCTGCGAGCGGCACCACATACTCGTCCGGGCTCTCGCCGCCCGTGAGCGCGAGAGCACTCTCCGGGGTACGGCGGTGGGTGAGCACCGCAAAGACCACTTCGAGCGCATGGATGATTTTTTCGCGCTCGGGATCCGTGAGAATCGCCTGCTTGTCCTGGCGGAACTGATGGGTTTCGAGCAGAGCGAGCGGGGCGCTCCTGTCAACGGTGAGCCCGCCCGCGCGCGCGGTGGAGGCGGTTTCCTCGGTGATGTTGCGGCGTTCACGCTCGCGCCAGCGCAGCATGGCCTGCGCCTCCTGCAGCGCGGTCAGGGTTTTGAGCGTGGGGGCGGGGGCGACATCGCGAACCGGTACGAGCACACCCTCGGGTGACGCCGTCCCGTCCTCAGGGGTGCTGCCAAAGAGCGAGCCCTGGGAGAAGACCCCCTGCATGTAGGCGGCTTTTTTACGCGGACGCGGTCTGCTCAACGGAATTTCCCCGTCGCGCGCACACCGCTCGAGCACCTGAACCATTAAGGCCTCAGGGGTGAAACCGGCATCATGGACAATCGTAAGCGCTCGCCGGAGGGTATCCTCGTTGAGAGTCAGACGAAGTTCAAGGGTTCTGTTCAATTTTGATTCCTCCCGCACTTAACCGATCAGCCTCACGTGCCCGCTGCGAAGAGCCGGCCGAAAAGGCTGTGATGGTCTTTTAGTCTACAGAAGGCCGCGGCATTTTGCATATATTTGTGCAGAAATGCATCAGACTGTGAGAGAAAACGGGCCGTGGGGCGGGCGAAAAAAAAACCGGCGGCCGGAATTTCTTCCGCTGCCGCCGGCAGCCCCGGGCCGGGCGGCCCGGGGTGGTTTTCAGGTGTTTACTCGGGATTGTAGGGGAGCGGAAGCACTTCAAGCGCCTCGCCCTCAGCGCTCAGGCTGAGGCCTTTTTCAGCAGCTGAAATCAGCACGGACACGAGGACGAGGGTAGTGCCGGCTACCGTGGCGCCGTGCACCACAAAGCCCGCCTCGGCGCCCTCGGAGTAAACCGTATCCCCGGGGCACGGGGTGCTCCCGGAGGTTGCACGAGCGAGGAACATGCGGCGCGAGGGACGGCCGATATGCTTCATGCGCGAGACGACTTCCTGACCCGGGTAGCAGCCCTTGGTAAAGGAGACCCCGTCAATGGCATCGAGATTGATCTGCTGCGGGACAAACTTTCCGTTGGTTGCCGTCCAGACACTGGGAATGCCGGCAGCGGCTTCGGTGAACCAGAAGGCGGCTTCGGTGCCTTCGAGCGCGGCGCATTCGCCTTTGGGCAGCAGCACGAGGGCGCGGGCGGCAGCGGTGCACACGCCGGGGACGGGCGGCACGGATTCGATCATGAGCACGTGACGGCGGCCGTCTTCGCTCACCACCGCTTCGCCTGCCGCCGGGCGTGGCAGATCAAAGTCAGAGAGCTGTGCATCGAGGTTGCCGAGAATGGCGGTGATATCGTATTGGGCCGTCACATCATCGACCTTGACATCGTCGCGCAGCACAAACATTCTGAGACGCTTCGCGAGCATGTCGGCGTTGTCCGCCGGAATGAGCATCATCACACCGTCCTCACCCGTGAGCCAGAGGCGCATCGTGCCGAAGAGCCGTCCCTTGGGGTCGCAGTAGCCCGCATGCGCAACACGTGCGCCCAGATGCATCACGTCCTGCGTGAGCACACGCTGGAGAAAGTCACGCGTATCGCGCCCGTGCAGGTGCAGGACGCTATAGGAGACGTGGGCGGTTTCGCCCAGGGACACCGGACTTGTAAAAACAGTTTCGTAGCATAACGTCATGATTATTTTCCTTGGCTTTAGGGCGGGCTCAGGCAGAAAACCCGCTCCTGAGGGATAAATTCTCTTACCGCGGCCGCTGCTGCAGGCACGGCATTTGTGTTGTCGGCTGATACTCTAGCACGGTGAGCTTAAGCGTAAGTCACCCCGGCTGCGCCTCGCGTCAGGCAACCCCCTCAGGGGGCAGACAGTGAGGCGCCCTCTGAGACCTTTCCGGCCGGCCGTTCAGCGTTATCAGCCTTATCAGCTTTATCCGCTTTGTCACCAGCAGCCTTCACAGTTTCCCCGGTTTTGTCCGCCGTCCCGCTTTGCGCCGCCTTCTTTGCCGCCGCCCGCGGACGGTTGAGAATGTAGCGGTTCACCGCGCGGTTGTGGGCATTGAGGTTCGTGGTGAACTCGCTTGTGCCGTCTCCGCGCGAGACAAAGTAGAGGTACGCGGTGCGCTCCGGATTGAGCGCCGCCGTGAGGGAACTCACGCCCGGCGAGCCGATCGGCGTGGGCGGGAGTGCCGCGATGCGGTACGTGTTGTAGGGCGTCTCCGAGGCAAGGTCACGCCGGGTGAGATTGCCCGAGAACCCGGGGCCCAGCCCGTAGATCACCGTCGGGTCGGTCTGCAGCGGCATGCCCTTTGAGAGACGGTTATGGAAAACCGAGGCGACTTTGCCGCGGTCGGCATCAAGCCCGGACTCCTTCTCGATGATCGAGGCCAGAATAAGCGCCTCGTAGGGGGTATTGACCTGAAGGTCCCCGCTGCGCTTTTCCCAGAGCGAGGCAAGGAGCGACTTCTGCCGCTTCACGGCCATTTTCATCACCGCCAGATCGCTCACCCCCTCCATATAGTGGTAGGTCTCGGGCGCAAAATACCCTTCGGGCGTTGCGGCGGAAATGCCGAGCGCCTCGGCGAGCGCGGCATCACTCATCGCTGTTGTCTCATGGGTGAGGCCGTCGGCCGCGTTGAAGATTTTGCGCACCTCCCAGATGGGTGCTCCGTCCGGAATGCGGATCACCCCCTCGATGAGTGCGCCGCCCGAGAGAATGTCGAGCATCGTGGCAGGGGTCATTTCAACCGGGAAGCGGTAGCGGCCCTTGTGCAGTTTCGAGAGCGTGTTGGGGTGCATGCGCGCGGCAAGCTTCATGAGCCACGCGGGCAGGTCATAGCCCTGCGCACGCAGAGCGGCCGCAACGTTGAGCGACGTATCGCCGTCGCGCACAATAATCGTGGTACTGCCCGGGTGCGGATTTTCGATCGGCTCGGCGCCGGATTTTGCCGCAGGGCTCACCCCTTCCTGGGCCACGGGACTCGAGTAGGGGATGGGCCGGGTGTTGACCGCCCATTTGGCGCCCTGATAGAGGCCGGCCGCGGCAAGGGCGGTGAGAAGGGCAAGGGCGGTAAAAATTTTCACCGCAAGGCCCGTGCGGCGCCCTGTGGCGGGCGCTGCAGCCGCACCGGCGGGCGCGTCGCCCGGGGCGGCCTCGCTCTTTTTCGCATTTTCTGTCACTGCCGCTTCAGAGACGCTCTCCCCGACGCTCTCCTGACGGTGCTCTGCCGGGTGATGTTTCCTCGTCGTGCCTTTTTTGTGTTTTGACATGTACAGATCCTTGCACTCACACCTGAAGTAAAAAAGACGGACCCGCGCCTCTTCTGACGCGCGAAAGCGTATTTAATCCTGTGCGCATTGTAGCAAAAGGCGCTCTGAGACTGAGACCGCGAGTCTGTGTGCCATTGTGAGAAGCTGTGAGAAGCTGGCCGGGGCGTGCCGCCGGTGCGGCTTACCTGCTCGCACGGTTTTTCTTCAGGTTACAATGTGAGGCACTGTTAGCAAAAATTCGTCTGGAGATTGATCTGATGCCAGATTTCACCGGCCCGGTGCGCGGGCGCTTTATCACGTTTGAAGGAATTGACGGCTCCGGCAAATCCACGCAGATTCCGCTTCTTGCGGACTTTCTGCGCAGCAGGGGGATAGAGGTGGTGCTCACCCGGGAGCCCGGCGGCACGCCGCTTGCGGAAAAAATCCGCACGATGATTCTTGCCGACGAGATGACGCTCACCACCGAGACGCTGCTCTTTTTTGCGGCGCGCGCCGAGCATGTCGCAAAAGTCATCCGTCCGGCACTCGAGCGCGGCGCCTGGGTGCTCTCGGACCGCTTCACCGATGCGACCTACGCCTATCAGGTGGGCGCCAAGGGCATGGCCCCGTCGCGGGTTGCCGAGATTGAAGCCTGGACGCTCGGCGATTTTGCCCCCGATGCGACGCTTCTTTTCGATCTTGACCCCGCAGAGGCCGCCAGGCGCCGCGGCGTCCGGGGCGAGGCGGCAGACCGCTTTGAAAAGGAGGCGGTGTCGTTTTTCACCCGGGTTCGTAACGCCTACCTGGAGCGCGCCCGGGCGAATCCCCGTATCATCCGGCTTGATGCGACCCGCAGTCCCGGGGAGCTCGCCACTGAGATTCAGGGAGTGTTTCAAAAATGGTTATAGCCCCTTATCCCTGGCTCGAAGGTGCCGCCGCGCAGCTCTCGGCGCTCACCGGCACGCTTCCCAATTCGATTCTTCTGCACGGCGCTGCCGGCTGCGGCGGGTTTGAGCTCGCCCGTGCCTTTGCGGCCAGTCTGCTCTGCGAGTCGCCGCTCATGGACGGCGCCCCCTGCGGGGAGTGCCCGGGCTGCAAACTCGTGGCCGCCGGCACACATCCGGACCTGAAAATCATTGTGAGCGAATACCTCGCCGAGCTCTACGATCTGCCCTACAGCGCGGCGGAAAATGAGACAACTGACAAAAAGAAGCGCTCGCGCGAGCTTCGCATTCACCAGTTCCGTGCGCTCTCGGACTTTGTCGTCACCTCTTCGCACCGCGGCGGACGGCGTATTGTGCTTGTCTACCCGGCGGACATGATCCGTGCCGAGGCGGCCGCCTCGCTGCTCAAAACGCTCGAAGAGCCCACCAACGGGCTGCACTTTATTCTTGTTGCGGACGATATCGACGGGGTGCTCCCGACAATCCGCTCGCGCTCGCGCCTTTTGCGGCTCAACCGCCCGAGTGTGGCCGAGTCGCTTGCGTGGCTCAAAACGCAGCGCGTGCGTGACGCGGAGGAAAAGCTTGCCCTGAGCGGCAACTCGCCTATTGCCGTGGCGGAAAACCGCGCGGGCGAAACCCTGCCCGCCAAGGCTGTGAGCGCCATGCTCAACAACCTCTTTAAAGCGAGATCACTCTCGGTGACCGACATCCTTGCGATGTACTCAAGCGATATGACGCCGCCCGCCGTGGCCGCGTTTCTCTCGCGCTTTTCCTACGATCTGCTGCGCGTCAAGGCCGGGCTTGCCCCGTACTACTTTATCAAGCTGCGTGACGAGATGATCGATGTCGTTGAGCTCACGAGCGAGGAGAAACTCTTCGCCTGGAACGAGAAAGTACTCGCCATGGCCCGCGCGGCCGAGCATCCGCTCGCCCCGCAGCAGGTCTTTGAATCGGTCATGATCGCGTATATCGAACTTTTCTGAGTGCGCAGACGCACTCACTTCGTCGCGGCGCTCCAGGCAGAGTCCTAGAGCGCCTTCATTTTGTCCATCGCCTCGCTCAGCGTTTCCTCTTCGGGCGAGAGATAGCGCCCGGTGGTCGCCACCGAGGCATGTCCCATGGCGTGCTGCACCACGTTCACGCTCATTCGCGAGAGGGCATTGACGGCAAAGGTGTGCCGCAGCCAGTGTGTGGAGGAGGCGCGCAGTTTGGCGGCGTCCATCGGACGCGAGGTGGCGATTTCGCGCGCGACCGCATCAAAAAAGCCTTCGAGCACGCGGTAGAGCCCGCTGCGGGTCATGGGGCCGTTGGGATGCCGCCCGCGGCCGAGGTTGATGAGCACCGGGGTTTCGGGCGGACACTGCCCGGCGGGCGGCAGGCCGCGCGAGGCAAGCGCCGCATTGAGAATGCCGACCTGCTCGGCAGTGAGCGGCAGGCGGCGCACTTTGGCGCCTTTACCCACGATTTCAATCGAGAGCCGGGTTTTGAGTCCGATGCGGCGCTCGACAATCCAGGAGAGTCTGGCGTCAAGCATTTCGCTCGCACGCATCCCGAGACTCTTGCCCATCATGAGAATCACCTTCATTCTCTCCCTCGGCCAGCCTTCGGGGAGCAGTGCGAGGTGCCCCACGATCTCCTCCCACTGCGCTTCGGTAAGCGACCGGTCAGCAAAGGCCTGCGGCGCGCCTTCGCCTTTCAGGAGCGGCACCTTGGGTGAGACCTGGTCAAAGGGGTTGAAGATGAGGTAGCCCGTTTTCTTCAGGAAGTTAAAGAGCTGACGCACCACGACGATGGCGTTGCGCCGCGAGGTGCTCATGAGCGGCCCGTTAAAGGGGCGCCACGCGGGCGAGAGTCTCGGCACATTCTTGGGGCCGATCCAGCGGCTCTGGGGCTCATGCCAGTGCCGTGCCCATTCTTTTTCATCCATCCGCCCGAGCTGCTCGAGCCAGCGCAGGTAAAGCGCCGCATCGCCCGCCTTGATGCTCGAGAGGGCGGTCTGCCGCTCCACAAGGCACCAGAGCAGGAACCGCTCGGCCTCCTTGCGATAGTTGCCGTAGGTGTTGGGGTTGGCCGCGCGGGCGGCAAGCCACGCGTTAATCGCCTCGAGGTCGTTGCCGGCAGTAAGACTGCAGGTCTGGGAGGGTGCGCGGTTGATCCCGGCGGCGCCGTTAAGGCGCTCGGGCATGCGAAGACTCTCAAGCGGCACGATGTCGCGCTCAGACTCCGCCCCGTCAGTCACCTCGCCCGTGAGCACTTCGGTGCCGGGCGCGTGCCCCGGGAGATAAAACCGTGCAGTCACCTCGCCCACGTCACGTCCGTACGCATCGAGCCAGCGGATCAGAGCCGTGGCTGTTTCGGCGGTAATCCCGGTGAGCGGCCTGAACCACGTGGCACCCGCTGCGGCCGCACACTCGTAGAGATCCTCGGCCGTCAGTATCCCGAAGTGCGCGAGCACCTCGGCAACGGAGGCGGGCAGAACCGTGGCGAGCCGCGTGTCGTAGCGGAGCTGTTTTTCAAGGAAGCCGGCAGGAAATTTTGAGTCAGTCTCTGACATGTGAGCCTCGTGGCGTGGCAAAATAGGCACAAAATCCCATTTTGCCAAAAAATTCAGACGTTCGCGGCAGGACTGCCGCGCCCTCTGTCCACCCATTTTAACTATGTTCAGACTTCAACACCTGCGCTGTCACCTCCGGCGCCCGGGGAAGGGACTTCTCAGTGCGGCGGCACTGATTGCCGCTCTCGTAACCTCACCGGCCGCGCCCGGCGCCTCGAATTCGTTTCTCGGCGTCGGCAGCGGGGAGACGCCCACCGAGGCGATCCGCTCGCTCACAACCTATCAGGAGAGTCTGCCCAAGTCCGTGCCCGCGCCGGTGCGCAAAAGCATGAAGGACCCGGCCAATCTCACGGGTGAGCCGGAGCCGCTGGTGAAAAACCCGCCTTTTACCGCCCCGATCCGGCTCGGTGTGCAGCACTCGCTGCTCAAGAGTTCGCAAAGCGAAATGGTGCTCAAGACGCGTGACCATCTCGCGCGGGTCTACGGCCGGCAGTGGATTAATGTGTTTTATCTGGAGGACGCGGACCTCTCGACCGCGATCCGTTCGCGGCAGGTCGACTTCTTTATCGCCGATGTGGACTTTTTCACCATCGAGGAGGGTTTTTCCTTTGTCGAGGCGATCGCAAGCCTCTGGCCCTCGGATGCGGACAGCCCGCAGGGGGCCACGGCAAGCGTGATCGTGGCGCGTAAGGCCGGTAACGAAAAGGCGCCCGCGCTGCATGATCTGGCCACGCGCAAAATTGTCGCGAGCAGCGCGGATTCGCTCTCGGGGTGGCTTGCGGCGGCGGTGGAGCTGAAAAAGCATCACGTCTTCATTAATGACGACCCGATGAAAAACGTCTCCTTCACGGGCGGGAACGTGAGAAAAGTCTTCTCCACGATGAACGCCTCGCCCGACGTGATCGGGGTGCTGCCCGCCTGCGAGCTCGAGCACCTCGGGGAGAAGGGGGACATACGGCTTCGTGACTACTGGGTGATCAATCAGATCACGGGGGACGGTCTGCGCTGCGCGCACTCCACGGCGCTTTATCCGGGCTGGATTTTTGCCGCCGGCGCGCATGTCACGCCCGCCATCAGCAAAGCCATCACCACGGCGCTCTTTACGATGGACGGCAAACCGTACGGGGCGGAGTGGTCTATGCCGGCGTCGAACCGCCCGATCTACGACCTTTTTTACACGCTCAAGATCGGTCCCTACAAGGATCTTGCGCAGTGGAGCCTGCGCCGCTTTGTGGAAAGTAACGCCCAGCTCCTTGCCTTTATCTCGCTTCTGCTCTTTATGATTCTCACCTACGCGGGCACGCTCTCGGTGCTCGTGAGAAGGCGCACGAAACTGCTGCGCCAGGCGCTTCGCGAGCGCGATGAGGCTGACCGCGAGATGCAGGCGAGCCGGGCGCATATTGAAAACCTTGAGCGCACGGGGCTCGTCGGGCAGATGTCGACCGTGATTGCGCATGAGCTGAAGCAGCCGCTTGGCGCCGTGAGCAACTACGCCAATTCGCTCCTGAGACGCCTGCGGCGCGATGACTTTAACCGCGAGCGCTTTGAAATGGCGCTCACCGAGATTGTCGAGCAGACCGCGCGGGCAAGTCAGATCGTTGAGCGTGTGCGATCCTACGCCAAGCACGACTACCCGCCGCGCAAGGTGGACGATATCTCGGCGATTATCGAGAGCGCCATTCAGACCTTCAAGCGCTCGAGAAACACCAATGCGGCGGTGGTGGTGAGAATGCGCCCGAAGAGCCTCGCGGAGGTCGACAGCTGGGAGATTGAACTTGCGCTCCTGAACCTCATGAAAAACGCGGCCGATGCGCTTGTGAACGTTGCCAACCCCCGTATTGATGTGGTGCTCGAGAAGCTCGATGAGATGAACTGGCGGCTTACTGTCGCTGACAACGGGCCGTATCTCACCGATGAGCAGCTCGCGCGCTTTTTCAAACCCCTGCAGACAAGCAAGGGTGAGGCGGGTATGGGGCTCGGGCTCTCGATTGTCGCGAACATTGCCGAGCGGCATGCGGGCAATATCACCGTGGCGAGAAACGGCGAGCGGGGCGTGAAGTTTACGATCGTCTTCCCGCGCTACAACGACCCCTCGCTCAAGGATGCCGTGCCCTGGCCCTCGGGCGATGAGGAACTTGTGGTCTATCAGTCGGGCGGCAACGGCCCGGTGTACCGCCGCACGCTCAATGCCCGGGCGATCCGGGATGCGAGACGGATGAATCTTGCCAACATCGATCTTGCCTTTGAGGATGACGATGTGCCTAAGACCGTGCACGCCGGGGTGCTCACCGATGTCACCCGCGTGATGGAGATGGGCAAACCCCTCTCGGCTGCGTACAACGAACCCGAAAATGACCGTCAGGTCGTCGAGCGCGAGGTTGAACGCTTCGTGAAGGATGCGCTCGAGATTGACGAGCGCGACGTGCCGAAAAACGCGTAATGGGTCAGCGAAAGAGGGCGGTGCCGGTGCCGGCGCCGCCCTTTCGTATATTGTGAGCTGAAAAGCGCTCACGCTTTTGGTGTTGCAGCCGCCTTAAGCGGCAGGCGCACCGTCACAGAGAGCCCCGGCGGCGTGGCGCCGGGTCTCGCCTCAGAGAGTGTCACCTCGCCGCCCATCAGTTCAACCGTGGTTTTCACGATCGAGAGGCCGAGACCGGTACCGGTCACACCGGTGCCCAGTCCCCGGTAGAAGGGGTCAAAGACCCGTTCGCGCTCGGCCTCGGGGATGCCCGGGCCCGTATCAGAGACGGTGAGCGTGAGGGAGGTTTTCCCGGTCGCGGCGGCAAGCGTCACCTCGCCTCCGGCAGGGGTGTAGCGCGAGGCGTTCTCCAGCAGGTTTCTGAGCACAATGCGCACCGCAGCGCCCGAGAGTCCGGTGAGCGGCCGGGCGGCATCCGCCTCGTCCGCCTCAAAACCGACGGTCTGGTTTTTCGCCGAGAACGCAGGCATGAGCTCCTCAAAAAGCGAGGCGGCGAGCTCATCAAGGCGCCACGGGGCGCTGTCGCGCTCGAGCGCACTTTTCTGTTCACTGCTTTGCGCCCGGGCAAAAAGAAGAAGCTGCGAGACCTGATGAACTGCCCGCTCGAGTCCCTCTTCAAGATGCGTGACCGCTTCGCGCGCCTCGACTGAGAGCGGCATCGCCGAGAGCCGGTCCGCCTCAAGGGTGAGCGCGGTGAGCGGGCTTCTCAACTCGTGGGCGGCGTCCGCCGTGAAGCGGATTTCGCGGCTGCGGGCGGCCTCCACGCGCGCGAGCAGATCGTTGATGGCGCTCACGAGCGGCTCCACCTCGGCGGGCACCCCCGTGAGCGGAATCGCGGTGAGGTCATGCGGCTCGCGGCGGCGTATCTCGCGGGCGCTCGCGCGCAGCGGCGCGAGGGTTTTCCAGATGACAAAACCGATGACGGCAAGCATCAGAGGGAGCAGCACCAGAAGGGGCGCAACGGTTTTGAGCGCCATGTAACGCACCTCGCCCTCGCGTGACATCATCGGCTCGGCCACCGCTGTGTAGCGGCCGTTGGGAAGAAAAATCACCGCAAGGCGGTAGGGTGTCAGACTGCCGTCGGGACTTTCGTTGAGCGCTACGGTGGTAACCCCTTCGCTGAGCGTGTGATCAAAGACGGCCTCACGCAGTTCGCCCTGCAGATTGAGAAGCCGCACCGTGACGGGCTCACCCGCCGGAATCGAGGTGATTTTGCGCGGCCGCACGAGCCGCTCGGTGGGCGGGCGCATCATGTGACGGCGCCGCACGAGAATCGGATCATCGCTCTCAAGGCGCTCCTCAAACGTCCGGGTGTCCATGGTGAGCGCCCCGGGAATGAGCTGCGCGACGTCGGCACGCGCGAGCGACGTGGCAATATCAAGAAGGCGCCGGTCCTTGAACGAGAGCGCCTCCTCGCGGACAGCGTCGTAGAGATACCCGATGGTGGCAGCCATCAGAACGACAATGGCGAGCGCAACCGCGGTGAGCGTGCGCGCGAGAAGCGAGCGGGGAGCGGCCTTGCGGAACATGATTATTTTGCCGCGGGAGAGGTGTTGCGGATACGCCAGCCGAGACCGCGCAGATTTTCAATCATCTCGCTGCCGATCTTTTTGCGTACACCGTGAATGAGAAACTCCACCGCCTTGCCTTCCGGGATGTCCGATTCGCCGTAGAGTTTTGTCTCGAGCGCCGAGCGCGAGAGAATGGCCCCGGGGCGCACCATCAGGGCGCGCAGCAGATCGGTTTCACGCCGGGTGAGCTGCACGAGCACACCGTTAACCTCGCAGGTGCCCTGGCGGATGTTGAGCGTGAGGCCGGGTACTCTGAGCGTGGAGCGGTCGGCATCGGTGCGCCGCCGCAGCACGGCACGCATCCGGGCGAGCAGCTCCGACATGTGAAAAGGCTTGAGAATATAGTCGTCCGCCCCGGAGTTAAGCCCCTTGAGGCGGCTGTCGAGCGCGTCGCGCGCGGTGAGAATCAGCACCGGGAGCTTTTTCAGATATTCGCGCTCGGAGGCGCGAAGCCGCTCGAGCACCGCCATGCCGTCGGTGCCGGGCAGACCCAGGTCGAGGAGCAGCACATCAAAGTAGCCGTTCTCACTGCCTTCGAGTGCGCCGATACCGGCAATGCCGTCGGTTTCGTGCGTTATGGTGAACCCTTCAGCAGTAAGCGCGGCGACAACCGCACGGGCAATAAAGTGATCGTCTTCAAGAATCAGAACATTCATCAGTGGTAGGCCTACGTGAAACGGAAAATAAGGAGGGAGCGCAGACAGAAGCGGCCTCAGGAGGAAACGCTTAAACCTCCTGAGGCTCTATTGTAGAGAAGGTTGCCGCTTTCTGCGGCACCTTCACCCAAGGAAAAGACTCATCAGACACTGACACTGTCCCGGGTTTCATCGGGTTTGACCCAGAGCCAGCGGCCCGGCTGATTACTGCTTAGCATCAGTGCTTTTGGACGACTCCTTCGGCATGGCCTGTTCCTGCGTCTTCATGGCGCCGTCCTTCATCATGTGGCCGTGATGGTGTTTGCCCTCCATCATCGGGCAGCCTTCCTTGCCCATATCACGGGTCTGAACGATCTTGCCCGTCTTGGCGTCCACCACGCTCATCAACGGCTTGCCGTCCTTTTTCTGCAGCATGACGTTCCAGACAAGGCCGTTGGGACCCTGACGCAGCATCGCACCGCGGGCCTGCGCATCACCGGCCTTTTCAGCAGCGGCCACCGCGTCGGCCATGCTGACGGCCGGTTTCACATCCGGTGTGATCATATGGTGCCCCATCATGCCGTTTTGCGCCGGCGCGGTTGTCGCGGGGGCGGGTGTTTCAGCGAAAGCCACTGTAGAGAGAGCCATAGCGCCGGAAACCAGGGCGGTCAGAAGAGATTTTTTCATCATATAAGTCACTCCTTTTCGGGTTAGTGAAAATTTATTCTGTTTAAAGGTCTGCGCCGGGTGAGGCAGATGCTGCTCAATCCGCCGGCACAGGACATAAAAGGTTTTTCGAGTACAACGGTCTATGTCTGTTACCGTCACTCACTCAAGACCTTTTCGCTTGTGAGTGCCCTCAGTGTACGGGGCTAAAGTTAGCCGGAGGATAGGAAACTGTTTCGACTTCAGAGAAGAATGTAACGGGACTTAAGGCGGGGGTGAGCTGTGAAGGCACACTGAGGCGGGTGTGTCACGGGTGGAAAAACATTTAATTCACAAATGCGTGAAAAACACTCTAAAAACGGAGTCTTCATGCATGTTTGTGGTAACAGCTGAGAAGATACTGCTTTCTTAAATGC
>ERZ838399.2659-NODE-2659-length-12930-cov-3.434718_pt1 | contig 12930 bp, 8 predicted proteins | sample MGYA00519683_ERZ838399 | MGnify/ENA primary metagenome ERZ838399 (study PRJEB31850, sample SAMEA3708833) | human gut metagenome | biome: human gut; feature: human-associated habitat; material: faeces | place: China | collected 2014 ...
ACGCCAAATACGGCAAGGACTCGTTCCAGCCGATCCACACCCCGATCGAGGGCGAGGAGTACCTGCTCAAACCGATGAACTGCCCGCACCACTGCGAGATCTACCGCTCGAAACCCCGTTCGTACAAGGAGCTGCCCGTGCGTCTGGCGGAGTTCGGAACGGTCTACCGCTACGAACAGTCGGGCGAGCTGCACGGACTGACGCGCGTGCGCGGATTCACGCAGGACGACGCCCACCTGTTCGTTCGTCCGGATCAGCTTCTGGAAGAGTTCGAACGCGTGATCGACATCGTGCTCTATATCTTCAAGACGCTGAAGTTCGACAACTACACCGCCCAGATTTCGCTGCGCGACCCGAACAACAAGGAGAAATACATCGGTTCGGACGAGAACTGGGAGAAGGCCGAGTCGGCCATCATGCAGGCCGCCAAGGAGAAAGGCCTTACGACGGTCGTGGAGCTGGGCGAAGCGGCCTTCTACGGCCCGAAGCTCGACTTCATGGTCAAGGACGCCATCGGCCGCAAGTGGCAGCTGGGAACGATCCAGGTGGACTACAACCTCCCGGAGCGTTTCGACCTCACGTACAAGGGCGCTGACGACCGTCTCCACCGCCCGATTATGATTCACCGCGCGCCGTTCGGCTCGATGGAGCGTTTCGTGGCAGTATTGTTGGAGCATACGGGCGGCAAGTTCCCGCTGTGGCTCTCGCCCCAGCAGGTCGTGGTGCTCCCCATTTCGGAGAAGTTCAACGACTATGCCCAGAAAGTGTCGGAGTTCCTCAACCGCAGCGACGTGCGCACCGAGGTCGACGACCGCAACGAGAAAATCGGCCGCAAGATCCGCGACAACGAACTCAAGCGCATCCCCTACCTGCTGATCGTCGGCGAGAAGGAGGAGGCCGAAGGACTCGTGTCGGTACGCGCGCAGGGCGAAGGCGACAAGGGTCAGATGACGCTCGAAGGCTTCCGCGACTTCATCGCCGGACTGGTGAAGGAGGAGATCGAGGCCAACAAAATGGAAAAGAAATAACGACTCCGGTCCGCATCCGGGACTTCCCCCTTTCGGGGGAAATTCCGGACGGCGGGGTTTACGGCACGCCGCAGGTCACGCCCCGGCAGCCGGACAATGAAAAACAAAAGTAATTAACCACTTTAATACTTTACGATTATCGCAGCACCGAAACCATTCCCGCCGAGGCCATTCAACCCCGGGAATAACCGGCCGAAACCGGCAGCCGGCACCAACAACCGGTACGGGCGCCGCCCGCCCGAAAAGGAGAATCCGCACCGCATCAACGAGCAGATAACGGCTCCCGAAGTGCGCGTCGTGGGCGACAACGTCGAACAACCGCTGGTTTTACCCATACGCGAAGCGCTGAAGCTCGCCGACAGCATGGAACTCGACCTGATCGAGATCTCGCCCAAGGCCGAGCCGCCCGTATGCCGCATCGCCGATTACCAGAAGTTCCTCTACCAGCAGAAAAAGAAGGCCAAGGAACTGAAGGCGAACCAGACGAAAGTCGTCGTGAAGGAGATCCGCTTCGGCCCGCAGACCGACGACCACGACTACAACTTCAAGCTCAAGCACGCCACCAACTTCCTGAAGGAGGGGTGCAAGGTCAAGGCGTACGTCTTCTTCCGCGGCCGTTCGATCGTCTTCAAGGAGCAGGGCGAAATCCTGCTGCTGCGCTTTGCCACGGACCTCGAAGAGTTCGCCAAGGTGGAGATGATGCCGAAGCTCGACGGCAAGAAGATGAACATGATGCTCGCGCCCAAAGTCAAGAAATAGCGACAAGGCGAGGGCAAAGCGAATGCCGAAGGCATAAATGCGAAAACAACGACTGCGGGGCGGATGTATCCGGACCGCGGGTTGTTGTTTTTGCGTTTACAGGCGACGGAACCGACGCTTCGGGAAGAGTCTCGTTTCAATTTTTTCATTACCTTTGGGGGCGTTACGCCCCTTTCAGAAGTCGAAACCTTTTGCCGAACCGGACACGATTCGGTTTTGGAATCGTCCGTTTTTTTGGTAACTTTGCATGTAATGATCACCCCCGACGACATATTCCGCATTGCGGACGGAGCGGCCTTCGACGCCGCGGCGCTGGAAATATTCCGCCGCCAGGCCCGCGAATGCGCCCCCTACCGCGAATACCTCGCCCGGATCGGCGTCCGGACGGAGCATGTCGACACGCCTGAAAAGATTCCGTACCTGCCCATCGAACTGTTCAAGACGCATACGGTCTATTGCGGGGAGACTCCGCCCGAGGCGGTCTTCACTTCGTCGGCCACGACCGGAATGACGCCCTCGCGCCACCCGATGCGCTCGCTGGCGCTCTACGAGCAGGCATTCCGCACGGCATTCCGCAACTTCTACGGCGACCCCGCCGGATTGAGCCTCTACGCCCTGCTGCCCAATTACCTGCGGCGCAAAGGTTCGTCGCTGGTCTACATGGCCGACCGGCTGATCGCCGACTGCGGATCGGGCGGATTCTATCTGGATGACTGCGAAGGACTGCTGGCGGCGATGGAGCGCGACCCGAAGCCGAAAATCCTGCTGGGCGTAAGCTATGCGCTGTGGGACCTCGCGGAGCGGTACGCTCCGAAGCTCCGCGATACGGTGGTGATGGAGACGGGCGGCATGAAGGGTTACCGCGAGGAGATTCCCAAAGAGGAGTTCCACCGAATCCTCTGCGACGCCTTCGGGGTCGGGGAGATTCATTCGGAATACGGCATGGCCGAACTCACCTCGCAGGCCTATTCGCAGGGAGGCAACGTGTTCCGCTGCCCGGGCTGGATGCGCGTCACGGCACGCGACGTCAACGACCCGTTCGACCCGCTCCCGGCAGGCGCACGCGGCGGGCTGAACATCGCGGACCTGGCTTCCTGGTGGTCGTGCGCCTTTATCCAGACACAGGACGTGGGGCGCGTCGGCGCGGACGGCGCGTTCGTCATCGAAGGCCGTATCGACCATTCGGACATCCGGGGCTGCAATCTTCTGGTACAATGAAATGCCGGTTGAAATATCGGCAATGCATCGCAGCGCAGAATGCCGTTTCCACGGCGTTCCGCCGTGTTTGCAAATCCGCCCCACCCCTGACTACCCGCCCGGGGCGGGAAGTTGAACGCCGCAAGCGGCAGCGTGTCGCGACGAACCCCTTTACAAATTATCAGACTCCATGAAAACCGTAGCATTCGTTCCCATCCGGCTCAACAGCCAGCGCGTCGCAGGCAAGAACCTCCGCCCGCTGGACGGATCGCCGCTGATGTGTCATATCCTGAAAACCCTGACTGAAGTGGAGGGCATCGACGAGGTCTACGTCTTTTGCAGCGACGAAGGCATCCGCGCGCTGCTGCCCGAGGGGGTCCGGCTGCTGCTCCGCGACCCGTCGCTCGACAGCGACACGACGCTCGGACGGGAGATTTACGACAGCTTCACCGCCCGGGTCGGGGCCGACCTCTACATCCTCGCCCACGCCACCTCGCCGTTCATCCGCGCCGCGACCCTTGCCGATGCGCTCGGCAAAGTGCGTTCGGGCGAATACGACTCGGCGTTCAGCGCCGAAAAAGTCCAGACTTTCGCCTGGTTCGAAGGCCGTCCGCTCAACTACGCTCTCGACAACATCCCCCGCACGCAGACCATCGAGCCGGTTTACATCGAGACCAGCGCCTTCTTCATCTTTTCGCGGGAGTTGTGGTGCGGCCGCGGCCGCCGCATCGGCGATCGTCCCTACATGGCCGTCGTGGACCGCATCGAGGGTTTGGACATCGACTACCCCGAGGACTTCGCCATGGCCGAAATCATCGCGGCGAGCCGGAACCTGCCGGGATAAATAAAAGCCGATCCTGCGAACTCGCAGGCTCGGAAGATTTTCGATTTGCCGGAGGCGAATCGGCAGGCCGCAGCTCCGCCTTGCGGAAGCCTGCTATTCCGCACGCTCCATAGCAGGCCACCGCGAGCAGCTGCCTGAAAACAGAGCCGAATTGCTGAAAAATGAGTCTTCCGACCCTGCGAATTTTCAAAACCGCCCTTTTTCTATTTTCGTTCCCGCTCGTAGGCGTCGATCATCGACCCCTCGGTCCGGTTTATGATCCGCGCCCCGAGCGATCGGGCGTAATCGCGCAGCGCCTCGTGGCCGCGGAACAGTTCGGCGACCTCGGCCAGATAAACGGCCATCGTATAGGGACGGTGCGGAACCTTCTGGAAGATCGGCTTCGGAACGGCCGGAGCGTCGTCGTAATAGTGCCTGTCGGCCCGGCAGAGACGGTTCTCGTCGTCGACAGACAGTCCGTCGAGCAGCGTATGATCCACCCCATAGAGTTCCAGCGTCTTGTAACCCAGCAGCAGGGCGACGTACTCGCACACCTGCACCACAGTCCCGAAGTTGGCGCTTCCCAGACCGTGGCGGTAGAGCCAGAACTCCACGCCCCGGAACCCGCGGTAGACCTGCGTGTGGAACCGCACGATGCGGATATTGGGGTTGGGCAGCGCGGCACGGTAGTCGAACCGCTCGGGGTTGTAGTACTGCACGTAGAGGTTCATCGGCCACGTCACCTTTTCGGCAAGCGTGCGGTAGAGTTCCGCCACGCGGTCGCGGCAGACGCTGTCGCGGAAAAACATCGGATCGGAAAGCACGTAATAAGCCGGCCGGACCGTCGTAAAACGTTCGTCCAGCGCAAAGTAGTTGACCGCCATGACGTCCTTTGCCGTGTGTTCGCCCCGGGCGATCAGCCGCGGCAGGTCTTCGGCCAGCGAAGGGCCGTTGCCGAGGATCAGGACCGACGGCTTCGGCGCGCCGACCGTTCCGGCTCGGCCGACGTAGTTGCGGAAATTCTCCTTCACGGCCATCACTGCAAAGTAAAACGCCGTCTCATAGAGGTTGCGCAGGAATCGGTCGGTTTTTTCGAATACGGTCATGGTACGGTTTTATTTGCAAAAGTAGCAAAAGATCAATATCTTCGCAACAAAACCCGGCAGAACAGATGTCAGAACCCACCATTTCGGTCGTCATACCCCTCTACAACAAGCAGCTGGAAATCGGCGCGGCCGTACGCTCGGCCCTGGCGCAGACCCGCCCCCCGCAGGAGATCATCGTCGTGGACGACGGTTCGACCGACGGCGGCGCGGAGATCGTGCGTGCGATCGGCTCGCCGCTCGTAAGGCTCGTCCGGCAGTCCAACGCCGGGGTCTGCGCCGCGCGCAACCGCGGCATCGCAGAGTCGACGGGCGAATACATCGCCCTGCTGGACGCCGACGACGCCTGGGAGCCGGGGTTTCTGGCCGAAATCGCCGCCATGATCCGCGAGTTCCCCGGCTGCGGACTCTACTGCACGGCGTTTTCAATAATAAGCCACGACGGGACCTATCCGGCCCCGACACCCTCCGAGCGGGGCGTCGTGGCGAATTTCTTCCGCGAATCGGCCCACCGCTACATCGCCATCCCGTCGGCCAGCTGCATCCCGCGGCGCGTGTTCGACACCGTGGGGCTGTTTCCCGAGGGCATGAAGATCGCCGAAGCCCTCTACATGTGGATTAGGATTGCCCGCCGCTACGAAGTCTGCTTCTCGCCCGAACGGCTGGTCCGCTACTCGCGGGTGGCTTCGAACCGCTCGGCGGCAAGCTACACGCCCGAGAAGACCGTCCATTCGTTCGAGGAGCTGTACGACCCGCTGGCCCCCGAGGAGGACCGGGAGTTCGTGGCCCGCGCCGCACTGGGAAAAGCGCTTATCATCAGCGCCAAAGGCGGCACGAAGGAGGCCGCCCGCGCCGCCCGGTTCTTCGCTTGGACGCGAACCTACCGCCGCACGCTGCGCAAGGTCCGCGCCCTGAACGCCCTGCCCGCCGGCTGGCGCGGTCCCGTGATCCGGCTTTACAACGCGCTGGCCTGGCGCCTCGCCCGCAAAGGACTCTAATACTCAAAATGATGAAATACCTCCTGCACACCCTTTCCTGCCTGCTGCTTTTCGCAGCGGAAACCTGCCTCGCGCAGACGCCCGGCCACACGCTGCGTTCGGGCGGCATCGACCGCACCTACCGCCTCCACCTGCCCGAAGGGCTGCCCGACGGCGCGCCGCTGGTCATTGTCCTCCACGGCTACGGAGGACAGGGCGACCCGGAACGGTTCGACATGAACCGCGTTGCCGACCGCCACGGTTTCGCCGTCTGCTACCCGCAGGGCGAACGCGACGGCCGCGGCAAAACATGCTGGAACGTGGGTTACCCCTTTCAGGCCGATATGGCCGTCGACGACGTGCGGTTCCTCTCCGAACTGATCCGGCACCTTCAGAAAAAACATGGTTTGAGCCGCCGCAACGTCTTCTGCACGGGTATGTCGAACGGCGGGGACATGTGTTACCTGCTGGCCTCGCGCTGTCCGGAGACCTATGCGGCCCTCGGACCGGTCGCCGGGTTCATGTCCGTCGAAATCCTCCGTTCGGACCGCAATCCGCATCCGATTCCGCTGTTCGAAATCCACGGCACCGAAGACCGGACGACCCGCTGGGAAGGCGACCTCGGCAACGAAGGGGGCTGGGGCGCCTATGTCTCCGTCCCGACCGCGGTCGGCTACTGGGCCGCCAAGAACAAATGCCTCGCAGAGCGGATCGACACCCTGCCCTCCCGCCCCGGCGGCTTGCAGGTCATCGCCCACCGCTACACGGAGGGCACGGACGGAAACGAGGTCTGGCTCTACGAGACCGTCGGCGGAAAGCACTCCTGGAAAGAGACGGGCGTAGACACGGGCGAAGAGCTGTGGAAGTTTTTCAGCAGATACGTCCGGTAAACGAAAAAGGGTTCCGAATCATCGGAACCCTTTTTCACTCTGCCGGGCGGCGTCAGTTCGAGAACGTCAGCCCGTCCTGCCCGGCGTCAATCGCGATCGGCTTCGAGCGGTCGACCTCGCCGGCAAGAATCCGCTTCGAAAGGTCGTTGACCACATAGCGCTGGATGACCCGCTTCACGGGACGTGCGCCATAGAGCGGATCGTAACCCGCCGAGGCGATCCATTCGCGCGCCTTGTCGCTGTACTCCAGCCGGATGCCGTTCTCCGAAAGCATCCTGCGCACGATGCCCAACTGGATGTCGACGATGCGTTCGATGTCCTTGTGCGTCAGCGGCTCGAACATCACGATCTCGTCGATACGGTTCAGGAACTCCGGTTTGAGCTGCTGTTTCAGCAGGTCGATCACCGCGAGGCGCGTCCGCTCGACAACCTCTTCGGGCAGCTTCCTGCCGTCGAAGGCCTCGGCGAAGTTATCCTGGATCACCTGCGAACCCATGTTCGAGGTCATAATGATGATCGTGTTGCGGAAATCCACCGTACGGCCCTTGTTGTCGGTCAGCCGGCCGTCGTCGAGCACCTGCAACAGGATGTTGAAGACGTCGGGATGCGCCTTCTCGATCTCGTCGAGCAGCACCACGGAATAGGGCTTGCGCCGCACGGCCTCGGTCAATTGGCCGCCCTCGTCGTAACCGACGTATCCCGGAGGCGCCCCGACGAGCCGCGACACGGCGTGCCGCTCCTGGTACTCGCTCATGTCGATACGCGTCATCATCTGGTCGTCGTTGAACAGGAACTCGGCCAGCGCCTTGGCCAGCTCGGTCTTGCCGACGCCCGTCGTACCGAGGAAGATGAACGAACCGATCGGCTTGCGGGGATCGTTCAGCCCGGCGCGCGAACGGCGCACGGCGTCGGAAATGGCCGCGATGGCCTGCTCCTGCCCGATGACGCGCTTGTGGAGTTCGTCCTCCATGTGGAGCAGTTTCTCGCGCTCCGAGGCCAGCATGCGCGTCACGGGAATGCCCGTCCAGCGCGACACCACCTCGGCAACGTCCTGCGCGTCGACCTCCTCCTTGATCATCGAACCGCTGGCCGAAGCGAGGCGGTACTCCTCCTGGAAAGCGGCGATCTCCTTCTCGGCCTCCTGAATCTTGCCGTAGCGGATTTCGGCCACCTTGCCGTAGTCGCCCTGCCGTTCGGCCTGCTGGGCCTCGACTTTCAGCGACTCGATCTTATCCTTGTTGGCCTGAATCTTTTTGAGCAGATCGCGCTGGCCCTGCCACCTGGCACGCATCTCGGCGTCACGGGCCTTCAGTTCCTCGATCTCCTTGGTCAGGTGCTCGACGCGCTCCTTGTCCTTCTCGCGGCGGATGGCCTCGCGCTCGATTTCGAGCTGGCGGACCCGGCGGTCGAGCGTGTCGATCTCCTCGGGCACGGAGTTCATCTCCAGACGCAGCCGCGAGGCGGCCTCGTCCACCAGGTCGATGGCCTTGTCGGGCAGGAACCGCGAGGTGATGTAGCGCGTCGAAAGCTCGACGGCGGCCACGATGGCCTCGTCCTTGATCCGCACCTGGTGGTGGTTTTCGTAACGCTCCTTCAGGCCGCGGAGGATCGAGATGGCGTCCTCCTGCGAAGGCTCGTCGACCATCACCTTCTGGAAACGGCGTTCGAGGGCCTTGTCCTGCTCGAAGTATTTCTGGAACTCGTCGAGCGTCGTGGCTCCGATGGTCCGCAGCTCGCCCCGCGCAAGGGCCGGTTTGAGGATGTTCGCGGCATCCATCGCCCCCGACGACTTGCCGGCGCCGACCAGCGTGTGGATCTCGTCGATGAAGAGCAGTATCTCGCCCTCGCTGGCCGTAACCTCCTGCACGACGGCTTTCAGACGCTCCTCGAACTCACCCTGGTACTTGGCGCCTGCGATCAGCGCACCCATGTCCAGCGAGTAGATGACCTTCGATTTCAGGTTCTCGGGCACGTCGCCGTCGATGATCCTGCGGGCAATGCCCTCGGCGATGGCGGTTTTGCCGACGCCGGCCTCGCCCACGAGAATCGGGTTGTTCTTCGTGCGCCGCGAAAGGATTTGCAGCACGCGGCGGATCTCCTCGTCACGCCCGATGACCGGGTCGAGTTTTCCCGAGCGCGCCTGCTCGTTGAGGTTGATGGCATACTTGCCCAGCGCGTCGAACTGCTGCTCGGAGGTCTGCGAATCGACCGTCGCACCCTTGCGGAAGGTGCGGATCGCCTCGATCAGCTCCTTTTCCGTCGCGCCGCTGCGTTTGAGGATGTCGGCGGCCTGCCCGCGCTCGGCCACGAGGGCCAGCAGCAGGTGTTCGACGGAGGCGTATTTGTCGCCGAAATTCTTCGTGAAGTCCACGGCGCGCTGGATCGCCTTCGAGGTGTCCTGCGCAAAGAACTGCTCGCCGCCGCCCTCGACGCGCGGCAGCGACGCCACGGCCCGGCCGACCTCGTCGCGCAGCGAACGTACATTCACTCCCACGCGCCCCAGCAGGAACGTCGAGAGCGAATCGTCCTCGCGGATCAGCACCGCGAGCAGGTGGAGCGGTTCGACAGCCTGCTGTCCCCGCTCCCGCGCCAGCGAGAGCGCCGCTTGCAGCGCCTCCTGCGCCTTGATGGTAAGAGTGTTGATGTTCATAATATGTAATTTTTAATTTTGAATTCTGAATTGTGAATTGAGCAAAACCCCTGCCAACTCCGAATCCAGGACATAGTGTCATTATTTGTCACAGAACAACTGCCAACAACCGCCAATTTGTCGTGCCGGAGCACGGCACATAATTTTTAATTCTTAATTTTTAATTCTTAATTCATATTTCGTATCTTTGCAACACTATGAGTGATTTCATCGTCAGCGCACGCAAATACCGCCCTGCGACCTTCCGGTCGGTCGTCGGGCAGAAACATATCACCTCGACGCTCCAGAACGCCATCGAGCGCGGCCAGCTGGCCCACGCCTACCTCTTCTGCGGTCCCCGCGGCGTAGGCAAGACCACCTGCGCCCGCATCTTCGCCAAGGCCATCAACTGCCTCGCACCCGACGGCGCCGAAGCGTGCAACGAGTGCGAATCGTGCCGCTCGTTCAACGAGGGACGTTCGCTCAACATCCACGAGCTGGACGCCGCGTCGAACAACTCCGTGGAGGACATCCGCACGCTGATCGAACAGGTGCGCATCATCCCGCAGGTGGGCCGTTACTCGGTGTTCATCATCGACGAGGTCCACATGCTCTCGGCCGCAGCCTTCAACGCCTTCCTCAAGACGCTGGAGGAGCCGCCCGCCCACGCCATCTTCATTCTGGCGACCACCGAGAAACACAAGATCATCCCCACGATCCTCTCGCGCTGCCAGATCTACGATTTCAACCGCATCCGCGTCGAAGATTCGGTCGAATACCTCAAATACATCGCCTCCCAGGAGGGCATCTCGGCGGACGAAGAGTCGCTGAACCTCATCGCGCAGAAAGCCGACGGCGGCATGCGCGACGCCCTGTCGATGTTCGACAAGGCCGTGTCGTTCTGCGGCACGACGCTCGACTACCGCAACGTGGCCCAGACGCTCAACGTGCTGGATTACGACACCTATTTCAGCGTTACGGAGATGCTGCTCGCAGGCAACTACGTCGATGTGCTGGTCACGTTCGACACGGTGCTCTCGAAAGGCTTTTCGGGGCAGACCTTCACGGCGGGACTCAACCGCCACATGCGCGACCTGCTGATGGCCAAGCGCCCCGAAACGCTGCGGCTGATCGAAATGACCGGAACGCTGCTCGAACGATACCGGACGCAGGCGGGCGCCTGCAGTGTCGAGTTCCTGTTCGGAGCCATCTCCATTCTGACGGAGCTCGACGGGAAGATCCGGCAATCGTCGAACCAGCGATTGCTCGTCGAGCTGGGCCTGATGAAGATCGCAGGACTCGGCCAAAAAAAAAATGACGATCTGACCTCCTCCGGGGAGTATTCCCTCCCCGCCCTCTCACCCCGTACGGCCGCAGGCGCGGCGGCGACTCCGACGGCTGCGGCACGACCCGCGCCGCAGCAGAGCGCGTCTACAGTTCAGGCGCAGACGGTTTCCGCGGCAGGACAAACGACGCCGGGTACGCCCCAGTCGGGTGCGGGAGCAACGGTGCAGGCCGCAGTTCGGCCGGAAGCCGGACAAACCGCGGTTCGACCGGACGCAGGACAGGCCGCAGCTCCACCGGCGGCAGGACAAACGGCACCGTCCGCAGTTCAGCCGGGAGCAGAACAAACGGGGCAAGGCTCTGTACGGCCGGAAGCAGGACCGGCGGCATCGGCCGGCATACCGCAGGTATCCGGATTTTCCGTACGCGGAGCCGCGATGCAGACGGCGGGTCGGCAGGCAGCGGAAGTTTCCGCTCAGGACAACGCTCCGCAGGCTGCGGCAGCCGGACAAACGATACCGGGCGGAGCGGCGAATCCCGCGGCGCAAGGAGGAATGGCGAATCCGGCGATGCAGAGCGGGACACCAAACCCGACCGCGCAGGGAGGAGCGGCGGGACCGACGGTACTGGGCGGAACAGCGCATCCGACGGCACAAGGCGGAGCGGCCGTCCCGGCGGTGCCAACCGCAGGCGGAACAACCGCAGAAACGACTCCGCAGCCCGCACCGGCAAGACCCGCAGTGCAGACCGCACCGGCTCCGGCACGGCGTCCGCTCATATCGGGCGCTTCGCTCTCGGAACTGCTCGCCTCGGCGGGCAGCGATCCCGACGAAGAGCTTTCGGACGGCGAAACGCCCGACGAAGCCGAAGTCGTAACCGTCGATCCGGAGTGCGCCGAAAAGCTGGAGCATGCCCGCAGCAGGATACTGAACCTCATCAAGGAGAAACGCCCGCGCTTCGTGCCGGCCTTCGAGCTGATGACGTTCCGCGACAACACGATCTCGGTGAGCGTGCCGACGACCGAACTGCGCGAAGAGATTCTGCGCAGTAAGACGGGAATGCTGATGCGCATCGCCGAACTGGCCGGAATAGAGGGAATGATCGAATTGGAGGTCATCGTAAACGAGGAGATACGGGCGGTGCGTCCGATCAAACTCGAAGACCGGGTACGGTACATTACGGAGAAAAACCCGCTGGTGGCGGAGCTTCGCAAGGCGCTGGATCTGGAAGTGGAATAACGCACCCGACTTACGGCGCACGCCGCAGAACGGGTTCAGGCGAACGGCCGCAGACGGAGGCGCATGCAGACCGCCGGCACGACCGGCCGGACGCCGGACAATATTGATAATCAAGACAAAGAAACAATAAAATGGCAACAAAGAATTTCATCGAAGAACTCGAATGGCGCGGCATGATCCACACGATCATGCCCGGAGCAAAGGAACAACTCGAAAAAGAACAGACGACGGCTTACCTGGGCATCGACCCCACGGCCGACTCGCTGCATATCGGCCACCTGGTGGGCGTGATGATCCTCAAGCACTTCCAGATGTGCGGCCACCGTCCGCTGGCCCTCGTGGGCGGTGCGACGGGCATGATCGGCGACCCCTCGGGCAAATCGCAGGAGCGCAACCTGCTCGACGAAAAGACCCTGCGTCACAATCAGGAGGCGATCAAACGCCAGCTGGCCAAACTGCTCGACTTCGACTCCGACGCCCCGAACGCCGCCGCGCTGGTCAACAACTACGACTGGATGAAGGAATTCACGTTCCTCGATTTCATCCGCGACATCGGCAAGTGCATCACCGTCAACTACATGATGGCCAAAGACTCCGTGAAGAAACGCTTCAACGGCGAGGGCGACGGCATGTCGTTCACCGAATTCACCTACCAGCTGGTACAGGGCTTCGACTTCCTGCACCTCTACCAGACGATGAACTGCAAGGTGCAGCTGGGCGGCGCCGACCAGTGGGGCAACATCACCACCGGCACGGAGCTGATCCGCCGCAAGCTGGGCAGCGAAGCCGAGGCGTTCGCCATCACCTGCCCGCTCATCACCAAGGCCGACGGCACGAAGTTCGGCAAGACCGAGAGCGGCAACGTATGGCTCGACCCGCGCTACACCTCGCCCTACAAGTTCTACCAGTTCTGGCTCAACGTCAGCGACGAGGACGCCAAGCGTTACATCCGCATCTTCACGCTGCTGGACCGCGAGACCGTCGAGGCGCTGACCGCCGAAC
>ERZ838399.2661-NODE-2661-length-12922-cov-3.342815_pt1 | contig 12922 bp, 10 predicted proteins | sample MGYA00519683_ERZ838399 | MGnify/ENA primary metagenome ERZ838399 (study PRJEB31850, sample SAMEA3708833) | human gut metagenome | biome: human gut; feature: human-associated habitat; material: faeces | place: China | collected 2014 ...
ACAGGCGAAAGATTTGGCATGACTACATTTGCCCCGGCTTTAAGACCAAGTTCCCTTCCGTTTGGTGCTATCGTTCCGAGTGCTGTTGTCGATGGCAAAAGCACATTCGGAAACATAAGCCTTAGTATTCCAAGAAGAAATAATGTCTGTTCGAGCGTACCGTTTTCCATATCTGCAAAAGGAGTGTCCTGCTGTGATATATAAGGACCAATTCCTATCATATGTGGCTTAAGTTCCTTTAAAAATAACAGGTCATTTACAAGATACTCTGTCGTCTGATAAGGCGAACCAACCATAAATCCCGCACCAACCTGATAACCTATCTCTTTTAAGTCAAAAAGACATTTTTTTCTATTTTCAAGTGAAAGTTCGTCAGGATGAAGTTTTCTATAGTGTTCATCCGTAGCTGTTTCATGTCTTAAAAGGTATCTGTCTGCACCTGCATCATACCAGTATTTATAGGTGTCGTAGTCCCTCTCTCCTACCGATAAAGTCACTGCACAATCACTATGCCGCTTTTTTATATTTCTTACTATATCAGCGATTTTTTCAGCAGTAAAGAACATATCTTCACCGCCCTGAAGAACAAAAGTTCTAAATCCTAGCCTGTAACCCTCATCGGCACATTCGAGTATCTCATCCCCGCTAAGTCTGTACCTTGATGCGTTCGTGTTGCTTTTTCTGATACCGCAATAATAGCAGTCATTGCGACAATAGTTGCTGAATTCTATAAGTCCTCTTATATAAACATCTTTTCCATATATGTTTTCTCTTACTTTTCTGGCAAGACCGAAAAGATATTCGGAATCTTCCTCATCATGCTCTGAAAGCATTTTATAAAATTCATCAGCAGATAATATACTGTTTTTGTGTAATTTATCTATCAATTCTTTTTGAAGCATATTACTCCCCATTTCTGCACACATTTTTGTGTATAGTGCGAAATATAATATATTTCACATATAAGATTTATGTCAAGTATGTGCAGCTAAAAATCTAATAACCAAGTTCTTCGCCTACAAGTATAACTTTTATTCTGCCCGGAATAGCAGATCTTCTTGTTATTACTGTCTGACAGCAGATGCAATCATCAGACTGGCAGTCTGCACATCTTCCGATTTTTGAACATGGTGTATTTTTTGAAAGTCGTACTGCATTTGGCGGTGCGGCAATATTTCTTACTCTTGATATTGCCTCCTCAACATTTTTTACAACTTTGTTCATTCCTACGATAAGAATAACATTTTCAGGTCCGTGGCAAAGACAGGCAACCCTGTTTCCTGTTCCGTCAATATTTACAAGTTCCCCATCCATTGTTACGGCATTTGAACTCATAAAATAATAATCAGATGTCACTATTTTTCCAAAAAGTTCTCTTTTTTCTTCCGGTGTCTTAGCATCTGCCCTGTCGTATATTATATAATCATCAGATTCTTTAAGGTCATCTATAAGACCAATCTCCGAGAGAGTCATCGAACCGCCCCATGATATAGTGCTGTCCGGAGTCAGAAAACGCTTTGCTTTTGCATTTGCCTCCTCTCTGTCTATGCAATAGTATCCCTCAATTCCTCTTGTATTAAACTTATTTATTATCGTCTCAGCCAGATTTTGATAATTTTCCTGTTTTGGAGTAAGTTCTATTTCTAAATCATCCATGTCGTTGTCCTCCTTACAATCAGTGTGGCTGTCCACACTCATAAAGTGTGAACAGCCACATATATTTTTGTGTTATAGGAAACTTCTCGTTTGCTATAACATAAAAAACACTCCGTGAGGATGCGCATTTCGCGGAAAAGAAATAAATGCTACGCATTCCGCTCAAGCGCGAAAGAGTCGCAAGCGACTCTTTGTTCTAAAATTTTTTATTCGTAAAGAGGATATTTGTCTGTAAGGCTCTTTACGATAGCTGTTGCTTTTTCAGTATTTGCTTCATGATCATCAATGATAAGTGCGATAGCTTCTGCGACTTTATCCATATCATCAGTATTAAAACCTCTTGTTGACACGGCAGCAGTTCCAAGACGGATACCACTTGTTACAAAAGGTGACTGAGGATCGTCCGGAATAGTGTTTTTATTGCAAGTGATATGAGCTGCGTCAAGCCATTTCTCAACTTCTTTTCCGGTAAGTCCCTTGTCTGCAAGGTCAACTAACATAAGATGATTGTCTGTACCGCCTGATACAATTTTGATGCCACGCTTGATAAGTCCGTTTGCAAGTGCCTGTGCATTGTCAATGATGTTCTTTCCATACTCTTTAAATGCCGGGTCAAGGGCTTCTTTAAAACATACAGCCTTTGCAGCGATAACATGCATGAGCGGACCACCCTGTATTCCAGGGAATAATGCCTTGTTAAGCTTATGCTCTTCAGCAAATTCCTTACTTGAAAGAATCATACCTCCACGAGGTCCACGGAGTGTCTTATGTGTTGTAGTTGTAGTAACATGAGCATAAGGGATAGGGCTTTCGTGATAACCTGCCGCAACAAGACCAGCGATATGTGCCATATCTACCATGAGATATGCACCTACTTCGTCTGCGATTTCCCTAAATCTCTTAAAGTCAATCTTTCTTGCATATGCACTTGCACCTGCAACGATAAGTTTTGGTTTGCACTCTTTTGCAATACGCTCAACTTCATCATAATCTATATATCCGTCACTGTTTACACCATAAGGTACACAGTTAAAATATTTTCCTGAAAAGTTTACCGGGCTTCCATGTGTAAGATGTCCGCCGTGGTCAAGGTTCATTCCCATAAATGTATCACCCGGCTGCATAAGTGCAAAGAATACAGTCATATTTGCCTGTGCACCTGAATGTGGCTGAACATTTGCATAAGTACATCCAAAGAGCTTCATTGCTCTGTCTCTTGCAAGGTCTTCGACTACATCTACATGCTCACATCCACCATAATATCTTTTTCCAGGGTAACCCTCAGCATACTTATTTGTAAGTGTGCTTCCCATAGCTGCCATAACAGCTTTGCTTACAAGGTTTTCTGATGCAATAAGCTCAATGTTGTCTCTCTGTCTCTGTGTCTCGTCCGCCATAGCTTTTGCCAGGTCCGGATCATAATTCTGAACTTCACTAAATGAATACACTCAAATGTCCTCCTTGTGTTATATTAATATTTATCTCAGCATGAATATACAACAGGTGTTATATTTTAATGCAGTAAATATCTGTATTTTTTGATTATTATTTATTTTTCAGCTATATAAAAATTTATTATTTATGTCTATGCTTCGTCTATCGCTTTTCCAATGTCGTGTCGCATATATTTATTTTCAAAGTCAACCCACTCTGTAGCCCTATAAGCATTTGCTCTGGCTTCTTTTAAGTTTGCACCTTTTGCTGTTATTCCAATGACACGACCGCCGTTTGTGACGATGCCTTCATCTGTTTTCTTTGTACCTGCATGGAATGCATAGTAACCCTCTTTGTCTTTTCCTTCAAAATTTTCAAGACCTTTGATAAGCTTTCCTTTTTCATAATGCTCAGGATAACCGTCAGATGCAAGAACAACGCATACTGCCGCATTGTCCTCAAAGGAAAGTTCGATTTCGTTAAGCCTTCCATTTATGCAGGCGTCTATGACATCAATAATATCATTTTCCATACGAGGAAGCACAACCTGTGCCTCAGGGTCACCAAATCTTGCATTGTACTCAAGAACCTTCGGACCGTCCTCAGTGAGCATAAGTCCTACAAATAAAATACCTGTAAAATCTCTACCCTCTGCTTTCATTGCATCCATTGTCGGCTGATAGATATGTTTTTCACAGAATTCTTTTACATCGTCAGTATAAAAAGGACTTGGTGAGAATGTCCCCATTCCACCGGTATTTAATCCCTTATCCCCGTCTTTAGCACGCTTATGATCCTGTGCACTTGTCATAGGTTTGATATGAGTACCGTCACAGAAACAAAGAACAGATGCTTCACGACCTGTCATAAAGTCTTCTATTACAATAGTGTCACCTGCTTCACCAAACTGTTTGTCGAGCATGAGTGTTGTGACCCCGGCTTCTGCTTCTTCAAGCGTCTGACATATAAGCACACCTTTTCCGAGTGCAAGACCGTCAGCTTTTAAAACAATAGGAAAACTTGCATTTTCAAGATATAAAAGAGCTTCCTCAGGCGAGTTAAATGTCTCATAATGACAAGTTGGAATATTGTATTTTTTCATAAGATCTTTTGAAAAACTCTTAGAGCCCTCAATGATAGCAGCGTTTTTGCGTGGTCCGAATACACGGAGACCTCTTTCTTCAAAAACATCAACGATACCGCCTACGAGTGGATCATCCATACCTATAATCGTAAGGTCTATCTCATTTTTCTCTGCAAAATCCGCAAGATTGTCAAATTCCATTGCAGCAATATCAACACATTCAGCTATCTGCGAAATGCCACCGTTTCCCGGTGCACAATAAATCTTATCTACTTTTTTACTCTGCGATACACTCCATGCTATAGCGTGCTCGCGTCCACCGCTTCCTACTATAAGAACTTTCATCATCATCCTCCATTTCTACACAATGTACTCTTTGAAAAAGACATAAAAACTGTTTATTCTTCAATATGTGCAATGCCGTCAATAACTTTAACTTTTCCGGCACCTATCAGGTCAATGGCCTCAGGCAGGATATTCCATTCTGCTTCTTCCATAACACGCTTTTGCAAAATCTCAGGTGTATCATTTTCATGTACCTTAACGGCTTTTTGCAATATGATAGGACCGTGGTCTGCTTCTTCGTCAACAAAATGCACCGTTGCACCTGTAACTTTATTGCCTGTTGCAAGTACACTCTCATGTACCTTAAGCCCGTAATATCCCATACCACAATGTGACGGGATAAGTGACGGATGTATATTTATTATCCTGTTTCTGTATTCATGTATCATCTTTACAGGGACTATTACAAGATAGCCGGCAAGAACAACCAGATCAATATCGTGTTTTTTTAGGGTGTCAACCATTGTATTCGCAAAATCATCTCGATTTTCATAATCCTTAGGTCTAATGCAGACAGCATCTATACCTGCTTTTTTTGCACGCTCTAAAGCGTAAGCATCAGGTTTGTTGCTGATGACTACTGATATTTCTGTATTTTTGATAGTACCGTCATTTATCTTGTCAATAATAGCCTGGAGATTTGTTCCTCCACCTGAAACACATACGGCAATCTTTTGTTTCTGTCCGTTCATGTATGAAACCTCCTCATAAAGCATTAAGCGGATACGATATATCCGCTTTTTGCCTTTTGTCTGGTAATGTGATTAAAACAAATATTCGCAATCCGCTTAATACCTGCTTGATAGTGATTAAACTAATGTAACACCTTTTTCACCCTTAATAATCTCACCAACGATAAATGCTTTCTGACCTGACTTATTTACAAGTTCAACAGTCTTATCAGCGTCTGCCGCATCAACTGCAAGCATCATGCCGATACCCATATTGTATGTATTATACATCATTTCTTTTGCAATATCTCCGTCTTTTGCAAGCATATCAAAAATAGGTGGTATCTCGTAACTGTCAGCCTTTATCTGTGCACGAACACCATCGTGAAGCATACGAGGAATATTTTCATAAAATCCACCACCGGTGATATGGCTGCATCCTTTTATCGTAACGCCGCCCTCTTTTACAGAACGAAGTGCTTTTACATAAATGATAGTCGGTGTAAGTAAAGTTTCACCTAAAGTCTTTCCGCCAAGTGATTCATAACTTACTGCAAGATTTTCTTTCTTCATAGGGAATACTTTTCTTACAAGTGAATATCCATTGCTGTGAATACCTGAAGATGCGATACCTACAAGTACATCTCCCTCTTTGATTGACTTGCCCGTTATCATATTTTTACGGTCAACTACACCTACTGCAAAACCTGCAAGGTCATATTCATCTACCGGATAAAAACCAGGCATCTCTGCTGTTTCACCACCGATGAGTGCGGCATTTGACTGTCTGCATCCCTCAGCGACACCGCTTACTATAGACGCAATCTTTTCAGGTTCATTTTTTCCACATGCTATGTAGTCTAAGAAAAATAATGGTTCACCACCTGCACATGCAATGTCATTTACACACATTGCAACACAGTCGATACCAACTGAATCATGCTTATCCATCTCAAAAGCTACTTTTAACTTTGTACCAACGCCATCTGTTCCTGATACAAGTGTAGGCTGCTCCATGTTCTTGAAAGCCTCCATAGAAAATGCACCTGAAAAACCACCTATGTCTGTAAGCACTTCATCCCTCATCGTGCTTGCAATGTGTTTTTTCATGAGTTCAACAGCTTTGTAGCCTGCTTCGATGTCAACTCCAGCGTTTTTGTAATCCATTATTGCCTCCATTCTGCCTTGCGGCACATAAAATTTTCAAGTTCTTTTATCAGATATTTTGTAATATTATTAAATTTTTTTACAAAATTACTATAAACATTTTAAATTTTATCACAAATATTATCATTTGTCATTGAAAATTTATCGAAAAAGTTTAAAAACTTGTTTTTATATGTGAAAAAAGGTATAATCAAGACTGTCCTGTCATAAAAAACTTAAATGATTTAGAAATCATAATGCTTTTGTAAAACATAAAACTAAAATTTTTTAAGGACACCGGTTGAGGAAAAAACATCTTTTAATCTCAGCTTAAAATTACTAAAATGCACGGTAATAATATACGGCTGAATCACAAGAATAGACAGCAGGCGGTAATATCGGCAGAAATGAGGAATTGATGAATTTTAAAGATTATATAAAAACACACAATATTTTAGCAGACGGTTCTTTTGGAACATACTATGCAGAAAAATACCACACAAACGAAGCCCCTGAATATGCAAATATATATCATAAGGACAGAGTGACAAACATTCATTCTTCCTATCTGGATGCAGGAGCAAATCTTATAAGAACAAATACATTTGCGACAAATACTATGTCTATGCAGAAAGACTTTTCTTTTGTAGAAGACAATATCAAAGAAGCAGTTTCACTCGCCAAGATAGCAGTCAAACTTTCAGGAAAGAAAGATATATTTATAGCCGGTGATATAGGTCCTGTCTCGACGGTATCAGGTGTTTCCGATGAAAATCTTATAAATGAATATTTTAATATAGCAAAGACATTTGCGGATGAAGGGATTGAGATAATACAGTTTGAGACATTTATGAGTCTTGATGTCCTTGCGGATGTGATACCTAAGATAAAGAAAGAACTTGGTCTTTTTATAATGGTGTCATTTTCGGTAAATCAGCTTGGCTACAGTGCATCAGGACTTAGTGCAAAAAATCTTATAAATGACATATGTGCTGTCGATGGCGTTGATGCTGTCGGATTAAACTGCGGCATCGGACCTTATCATATGTATAATATACTTGAAAAAATCAAACTTCCCGAAGACAAAGTGCTTATCGCAATACCAAATGCAGGCTATCCTGTACTTACAAGAAACAGAATGGAATTTAACAGCCATCCTGAGTATTTTGCTGAAAAGACAAAGGAACTGCTCTCACTCGGTGCAGATATAATAGGCGGCTGCTGTGGGACTTCCCCTGAGTTTATAAAGTCTCTTTATGACATTATGAGCATGGATATAAAGGCTGATAAAAAGATACAAAAAACAGATGCGGCTGATGAAAAAGTTTCAAAAAGATGCGGCTTTTTATATGATGAGAACGGCAGAAAGAAAGACAAAAAATTTATCGCCGTTGAACTTATACCACCTTTTAACACTGATGATGAGAAACTTCTTGAATCCGCACATTATCTTAAAAATGCGGGTGTCGATGTTCTTACATTTCCTGATTCTCCGTCAGGAAGAACAAGAGTCGATTCTGTCCTTATGGCAGCAAAAGTTTACAGGGAAACCGGTATCGATGTAATGCCTCATGTATGCTGTCGTGACAAAAATGCATTTGCCATGAGGGCAATGTTTATGGGTGCAAAGATAAATGACATTAAAAATTTCCTTATCATAACAGGCGATCCTGTACCTGCATCAGCGAGAGATCTTGTCAAATCCGTATTTAATTTCAGTTCGGTAGGTCTTATGAAGATTGCTCAGGAAATGAACAGGGAAGTATTTAATGAAAATCCATTAAACTATGGTGGTGCAATAAACCAGAACCTCATAAATCTCGAATCAATAATAAACACTACAAAGAGAAAAATGGACGCAGGTGCAAGCTTCTTCCTTACCCAGCCTATATTTTCAAAAGAAGAATCAGAAAGACTCAGAAAAATCAAAAAAGAAACAGGAGCTTGTATATTTGCAGGTATAATGCCGCTTATAAGCCGCAGAAATGCTCTCTTTATGAAAAATGAGATTGCAGGTATAAATGTGACCGACGAGATAGTAAACCGCTATCCTGAAAATGGTTCAAAGGAGGACGGCGAAAAAGTTGCCGTGGAACTTGCAAAAGAGATAATATCCTATATTGATGATTTTGCGGATGGTTATTATTTCAGTTTTCCGTTCAACAGGGTTTATCTTCTAAATAGGATTTTGGGGTAAACTATACTCTTTGACTTTAATATAAAAATATCCGTAGTTTAATTCTTAAAAAAATCAAAGAATCAAGCTACGGATATTTTTTACAGTTTCCAATATTGTGACAATGTCAATAAATGACCGACATTAAATATTACATCTGTTTAGTTAAGACTATCTAAGAATTTTTTCATGGTTTCATGGTTTACCCCGCCTGAATATATATATTCAACATCATTATATACAAATACCGCCATTGTTACTTTTATCTGCGTGTTATCATATCCCCAACCAGTCGGACCATCTGTTTTGTCATCAAATAATACAGCTTTTATTTTAAGATTTTTCATATTGTAGACTTCTGCATTATGCTTTTTTCCTGATTTGCCTGTGAGGTCTATTTGTGTATTTTTTGACGCAAAACTTAATTCTTCGCCTGTATATTTATCTGTAGAATTTTCTGTTTCATTTCTTATTGAAATCTGCATCATTATCGGCGATTTATACAGTTCTGTTGTCTTATAGTTTAATAAATCTGTTTCATCGCTGACAGTTCCTTTATTTACAGATATATTTTTTAAGTCTCCCACAGAATACATATCATCAGATATGAGTGCTCCGATAAGATTGCCATGTTTGTCTTTTTCGGCAGTGTATTGAATACTGCCATCATATTTATACCTGTTTTCTGACTCTAAAAGTTTGATACCTATCCTGTCTCCTATTTCTTTTACTGAGTTAAATCTGCAGTCTGTTTCCGGTGCATTTTTTGAAAAAGAAATATTTTTAGTTGTCATTTCTATATTTTCTGAACTGCCGTTGTCATCTTCTATTTCAAAACTGTAAGAAAAATAATTAAATACTTTATTCATCGCTGATGAAACAGTTTTTATATTAATTAAACATACAATTATTACTGCCGCTGCAGCTATGCCTGTACCTGCTTTGTAATATGTTCTTCTTGCAGTTTTTTTCCCTGCCTGCTCGGACATGATTTTTTTCTTTAATATTTCGTCCATTCCTTTTGACATCTCTATTTTGTCATACATTTTTTTATAAACATAATTAAGCTTCTCTGATTTCATATATATTTTCCTCTCCTAAATCACTTTTTAATAATTCACGACCTTTTTTTAAACGCATTTTTACGGTTGAATCTTTGCATTTTAAAATTTCAGCTATCTCTCTGCATTTATATCCCTCATAATAATATAAATAGATAGTAATCCTGTATTTTTCAGGCAGGGATTTTACTGCTGAAAAAAGTTCACTTTCTTCCGTATTGAAATCATATTGGTCTATTTCAAGGAATTCCGTTGTATTTTCCGAAGTAAATACATTTTTCTTCCAGAAACTGCTTACCTGATTTTTACAATGATTGACCGTTATGCGTATAAGCCACCTTTTTTCATGTTCTTCGGATTGAAATTTTGGAGCGCGATACATTCTCTTAATAAAAACTTCCTGTAACACATCTTCAACATCCTGATTGCCTTTTAGATAAGTAAAAGCAATCCTATACAATAAATTTTTATATTTATCGTACATTATTTCAAATTCATGAGCACTCATTTTTGACTTCATATTATGCCTCCTTTCACTTTATATACAAGTGAAAATGAAAAAAAGTCAATTTTTTATTTTATTTTTTCAATCAGAGAATAAAGTGTTTTTACTACATCATAATATCTGCTTTCGTCCATATTAAATTTTCCATTATGTATAGGATAATTTGTTTCTTTTTCGATTTCTGCCGTAAATACGATGAATACTCCTTTTGCATAATTAAAGTAGTATGCTGCACTGTCCCCGGACAGAAAGTGTTTGTCTACCAGCCGGCAGTTTTTGTTCCAAATTTTACTGCCACATTCCAGTGTGGTGTCTACAAGATATTTGTCGTTTATTATAGGTGGTATCGGCTCTTTTGTTATATCCATTTCTACTTTTACATTATATTTTTCTTCAATCTGTGATGCAATGTCAAAGATAATATTGTATAATTTGTGATAATCTTCGGGTTTTGCCGCTCTGAGTGTTCCCTCCATATAAACATCTGATGCGATAACATTTTTTGCCGAACCGCCGTTTATCGTTCCTATCCCCGTTATAAATGGCAGGTCTGAGGTGTATGTGCTGTTTAGTTCGTTTAATTTTAATATAAATTCACTTGATGCCACAATCGCATCAGTGCCTTTATCCGAGTTACACCAGTGTGCAGATTTACCTTTTATTGCCACTTCCATTTTTCCGATAGCAGCAGATGCAGAGCCATATTGCACTTCCATTCCATATGGGGCATCATTTACAAAATGAAACATTATAAAGTAATCTACATCAGGTGATTTCATAACACCACCGTTAAGCATTATATCTGTTCCTTCTCCATTTTCCTCGGCAGGCTGAAATATAAATTTTATCGTATTTTTTAATTCGGATTTATTTTCGTTACATATTTTTGCAAGTACAAGTGCACACGCCATTATAGCGTCATGACCGCAAGCGTGTGATACTTCTTTATTCAGACTTTTATATTCAATATCATTTTCTTCTTTGACAGCTATCGCATCCATTTCAGCACGCACTGCTATGACTTTTGCACCTGGATTTCCAGAGTATATAACGGCAGTTATGCCACACTCCCCTATTCTTTTCGTTACAATTCCATTTTTATTTAAATATTTTTCTATATAGTCGGCAGTTGAATATTCTTTTAAGCTGAGTTCCGGGTGTGCATGAAAATATCGTCTGAGTTCCACTATTTCATTTTGATAATTCTTAAATTTTGTTGTTTTCATTCTAGTCCTCGTTTATATTTTAGCCTTATTGTTATCACTTTCAGTCTCATTAGTCTAACTCACATTCAGGTTATTGTAGCTGTAATTAAAAAATGCTAATTAAGAAAGAACCCTATAAGTATCAGATTTTTCCAACACCTATAGGGTTTTTTAAAATTATGATTAAAACAGACATTCGCAAATAGCGAAGCATCTGACATTCAAAATATGAGATTAGTTGCCCATCTGAGCTGCAACTTCTGCTGCGAAGTCTTCTTCCTTCTTCTCAAGACCTTCACCAGTCTCAAAACGAACAAAGCTCTTAAGGTTGATGCTTACGCCCTCAGCCTTAGCAACGCTCTCTACATACTTCTTAACATTCTCTTTGTTTTCAGCCTTAACATATTCCTGCTCAAGAAGGCAAACTTCTTTAAGCTCTTTGTTAAGACGACCTGTAATCATCTTCTCGATGATTTCATCAGGCTTGTTAGCATTCTTAGGATCGTTCTTAGCCTGTGCAAGAAGGATTTCCTTCTCATGCTCTTTGTACTCAGCATCTACATCATCAGATGAAAGATACTTTGGATTTAATGCAGCAATCTGCATAGCTACATTCTTTAAGCACTCTTTAACTGCGTCAGTTGCATTGGCTGTGTCAGCTTCAACTAAAACACCAATCTTTCCGCCTGCATGGATATAAGAAACTACTGTTCCCTCTGTCTCAATCTTAGCGAAACGACGAATGTTCATGTTCTCACCGATAACAGCGATCATAGCTTTAAGCTTCTCATCTACTGTAACGCTTGTGTCAAGTGCCCAAGGCTCAGCAAGGAAAGCATCGATATCTGCTGCTGATGTTGTCTTAGCCTGAGCTGCAACTTCTGCAACATAATCCTGGAATTTCTCGTTCTTAGCAACGAAGTCTGTCTCAGAGTTTACTTCTACGGCGACTGCCTTCTTTGCATCATCAGATACCTTTAATGCAACGATACCTTCTGCTGCGATACGACCAGCCTTCTTCTCAGCCTTTGCAAGACCTTTCTTTGCAAGGTACTCTACTGCAGCGTCCATGTCGCCATCAGTCTCGCCAAGTGCCTTCTTACAATCCATCATACCTGCGCCTGTAAGTTCGCGCAGTTCCTTAACCATAGCTGCTGTAATAGCCATTGTCATGTCCTCCAAATAATAAAATTATGCCTCTTCGTTCTCTTCTACTTCTTCTGCGTTATCTACATCAACAGTTCCCTGCTTTGCTTCGATAACAGCATCAGCCATCTTACCAACGATAAGTTTTACGGCACGGATAGCATCGTCGTTACCCGGGATCACATAATCAAGTTCATCCGGATCACAGTTTGTATCTGCAATACCGATAAGTGGAATACCAAGGGCATGTGCTTCCTGTACGCAGATTCTTTCCTTCTTAGGATCTACGATAAAGATAGCATCTGGGATTCTTCCCATATCCTTGATACCACCAAGGTTCTTCTGTAACTTCTCTAATTCCTTCTTGAGGTTTGTAACTTCCTTCTTAGGAAGAACATCAAATGTTCCATCTTCAGCCATTGCTTCGATCTCTTTTAATCTTGCAATTCTGCTCTCGATTGTCTTGAAGTTTGTAAGCATACCTCCAAGCCAT
>ERZ838399.2662-NODE-2662-length-12921-cov-8.443417_pt1 | contig 12921 bp, 10 predicted proteins | sample MGYA00519683_ERZ838399 | MGnify/ENA primary metagenome ERZ838399 (study PRJEB31850, sample SAMEA3708833) | human gut metagenome | biome: human gut; feature: human-associated habitat; material: faeces | place: China | collected 2014 ...
TCAGCAGCAGGCTGGGGTCGTTCTTCGGCACCAGCGGGAAGCTGTCCAGACGCAGGTGGCCCTTGCTCTCAAAGAAGCTCAGGTACTTTTCACGCAGTTCATTCAAACCGGTCCATTGCATAGGTTTTCTCTCCTCAATTGTCCTTGGCGTTTGCACGTCAGTTTTTATGATGTTATGGCAGAGGGGCGGGCAGGCGCAAAAACAAAAACAGCCTCATCCCAAAAGGGACGAGGCTGTGTAAAACTGCTCCGTGGTACCACCCAAATTGCAAAGGATAAAACTGCTTGTCCCCTGCCGCTTTCGGCGCGGTAACGCTGCGCTGCGTCCGACTTGTTTCGCCGGAAGCTCCGGGGCGGCACGAAACGAGACCTGCCGGAGCGCCTTGCAGCTGGGAGCGCTCTCTCTGGGCGGCGGTGTGCATTTCTGACCCCATCATTGCCATCTGTCATAATTCACGTTTTGCCGCAAAGGCGCATATCCGCCCTTTGCGTACACTTAAATTATAGCATGGGCTCTGCGTTTGTCAACTCTTTTCCGGCAAAAACCTTTCCTTACAGACGAGGCAGCGCCTGAGACATCACGGCACCCAGATGCGGCGCACTTCCTGCACCCTGCCGCCCTGCACCACCAGCGTGGTATTATACACCGTCCAGTTGTCCGGGTCCGCATTGATGGCAGCCGCCACGGCCGAAGCGCCGGTGGTCTCCACCGCTTCGGCCTGCGGGTCAGCAGAGCTGTCCTTCAGCACCACGTTCTTCGCCAGCGGCAGCGTCTTTTCGCCCATCTCATAGTAGACAGGGTAGTCGTCAAAGGTCATCGTGCGGTAGGTGTCATCCTCCAGTAGCAGGTCAAGACCGTACTGCTCCTCCATGCCGCCATTGATGGTGACAAGATGGTACTGATCGTTTTTCTCGATGCTCTTCACTGCAACGGTCACAAACTGGTTCCATGCAGCACCCTCTTCGTGGAGGGTGATCTGATCCCCAACGGCAAGTTTTTCAACATCTTCTTTTTTATAAATGTCACAGCTGAAGATCTTTGCAGTCAGGCTGCCGCCCTGCACACCGGAGGTGATCTCCGCCGGAATAAAGGTGACCGTGTCCTCCCTGTCGAGGTCATCCAGCGTCCACGTCAGCATGTTGATGGGCTCCGTGACCCCTTCCTCTGCCACATGGGAGGAGGCCGGCACTGCACTGGATGCAGGCGTGCTTGCAGCTGTACCGGGGCTGCCGCAGGCCGTCAGTGCGATGCCCGCAGCCAGAACAGCCAGAATCTTATATTTCAGGTTCATAAAAATGCCTTCTTTCTTGACGCGGTAGATTTATTCCGCTACAATAAAAACGATTCAAAGACACATTCTATTTCAAGATAGAGAGGAAAATTTCCGTGAAAATCTTAAAAGTAAAATGTCTGGCCCCCACCCGGCTCGACAACTATCTGATGCAGCAGTTCCCGGCGCTGAACCCGGGCCGCCTGAACAAGGCCCTGCGGGAGAACAAGATCAAGCTGAACGGCAAAAAGCAGCCCCTTTCCACCCGCGTGATGGCAGGCGACGAGATCAAGCTGTTCATCCTGGATGAGGTGCTGGATGCCGACAAGCGGGTGGAAGGCCCGGCGTGGAAGAACGCCCGCGGCCCGGCACAGGTCATCTACGACTGCCCGCAGATCCTGGTGGTGAACAAACCCGCTGGCCTTGCCGTGGACGGCCCCGAGGACGACACCCTGCTCAACCGTGCTCTGCTCTACCTCAACCAGCAGGGCGAGTACAAGGAGAACGATCTGTACACCCCGGCCCTCTGCCACCGGCTGGACACCGGCACCAGCGGCTTGGTCATCATCGCCAAGACCCCCGAGGCTGAGCAGCTGTTCCTTGAGGTCATCAAGAACCGCGAGGTCAAAAAGACCTACCTCTGCGTCACCTTTGGCCGCCCCACCCCGCCGGACGGCACCCTGGGCGGCTACCTGCTCAAGGATGCAGACCGGGGCATCGTGAAGATCGTGCCCGACAAGCAGCCCGGTGCCAAGGACGTGGAGACCCAGTACGAGACCGTTGCCGTCTCTGGCCGTCTGGCCCTGCTCAAGGTCCGGCTCATCACCGGCCGCACCCACCAGATCCGTGCCCACATGGCAAGCATCGGCTGCCCCATCCTTGGCGACAGCAAGTACGGCAACAACACCGCCAACCGGGAACTCAAGCTCAAGTATCAGGCCCTCTGCGCCTGGGAGCTCGTTCTCCCCCGCTTTACCTCCCTCGACTTCGCCGACCTTTCCGGCAAGACCTTCCGCGCACCGAAGCCCTGGTATTACCAGCAGGTGCTGGATGGAACGCTGAAGTAATTTTTTGATATGCAGCAAAAAGCGGCACCTCTCCGTGCAAACGGAAAGATGCCGCTTTTCTTATGCTAGTTCATCAGATCCTCACCATATCCCGGGTGATCTCGGCCAGAGAGTGTGCACCGCACATCTGCATGGTATCGGCCAGCTCGGCGGCGATTTTGTCGATGTAGCACTTCACGCCTTCCTCGCCGCCGCCGTAGACTGCGGTGACAAAGGGGCGGCAGATGAGCACCGCGTCAGCGCCCAAAGCCAGCGCTTTGAACACATCCACGCCGGAGCGGATGCCGCCATCCACCAGAATCTTCACGCCGCTGCCCTTGAGGGCCTCAGCGATCTCCGGCAGGACCTCGGCAGTGGCGGGGCACTGATCCAGCACACGACCGCCGTGGTTGGAGACCACGATAGCAGCAGCACCGGCCTCCTTGGCCTTGAGGGCACCCTTGACGGTCATCACACCCTTGACGATGAAGGGGCGCTCAGCCAGCTTGACGATCTCGGCCAGCTCGGCAACGCTCTTGCTGCCGGCGGGCGGGGTCATATTCTTCAGGAAGGGCAGACCGGCGGCATCCACATCCATGGCAACGGCAAAGCAGCCGCTGGCCTTGGCCTGCTCCATCTTGGCCTTGACCGTGTCGATGTTCCAGGGCTTGATGGTGGGCACGCCGCAGCCGCCTGCAGCGCCAATGGCCTTGGTGGCCATAGTCATCACGTCGGGGTTGGTGCCGTCACCGGTAAAGGCGGCAATGCCGTTTTCGGCGCAGGCGCGCACCAGCACATCATTGTAGGTCATATCGGTGTAGGTGTCGGAATAGTGGAGGTTCACCGCACCCACAGGGCCTGCAAAGAAGGGATACTTGAAGGTTTTGCCAAACAGCTCCACACCGGTGTCGGGGGTGCCGTTCTCGCACAGGGTGTCCATGTTCACCCGGATCTCCGCCCACTTATTATAATTGCGGATGGCCGTATCGCCCACGCCCTTGGCACCGGGGCCGGGGATCTGGTTTTTACAGGCCACGCCGTTGCACACGGGGCAGGCCTTGCAGTACTGCCCGATGCACTGGCGGGCATTGTTCAAAACATCAGCGTAATTCATATTGCATCCTCCTGTTCAGGTTCTCTTTTTCGAGCGGAACCTGCAAATTCCAACCGTTCTCTGCCCACATCATAGTCCGTTTTTATGGGTTCGTCAAGGGGATCATCGGGTTCTGCTTTTTTAAACGAAAAAACGTATGGCGCAGACACGTCAATTTTTAGATTTTTCAAATTTTTTCAAAAAAATCCTTGACAAAAGTCATCCTTTCAGGTATTATAGTGGAGCGCTGAGGGCCACGGCCCGAAACGCTGAAAACTGAAGATGTGGAAAGATGGCTGAGTTGGTCTAAGGCGCACGACTGGAAATCGTGTAACGTGTCAAAAGCGTTCTGGGGTTCGAATCCCCATCTTTCCGCCAGAAACCCCGGAACGAATGTTCCGGGGTTTTTCTGTTGTTCAAACCTCTCAGTCCCGCCTAGGAGAGGTGGCATCCCGAAGGGATGACGGAGAGGTTTTATCTATAGGGATCTGTAAGAGAGAAAGGGAAAGTCAATGTCTATTACGATTGCAATGCCGCGCATGGTACCGAACCAGCTGCTGGCGGAGGCCCACGCAAAATATCCCGAAAGCCTTGCCCGGGCCGGGGCAGAGATGCGCTGGATCGAGCTGGACGACCCCGAAAAGGCCGTGCAGGATGCGCTGGCCTGTGACGGCCTGCTGCTGCCGGGCGGCGGCGACATCGACCCGAAATTCTACGGGCAGGAGCGCATCCCTGCCTGCGGTGAGCCCAACGTCCTGCGGGATACCGCCGAGCCGCTGCTGCTGCGCGCCTTCCTTGCCGCTGACAAGCCGGTGCTGGCCATCTGCCGGGGCATCCAGCTGATGAATGCTGCGCTGGGCGGCGATCTGTATCAGGACATCAAACCCTTTGAGCACGTCCCCCACAACGACCATTGGGGCAAGATCCACACCGTCACCGTGCGGCGGGACACCCTGCTCTCCCGCATTCTGGGGCAGGATACCGTACTGGTCAACAGCCAGCACCATCAGGCGGTGGACAAGGTCGCCCCCGGCCTTGTGCTGTCGGCCCTGAGCGAGGACGGCATCGTGGAGGGCATTGAGAAGCCGGACGCAAAGTTCTGCCTGGGCGTGCAGTGGCACCCTGAATGGCTCAGCGCCGCCGACCCCGCCATGCAGGGGATCTTTGATGCCTTTGTTGCAGCCTGCCGGTAATGCCCTATGAAGATTGCGATTTTAGGCACCAGCGGCAGCGGAAAATCCACCCTTGCCCAAACACTGGGGGCCGCTTATCATGCTCCGGTGCTGCATCTGGACACGGTGCATTTCCTGCCCGGATGGGTAGAGCGCCCGCTGGATGAGGAAAACGCCATTGTCCGCCGCTTTCTGGACACGCACGAAAGCTGGATCATCGATGGCAACTATACAAAGACCTGTTATGACCGGCGGCTGGAAGAAGCAGACCAGATCATCGTGCTCTGCTTTGGCCGTTTCACCTGCCTGAGCCGGGTACTGAAACGCTGGTGGAAAAACCGGGGAAAGGTGCGCTCCTCCTCCGCGCCGGGCTGTGAGGAAAAAATAGATGCGGAGTTCCTATGGTGGGTCCTGCATCAGGGCCGGACCCCCGCCAAACTGGCCGGATACCGGCGCATTGGTCAGCAATATCCAGAAAAGTTTGTTTTCCTCAAAAATCAAAGCCAACTTGAACGATTTTTAAGCTCTGGATCGTATTCCTTATAAAGAGAACAGGAGGGTCTGCCATGAAATCTTCCAAAAAGCGTTCCCGCGCCGTGGTCACGGTGGTGGCCTGCATTCTGGCGGTGTGTCTGGTGGCTGCGCTGGTCCTTTTCAGTCTGGTCAACAGCAAAGTCCGTGCCTTACAAAAGGGTGCGACCTTTGAGCTCAGCTATAATATCACCGCACAGAACAGCTCCAGTACCCCGGCCCTGTACAATATTCTGAAACAGGTGGGTGCAACCTCCGGCGATGTGGCCGGGCTGTATTCGCCGGGTCAGCTGCAATTGTACCTGTACCCCTCCGGCGGGCTTGCCCGCGCCGAGACCGGCGGCACCGATTTTTTCACCGACCTCTATATTGATGCCAACGACACCTACTTCGATGCCGGGCGGCTCTACCGCACCCTGCGGGATTCCATCGCGGACAGCGCGCCGCTGGTGGGTGCGTTCCTGCCGGAGTGGTCTCTGCCCAACTACATCACGCAGGCCCAGCTGGCAAAGATCCTCGGCGTGCCCAACACGCAGGTAGCCATGCAGGAGATGTCCGGCTATACCATGACCCTCAGCCGCCAGTGCGTCGTCCACCCCGATTATGCCAAGAAGGACTACACCTACTATCAGTTCCCGTCTGAGGGGGAGGATGCAGCTGTCCTTGTGGTGGGCCTGCCGCTGAAGTCCCTGCTCTTCGATGACACCATCCCCGTGGATGTCCATGTGGAGATCCCCGCCCACGGTGTCAACGCAGCCCTGAGCGGCACACTGAAAGCCGGTGTCAACAGCCTTTCGGCTCCCGTCAGTGTCATTTCGGACAGCGACATCGATTCCATCGTCCAGCTCCGGGAGCGTCTGGAGCAATTTGCCGATCTCATCAACACAGCGTTAAAGCGTGTGCAGTAACAAAAAAGCAGAGCCGTGCAGCGTTTGAACTGCACGGCTCTTATCTATTTCAGCGCTTATGCTCAATGTGTTCCTGGATCCATTTGCCGCCATCGCCGCTGCCCACCGCACTGTTATAGACAATGCCGGTCAGCTCGCTGGTCAGGTCGGACTTCATCTTTTTGTACTCCTGCTCGGCCTGATCCGCAACGCTCTGATCGCGGCCATTGTCCCGCAGGTACTGGCGCAGCTCTTTCAGGATGGCGTTGAACTCCTTGTCACACTCGCCCTGAACACCGGTCAGCTTGGCGGTTTTGGACACCACGATGGAGACCTTCATCCCCAGATTGCGCTCCTCCACCGGGTGGGAGATATACTCATCGTAGGCTTCGTAGATCACGCCGTAGAGCTTGGACTCCGTCTGCTTCTTCAGGTTCTGCAGCTGGCGGATGTAGCTGTCGATCCTGGCATCCACCTCATTCTCCGAAGCAGCGGAGCTGCCGGAGGCATGGCTGCTGCCGGGGGCCTGACTGCCGGGGGCCTGACTGCCGGGGGCCTGACTGCCGGGGGCCTGACTGCCGGAAGCCGCAGAGGACGCGGGCACCGAGTGTGCGGCGCTGGAGCTGGACACTGCGGAGCTCACGCTGTCCGCCTTGCTTGCGCTGGCGGCAGAGGAGACCTCACTGGACGAAGCTGTCTCCGAAGAGGAAATGCCAAGTTCCTCTTCCAGCTGTTCCAGGAAGGACGAAACCGGGGATTCTTCCGTCACCTCACTGCTGACGGCGCTCTCGCTGGAGGCAGCGGCACCGGAGGGACTTTCAGCTTCTCCGCCGGGCAGAGCGGAGGACGGCACAGAGCTGGCCTGCGCCTCGGACACAGGGGTGCTTTTCCGCATCCCTGTCAGGATCAAAGCAGCTGCCACGGCCACCACAAGAACGATGGCCGCAGCCAGCTGATAAAGCTTCTTTTTCTGCATCTGGCACAAAATTCTCCCACTTCAGATTTCGTTCCCGGCCTTTTGCCGCGCAGGAACAGGTCTATCATATCATCCCCGGGGAAGAATTTCAATGGATAAATCGTGAAAAATGTCGCCTAACTGCCTTTTTATGACCGGATTTCGTCCCATTTCACAGCCTGCCGGAGACTCGGTCAGGCTCTGCTGCAGGGACAGAAAAAAGGCATCCCCGCACTTCACAGAACGAGGATGCCTTTCTCAAAACGGTTTTCTGCCCCAAAGCGCCCGCTCCGGCGTGGAGCCGGGCCGGGTCTCCGGTGCAGAGGCTTACATTGCAAACTGGACGGTGCAGAAGGCTGCATAGATGCAGAGCAGCAGCACGCCCTGCCAGCGGGAGAGCCTGCCCTTGAGCAGAGCGGGCACGGTCAGGAGGAGCATGACCGCGAACATCACGGGCAGATCCATGACCAGAGAGGAATTGATGCCCATGATGGTGGAGTTCTGCGGGATGCTGAAGGGCGACACCGTGATGGACATGCCGCTGACCAGCACCAGATTGAACACGTTGGCACCGATGACATTGCCCAGCGAGAGGGAGCCGTGGCCCTTTGCCAGCGAGGTGATCGCCGTGACCAGCTCAGGCAGAGAGGTTCCCAGCGCCACAAAGGTCAGGGCAATGACGGATTCCGGCACGCCCAGCGCCTGCGCGATCAGGGTGCCGTTGTCCACCAGCAGGTTTGCGCCCACAGCGATCAGGGCCGCGCCGAGGATGAGCAGGCCGATCTCCTTGGCAAAGGACATCTCCTTTTCCGGCTCGTCCTCATCGCCTTCCGGGGCGGGGGCGTTTTTCATCGCCAGCACATTGCAGACCATATACGCCACGAACATTGCCAGCAACACAATGCCGATGGGGCGGCTGAAGTAGCCGGTGGTGTAGGCCACGCCCGCATACAGGGCCGCCGCCACAAAGAAGAACAGCACCGGCACCCGCAGGCTCTTGGGGTCCACCTTACCCGGGCGGACCGCAATGGTGATGGCCGCGATCAGGGCCGCGTTGCAGATGACCGAGCCAATGGCGTTGCCATAGGCGATCTCGCCGTGGCCGGTCATGGCCGAGGTGGTGGAGACCATGACCTCAGGCAGGGTGGTGCCGATGGACACCACCGTGGCACCGATGAGCAGCTCCGGCACCTTGAAGCGGCGGGCGATGCCGGTTGCACCGTCCACGAACCAGTCGCCGCCCTTGATGAGGCAGAGCAGGCCCACGATAAACAATAATACAGGGATCAGCATATAAAATCTCTCCTTTTTAATCCAAAAAGTATTATACCTGTTTTCCCCGCAAAACGCAAGCAAAATCGTGCATTTTTACCCAGCCTTCTCCACCTTTTTGGCGTTGGGGTAGATGCGCTCCATCCGGGCATTGTCAAAATGCTCATCCAGCAGCACATCCACCGCATTGGCCGGAGCCGCGCCGCTGGTGCGGGCATCGTAGCGGGCCAGCGCCAACGCACTGGTCACAAGATTCACGGCCATGAACACGGCCAGCAGAGCGGTCATCCAGGGGCGGATCCTGCGCTTGACCGCCTTCATCCCCTTTGCCACCAGTGGGTAGCCATAGCGGATCCAGGTCACGGCCGCAATGCCCCAGAAGAAGCAGTACAGCAGGTTGATGCGCCCGCCCAGATTGAACTTGAAGCCGCTGTAATCCCAGAACACGGTGCCGAACAGCAGCTCTGTCACGGCACTGCACACATACTCATACGCACCGCCCAGGATCACACCGAACCAGAAGATGCGGCTCTCGCTCTTCTGTTCGCCGCCCCGCAGCAGGATGGCGGCCAGCACCAGCGCCAGCCCCCACACCACGCTGAACGGGCCCCAGACCAGGCTGGAACGGCTCATCCAGACCCCGGCGGTGATGCGGCAGAAGATGGTCTCCACCACATCTCCGAGGAAAGCCCCGATGACAAAGAGCCAGAGCAGGTCGGCAAGGGAGAGCTGCTTTTCGGCACTGGTGGTGGGCTCCGGACGGGCCGCAGCAGGGTATGCCCGCTGGATCCGCTTTTCCACGCTGGCGGTAATTTTCTGCCGCAGCCTCTCCGAGCCCCTGCCCAGCTCCCGATTCAGCTGCTCAAGCCTTGGGTGGCGGTTTGCATACCGGCTGACCACCACCATGGCAGAGATCTGGTCGAGGACGGCCAGCGCCATGCCGCCCCACACCACAGCGTGGAACAGCAGCGGCGGCAGGTGGGCGCAGAGCCGGAACAGCAGGTCGTTGCCCCAGCGGACTGCCGCCATGCCCAGCAGACCCCACAGCAGGGAGTATTGCAGGCAGACATAGCCGTCCAGATTGAACCTTTTATCGGAGTAGTCCCACCAGCGGCGGTGGTGGATCCGTTCCAGCAGTTTGGCGGTCAGCCACTCCACCACCGTGGCATAGATCATGCTGCCGAAGAACAGTGCCGCCAGGCTGGTGCGCTGGTCGTTCAGGCCGATGGTGATGAGCACCCCTGCCGTGCCGTACACAAAGCAGAAGGGGCCGGAAGCCACGCCGCGGTTGGTGAACCGGCGGCCCTTTGCGGTTGCAACAACGGTCTCGCCTACCCAGCCTAAAAAAGAATATACCAGATAAATTACACAAAGAGTATAGAGATTCAGGTTCATAGCGCTCCTTTCCCGGAACAAAAAGGGGCCGGGAAGCGGCGTTCCCGACCCTCTTTGTTCAGTTTACGAATTACAGCTGGCTCTTATACAGTGCCTCGATCTCCTCCACGCTGGTATCGCGGGGGTTGCCGGGGCAGCAGGCATCTGCAAAAGCAGACTCAGCCAGGAAGTGGATGTCCTCTTCCTTCAGGATGCCCTGCAGGTTTGCGGGGATGCCCACATCCGCGCTCAGCTGCTTGACAGCGGCGATGGTGGCATCGGCAGCCTCAACATCGTTCATCTCGTCGATGCCCTTCACGCCCATGGCCTTGCCGACTGCGCGGTAGCGCTCCCCGGCAACGGTCTTGTTGTACTCCAGACCCACCGGCAGCAGGATGGCGCAGGCCACGCCGTGGGGGGTATCATACAGAGCGGACAGGCCGTGTGCCATGGAGTGGACGATGCCCAGACCCACATTGGAGAAGCCCATGCCGGCGATGTACTGGCCCAGAGCCATGCCCTCGCGGCCCTCCGGGGTGTTCTGCACGGCACCGCGCAGATTCTCGGAGATCAGCTTGATGGCCTCCAGATGGAACATATCGGAGATGGTGCAGTGGCCCTTGGTGATGTAGCCCTCGATGGCGTGGGTCAGAGCGTCCATACCGGTGGCGGCGGTCAGGCCCTTGGGCATGGAGGCCATCATATCGGGGTCAACCACAGCGATCTCGGGGATGTCGTTGGTATCGACGCAGACGAACTTGCGCTTCTTCTCCACGTCGGTGATGACGTAGTTGATGGTGACTTCAGCGGCAGTACCGGCGGTGGTGGGGACAGCGATGGTAAAGACGGCGTGCTTCTTGGTGGGAGCGACACCTTCCAGAGAGCGCACATCGGCGAACTCGGGATTGTTGATGATGATGCCGATGGCCTTTGCAGTGTCCATGGAAGAGCCGCCGCCGATGGTCACGATGCAGTCAGCCTCTGCGGCCTTGAAAGCGGCCACGCCGTCCTGCACATTTGCGATGGTGGGGTTGGGCTTGATCTCGCTGTAGACGGTGTAGGCGAAGCCTGCAGCGTCCAGCAGGTCGGTGACCTTCTTGGTGACGCCGAACTTGAGAAGGTCGGGGTCAGAGCAGACGAAAGCCTTCTTGTAGCCGCGGGCGGTCAGCTCGGGAACGATATTCTCGATAGCGCCGTGGCCATGATAAGAAATAGTATTCAGAACGATACGATCAGCCATTGGTAAAACCTCCTGATTTTGCGCCCCGCCGGGCGGCGGGCACGACTCTCTTTGCTTTTACTTTACCACTTTGTTAAAATTTGTTCAATATCATTTTCTTGTAATTTCCATGAAATTTTTATACTTTTTTGAGTTTTTGCAGAGAAAGTAGACAAAACCAGAGGTTTGTTGACAGCAAAGCGCCCTCCGGCGCGGGCCGGAGGGCGCTTTGAATGATTCTTTACTTTCCTGCGCCCTCGCCCGCAAAGAACTCCTTCGTGAGCTTTGCCACCGTGCCGGACAGCAGGAGCAGGGCCATGAGGTTCGGAATGCTCATCAGGCCGTTGAAGGTGTCGGCGATGCTCCACAGCAGGCCCAGATCGACCGTCGCGCCCAGAATGGACACGAAGGAGTAGACCACGAGGAAGGGGCCGACCACCTTGTCGGTGTGGAACAGGAACTCGATGCACCGGGAGCCGTAGAGACCCCAGCCGATGATGGTGGAGAACGCAAAGCTGCAGAGCGCCACCGCCGTAAAGATGGACGACCAGCCGCCGTAGGTGGCCGTAAAGCCGGAGATGGTCAGTTCTGCGCCTGCCGCACTGCCATAGCCCACCGGCACGCCGCTGCACAGGATGACCATGGCGGTCAGGGTGCAGATGACGATGGTGTCGGCGAAGACCTCGAAGATGCCGAACATCCCCTGCTTGACGGGCTTGCGGGTATCGGCGCAGGCGTGGGCGATGGAGCCGGTGCCGAGGCCGGCCTCATTGGAGAAGATGCCGCGGGAAACGCCCTTCTGCATACTGAGGAAGATGCTGCCGATGGCACCGCCGGTGAAGGCCTGCGGGTCAAATGCACCGCCGACGATGGAGGCCAGCACCGCCGGGAAGCGCCGGTAGTTGATGACCACGACACCCAGCGCCAGCACGACGTAGAACAGTGCCATGAACGGCACCAGCTTTTCGGTGACACTGCCGATGCGCTTGACGCCGCCCAGCAGCACCATAGCCACCATCATAGCCACCACCACGCCCACGACGAGGTTGACCGTGGGCAGGATGCTGTTCAGGCTGCTGCCGTAGGCCAGCAGGGCCGAGTCGATGGCTGTGACGATGGTGTTGACCTGGGTGGCGTTGCCGGTGCCAAAGACCGTCAGCACGCCGAACAGCGAGTACAACACCGCGAGGAACTGCCACCGGCTGCCGAGGCCGTTTTTAATATAGTACATGGGGCCGCCCACCAGCTCGCCGTTTTTGTTCCGCTCGCGGAAATGCACGGCCAGCGTCACTTCGGAGAACTTGGTACACATGCCCAGCAGAGCCGAGCACCACATCCAGAACACCGCACCCGGCCCGCCGATGGCGATCGCGCCCGCCACGCCGGCGATGTTGCCGGTGCCGACGGTAGCGGCCAGCGCCGTACACACTGCCTGGAACGGAGTCATCGCGCCGTCGGAGGCATCCTTTTTACGGAAGATGCGGCCAATGGTCGTTTTGATGGCATAGGGGAATTTCCGGAGCTGCAAAAAGCCTGTCCGCACACTGAGCAGCAGGCCCACGCCGATGATGCAGACCATCGCCGGGATGCCCCAGATAAAGCTGTTGACCGCCTGATTGACGGCCGTGATGGTTTCGAGCATACTTTTACGCCTTTCTTTTTCACTTTGACACAACGAAAATTATTTTATCGTATTTTAAGCGGCCTGTCAATTTACTTTGAACGTGAAATCTGCACGTCCCGGCTGAAAGTTTGTTAAAATCGCTTCACCTTTATTTTCTCTGTTTCTTTGCCGCTTTTTTGCCCGTCAAAGCCCTACACAAACCGCGCGGGTTGTGCTATGATAAGGGTGAAATTTCGGTTTGGCACTGCCAACCGCAAGGAGATGTCATGGATGTCTGAAACATCTGCTCTGATGGATACGCTGCGGCAGGAAGGGATCTCCCCCGACCTGCTGCGCGCTGTGGAAGAATACCGCGCCTCTCACGAGCTTTCTGAGATCCTGCGCCCCCGCATCCCCTCCCCTGCCTTCGTCTACTACGGCAGAGAGGTGTGGGAGCAGGCGCTGGCCGCCCTGCTCTGCGGCGAAAACCTGCTGCTG